>MTKY01053846.1_pt1 | contig 13411 bp, 10 predicted proteins | sample 1042731 | NCBI WGS metagenome assembly MTKY01 (sample SAMN06212206, study PRJNA360538) | anaerobic digester metagenome | biome: Wastewater treatment plant; material: sludge; isolation source: anaerobic digester fed with sludge from wastewater treatment plant | place: Denmark: WWTP Soeholt ... | reverse complement strand
GGCTGGAACGGCAGGAAGACGACGTTGTCCAGCCGCAGCTCCTCGGCCCGGGCTTGGAGATCGGCCCGCTTAAGGCCGTCGCCGACGATGACGAGGCGCGTCTCCCGGTCGGGCGCCAGGAGGCGGGCCGCCTCGAGGATCCGGGCCAGCGTTTCGAAGCTGGAAAGGCTGATGATCCCGGAATACATGACGGTGAAGACGCCGTCCAGGCCGAGGCGGCGGGCCACGGGATTATCCTTGGGCAGGGGGCGGAGGAAGTCCGTGTCGACCCAGTTGGGGATGATCGAGATCCGCTCGTCCGGCACGCCCTTGGCCCGCAGGTTTTTCCGGAACCCGTCGCTGATGACGACGATCCGCCGGTGGCCGTCATAAATCCATTTTTCGAATTTCAAGGCGGCCCGGATCGCCAGGGGATGGCGGAGGATGCCGGCTTCAATCGACAGGTCCGGATGGATGTCCTGGACGTTGAGGATGACCGCGGCCCCGCAAAGGAGCCGGGCCAGGATTCCCGTCAGCCCGAGCTGCAGCGGCGGGAGCCGGAGGAAAACGACGTCGCCGCGCCGGACGGTCCGGAGGTTCCAGATCGCGGCCAGGGTGTAGATCGTCCAGGCGATCAGCCGTCCGGCCGGATGGGACGTGACATTGGTCGGGTAGCGTTTGACGAGAACGCCGTTCCGCGTCTCCCGGACGAACAACCGCCCCTCGTAGCCGCGGTTGTGAGGCGGCCGCGGGAGCGTCGTGACGATCTCGACGCGGTGGCCGCGGGCGGCCAGGGAGGAAGCCAGCTCGTTCATCAGGATGGGGGCGCTCCCCATCTCCGGAAGGAAGTACATCGTGTGGATCAGGATGCGCATGCCGGGGCGGCCTCCTCGCGGGGGGATTCGTCGCCGGGAGCGGTCCAAGCGGCCAGGGCGACGCAGGCGATCGCCGGGATGAACAGGAGAAGATCGACGCCGTAGAAGGCGGCCGTCGATTCGAAGAAGCTGCGGGCGGTCAGGAAGCCGGCGATCATCGTGGATTCGAAGAGCAGCGTCCGGCGCTCCCCGGTGAACCGTTTCGCCCGGAAAAGGATTCCCGACCGGGCGACCATTCCCCAAAACGAGACCAGGGCGGCGACGAACAGAAGCATGCCGATCACGCCCGTGTGGATGGCGGCGTGAAGATAGGAATTGTGCATGTGCTCGGAATTCATCATGATCCGGTCGGCCTGGAAGCCCCAGCCTAAAAAGGGCGATTTCTTGATAAGCTCCAAGCCGGCCCGCCAGGTGTATTCCCGGCCGGTCAGGCTCATCAGCCGGTCCATGCTTCCATGGGACCGCCACTGGAATCCGCTGATGTACACGACGGCCACGGCCACCGGGCCGACGAACAGGAACCGCCAGTCGCTTCCCCGCATGATGACAAAGAGGACGGAGGCCACGGCCAGGCCGAGGAGGGCCGTCCGCGACTGGGTCTGGGTCAGGAGGAAGAGGAACGGCAGGGCCGCCGGGATCAGAAGATAGCGCAGGCGGGACCGGCCGAGGAGGAACCGGACCGCGAGGACGATGATGATGGTCAGGGCGTAGCGCCCGGCCCCGTTGACGTTGATCTGGCCGAGGCCGAACATCAGGGTGTACTGCCTGAACCTCGGCAGATTGCCCCACCCCACCCGGAAAGCCTCGGGAAGGATGCTGACGGCGACCAGGGCGAACATCGCGTAATTGGAGTAGATCAGGGCCCGGACGGCGTCCCAGGGATCGGGACGCTCGAGGGCGAACCAGGCGGCCATCAGCGGGGCCAGGTAATTGCCGGCCCAATAAATCGCCGTCAACGGCTCCTGCGACAGGAACAGCGACGACAGGACGCCGACGGCCGCGTAGGCGTACCAGAACAGGAGCGGATTCCGGCGGAACGGAAAGGCCGGCCGCTCCTTCAGGATCCAGAGGAGGCAGAAGAACAGGGCGGCCAGCGGAAACAGCGACCGGATCCCCTGGAGGAAACCCATCCCCGACCGGAGGAACGATTCGCTTCCGACGGCGTCGATGCTGGTGAACATCCCGCCCCAAACCAGAAGCCAGAGAAAGACGCTGGACATCATGTCCGTTCCGGTCCCAGGGGGCCCGCGACGGCTTCGGCCTGAATGTCCCGAAGCCGCTCTCCCAGGCGGTCCCACAGATAAAAATCCTCCGCCCGCCGCCGGGCCGCCCGGCCCAGCCGGAGACGGAGGCCGGGGTCCTTCCAGAGACGTTCCAAGGCCGCGGCCAAATCCTCGACAACCTGTTCCGGATTCCGCGGTTCCACCTTGAGGCCCCATTCCGGCTGGATGTGGAATCCGGGGCCGGCCGAATCGAGGGCCACGACGGGCTTGCCGCAGGCCATCGCCTCGATGACGACGATGCCGCCTCCTTCCCTTAAGCTGGGAAACAGAAAGACATCGCACGCCGTCATCCGGGTGATCAGTTCCCGCCGCGGCATCCAGGGGACGAACCGGATGTGTTCCTCCATTTTCATCTCCCGGACCAACGCTTGGAGGGCCGGTCCTTCCGGCCCCTCGCCGACGATTTCCAGGAGAACGTCCGTCCCGGGATTGTTCCGGAGAAAAAGGCCGCCGTCGACCGGATGCACAGAAATCGAACCGCTTGTAGCGGACCAAGCGCCCGGTCGTCAAGAGCCGGAAGGAGCGATCCCCCTCCGGCCGGGCGACGGGGTCATGGAGATCCGCCCGGTTGATGCCGGTGACCGGGAAGAAACGAACCTTGGCCCGGTCGGCCGGCGGAATTTTCCGCCGCGTTTCCTCGTTGCAAACCAGGATCGCCCGGGCCCGGGAGGCGCAACGCCGCCGGCCCCGGATCAGGCGCCGGCCGAGCTCCTGGGAGAGGATCCGGTAGCGCTCCCCCGCCCGGGCTTTCCAGCCGTATTCCGACTCGAAGCCCTTGGGGTTGCGCTGCCCTCCGCCGATCGGACCCCAGACGAAGGGAATGTCGAGGCGGGCTCCGATGTAATCCGGCATCCAATCATTGGCGAACGTCGCGTGCTGGGCCAGGTCGAAAGCGACCGTCCGCCGGAGCTTCCGGACTTCGGCCCAGGCCAGCCACTGCCAGAAATAATAATAAAAATGCAGGGTGAAGGATTTATGCCAGAGCGGCTTCCACCAGAGCTTGTAATCGAGATAGCGGAAGCGGACCCCGGCCGCCTCGCCGCGCATTTGGGCCCGCTCGATCCCCGGCCGGTTCCGGGCTTGCGTCAGGACCCAGGCGTCGTGGAACCGGGCGACCTGGTTGACGATGTTCCAGCCGAGGATGGATTCACCGGAGGCGAGGAGCTTCTCCTCCTCGGGCGCGCCCGCTTCCAAGGGCGGGTGGCAGGCGAAGGCGGAGATCAGAACATTCAAGCGTTTCATGGGCATCCTTATTTCATCCGCGAGAACAGGCGGGACGCGCGCCCGGCCTTGAAGCGGGAGATGAACGAGGCCGCCCGGGGCGCCTTGAGGACCGTCCAAAGCTTCAGCGTCCGCCCCAACGGCAGCCGGAGGCCGAGGATGTCCCCGGTCGAGGCCCCCGGCCGGGCCGACACCCGGTAGTATTTCCGCATCTCGGCCAGGCGCTCTCCGAACGCCGGCACGTCCGCCCCGAAAAAAGCGGAATTCTTCTCCACCGCCTCCAAGACGAGAAGCATCGCCTCGGCCCGGCGGCGGACGATGTCCGGGGAAAAATTGAAAAGGCCGCCGAAGATCTGGCCGGCCCGCTGGCGGTAGAGATAGAGCGGCTCGTCGAAATGAACGATCCGGGCGGCCGCTTTCTTGATGACGAGGGCCACCCAGAAATCCTCGTGAATGGAGGGAAGATCCGGCATGGGAAATAGGACGTCCGCGATCCGGCGGGAAAACGTCCAGGCCCAGCGCGGCGGGCTGACGATCCCGCCGCGGAAAACCTCGGCGTAGGGCTGGACGGCGAAGCGGTCCGTCAAACGGAGCAGGCTGAGGGGGGCGAGCTTCTCGTCGACGATCCGGGCATCGTGGGTCGAGGCGTCCTCGGCCAGGATCTCGGGCAGACGGGCCGAAAATCCCGGATCGAGGGCGTCGTCGCCGTCGAGAAACTTCACGTGGCCGCCGGAGGACGCGGCGTAGGCCGCGTTCAGGCCGGCGACCGTCCCCCGGCCCGGATTATCGATGACGATGATCCGGGAATCCCCGCCGGCCAGCCGCGAGGCCAGGTCCTTCGTCCCGTCGCCGGAATGGTCGTCGGCGACGACGATCTCCCAGTCGGCCGAGGAAAGGGACCGGACGCCGTCCACCGCATCGGCCAGCCAGGGCGCGACGTTTTTCACCGGAATGAGGAAGGACAGGCGGGGTTTCACCGGCCGCTCTCCTTTTTCGAGGCGACGAGGGCGGCGCAGGCGGCCGCGACCGGGGCGACCAGGCCGGGCCAGTCGAAGAGGCGGCGGATTTCGGCCGCGCCGCGGGCGGCCATGGCCTCGGCTTCGCCGCGATCCGCGTAAACGCCGTTGATCGCCGCGGCGAAGGCGTCCCCGCCGTCGGCTAAACGGAGATGGACGCGGTCCTTGAGAGGAAGCCCCTCGGCGCCTTTGGCCGTCGCGACGACGGGGATTCCGGCGGCCGCGTATTCCAAGATCTTGATCCGCGTTCCCGAGCCCGAGAAGACGGGGGCCAGGCCCACGGCGGAGCTTCGGATGACGGCCGGGACATCGGCGTGGGGAATCATCCCGGGGTTGACCATCCAGGGGGGGGCGGATCCGCGGACCGTTCCGCCGAGGACGGCCAGCCGGACGCCCGGGTTGGCCCGGACGACGTTTTCAAAAATGCCGAAAAGGAACCGCAGCGCCTCGTCGTTGGGGGGATAGCCCAGAAGACCCATGAAAAGGGCTTCCCGTCCGTTCAAGCCGTAGCGGGCCCGGACGGCCTCGATCTCGGCCGGGGAAATCCGCTCGAACGCGGCCGCGTCGACGCCGTTGGGAAGAAGACGGGGCTGAACGCCGTAGAGGCGGGCCATGGCGCCGGCGTCGATTTCGGAAACGGCCGTGGCGATGTCGACGGACCGGAGGAGACGCCGCTCCCCCCATTTCGTCAAGCCCGAGACGACGGCCCGATCCTTGCGCTCGCGGCGGAGAATCCATTCCACGTTGTGGGCGTGGTAAACGAAGACAGCCCGCGGACAACGGCGGCGGATCAAGCGATGAAGAACGGCATAATACGGCGCCCAGGACGAGCCTTCCATCACCACGGCGTCGGGCCGTTCCGAGGCGACCCGGCGGGCGATCCGGGAAAACCGTGCCAGCAGGCCGAGAAGCTTGCGCAGCCGCCGGGTCGATGAAAGCCGGAAGCCGACGAGCCGGAGGCCGTCCGGCGTCGTCTCCGGCGTCCGGCCGTCGTCGAGCTGAAACAAGACCCGCTCTCCGGGCCAGGCCCGGGCCGTTCGGTAAGAGACCGCGGCCGCGCCCGAAAAGGGAGGATACGCCTGGTAAAGCGAAAGGAAAACGGTTTTCATGAGCCGGCGGCCTCCCCGGCCGCCTTGCCCCGGAAAAAGCGGCGGGCCAGGCCGGTCCATCCGTCCCGTTCCTCGGGAGTGAGGGCGCGCCGCCAAGCCCAAAGAACGTACAAAGCGGACGCCAGGACGATCCAAAGAGGCGCGGCCGGAAGCCGCTTCGCTCCGAAAAGCGCGGCCGTAAAGACCGCCAAGATCAGCCCGATTCGAAAGATCCCCGTCTCGGCCAAGGCGCGGAGGGGGATTTTCCCGACCCGGAGCGAAGCCTCGATAAGCAGGCCGAGGTCGAGCAGCACCCGGATCGTGCAGGCGGCCGCCGCCCCGTTGATCCCGAACCGGAGAACGCCGAACCACAACAGCGGGATGAAGACGGCCGTTTCGATCAACTGAAACTTGGTCGGGAGGTCGGCCCGGCCCAAGCCCTGCAGATAGCTGTACGGGACATACGCCAGGGCGGAAATCAGGAAGCCCAGGGACAGGATCTGCAGGACGAGCCGGCTTTGGAGGGCGAATTCAGGCCCAAGCCAGATCCTCAGGATGAATCCGGCGAGGGCGATCAAGCCGGCGGCCGGCGGCCCCAGGAGAATCAAGGTGAACTTCAGGGACCGGGTGAAAAGCCGCTTCGAGCGCTCGGCGTCGCCGCCACCCTCGAGAGCGCTGAACGCCGGGAACAGCGTCAGGGCCAAGCTTCCGGGCAGCATGTTCATCCGTCCGGTCGCCTCGGCCGGGGCGGCGTAGTATCCGACGGCGGTCATGCCGCGCAGCGTCCCGAGGACGAACCGGTCGGCCGAGACGAGGAAGAACCAGACGAAGCTCGACAGCGCGTTCCAGCCGCCGAAGCTGAACAGCTTCCGGAGGCGGTGTCTCGGAAGAAAGCCCTCCTTCCGGGCCAGGACCGGGTAAACGCGGAAAGCGAGGCCGATCCAGATAAACAGCGTCACGACGCGCGACGCCGTCAGGAGAAGGACGATGCCCCGGAGCCCCATGCCCAGCGGCGCCCCGATCAGCGGGAGAACATAGATCAGGGCGTTGGTCGGAATCTTAACCGCGTTGACAAGCTCGAAGCGCTGGCCGGCCTCGAGCACGCCCCGGATGGACGGGGTGACGATCGCGAAGGGAAGCGAGAGGGCCATGATCATGAGCGCGCCCTTGGCCTCGGCCAGGTTCGCCGCCGGAATCTTGAGGATCCGCTCGGCCAGGAGCGGAGTCAGGACGATCATCAGGACCATGCCGGCCAGGCCGAAGACGGTCTGCAGGCCGACCGTGGTCCGGATAATCCGGGGCAAATCCTCCATCGCCCCCCGGCCCATCGCCTCGGCCGAGAACTTGATGGACGCCCGGCCCAAGCCCAGGTCGAACAAGGCGAAATAGCCGAAGACGGTCAGGATGATCGAGAAAATCCCGAACCGGTCCGTCCCCAGCCAGCGGATCACGACGGGAACGGTCACCAGGCCGATCATCGCCGGGACGACGATTCCCAGGAGATTGAGGCCGGTGTTTTTCACCAGCCGCCGGGATCCGAGATCCGGCTTGGCGTCCCGGGCCGGTTCGCTGTGAAGGCTCATGTCGAGGCTTTGAACAGGCTGCCGCCGATGGGGGAATTTCCGCTTTCCCCTCCGTCCGAAATCATCGTTTTCGGATACACTGCGAGGCCATTCCGCTCAACGTTTTTCAGAGTGGACCGGAAGGGCTGTTTTGACAATCGTCCGGCCGGATGAATTCCGGGGTGACATTTCCCCCTCCCCTCTCCCCTCGAGAGGTGAGAGGCGCTCCGAAAACCGCCCGCCCGCGTCCTCCTTTTCTTTGACAATCCTCCGCTCCGGCGGTATAAAATATGCTGTTCTTTCATGTTCATTTTAAAGGACGGACAGGGAAACGCCGGTCCCCGGCCGGGGAATCGGAGCCTCCTGCTTTTCGGTCTCGGATTTCTCTTCCTCCTGGCCGCCGTCCCCGGCTTCCCTCTCTCGCAAGAGACGGATCCATTCTACCTCAAATGGCTCGAATCGGGAGAGGCGGCTTATCTTGCCCGCGATTACCGACAGGCCGTCTCGTATCTCGAAATCGCCGTCTTCGGCCTGGCCCGGGACAAGGATCTCCAGGCCAGGGGATATGTCTTCCTGGCTCTCTCGCGGACGGCTCTCGGATTCAAGGACCGGGCGGCCGCCGATCTTTCGGCCGCCGACGGTCTCGTCGGCCGGGACGGCCTCCGGTCGATGAATCTTCCGGAGGCGGCCCGGATGCGGCTCGACGCCTTCCTCGCCTCAGCCCCGGCCTCGAAGGCTCCGCCGGAAACGCCGACGGCCGCCGTGACGGCGGAAACCGGCACCGTTCCCCCGCCGCCGCCTTCTGAAATCCTTCCGTCCGGCGACCGGACGGAAGCGACGCCGCTTCCCCCCGCCGAGACGCCTTCGACTGAAGATCTCCGCCGGGCGATGGAGGCGAATCCCCGGGAGCCGCGTTCCTATTACGAGCTTTCCCGGCTGAACCGGCGGGCCGGAAAAACCGAGGAGGCCCGGGAAATCCTCGAAACGCTTCTCGCCCGCAATCCGGCCGAAATCCGGGCGTATCTCGAAATCGGCCGCCTCGATTACGAGAAAGACGATTTCAAAGCGGCGATGAAAGCCTTGGAGAAATTCATCTCCTTGTCCGCCGGCGTTTTCGTCGAGGAACGATTCCGGGACGAGGGCCGGGCTCTTCTCCTCTTGAGCGCCTCGCGCCGGGGCGAGGCGAGGAAAACCGCCCGCCTGCTCGAGGAATCGGAGGAATTATTCCGCCCGGAACGATTCGCCAAACTGACTCTGGACCCGGCCGATTTGGAGAGGCTGCGCCGCCTCCAGCGGACGTCCGCCGGCTGAGGGGGCGCGGCGGCCGGTTGAATTCGTCCCTCCGACCGGGTAGACTAAGCCTCCGGGAAACATCATGACACAAATCGAATCCGCGAAAAAAGGCCGGGTCACGGCGGAGGCGAGGGCCGTCGCCCGGCTCGAAGGCGTTCCGGTCGAATCGCTTATGGAATCCCTCGCCGCCGGGACCGTCGTCATCCCCCACAATCGCCTCCACCGGCCGTTCCGGCCGGCCGGCATCGGCCGCGGCCTCCGGACCAAGGTCAACGTGAACCTCGGCACGTCCCGGGACTTTCCCCATTTGCCGGCCGAGCTTCAAAAAACCCGGATCAGCTTAAAGTACGGAACGGATGCCTTGATGGACCTCAGCACCGGAGGCGACATACGGAAAATCCGCCGGGCGATTCTCAAGGCCGCCCCGATCCCCCTGGGCACGGTCCCGATCTACCAGGCCGCGATCGAGGCCATCGCCCGCCGCGGCACGATCGTCGACATGACCGTCGACGACCTTTTCGCGGCCATCGAGGCCCAAGCCCGAGAGGGCGTGGACTTCATGACCGTCCATTGCGGCCTGACGCTCCGGGCGATCGACCGCCTCCGGGGACAGGGACGGATCGCCGACATCGTCTCCCGCGGCGGCGCGTTCCACGTCGCCTGGTGTCTCCATCACGGCAAGGAAAATCCGCTCTTCGAGCATTTCGACCGTCTCCTCGAAATCGCCCGGCGCCACGACATCACCCTCAGCCTCGGCGACGGCCTCCGTCCCGGATCGATCGCCGACGCCACGGACCGGGCCCAGATCGAGGAGCTTTTGACGCTGGGCGGGCTCGTCCGGCGGGCCCGCCGGGCCGGCGTTCAAGTCATGGTCGAGGGCCCCGGACATGTCCCTCTCGACCAGGTCGAAATGAACGTCAAGCTGGAAAAGCGCCTGTGCGAGGGCGCCCCGTTCTACGTTCTCGGTCCGCTGGTGACCGACATCGCCGCCGGCTACGACCATATCGCCGGGGCCATCGGCGGGGCGATCGCGGCCGCCGCCGGGGCGGATTTCCTCTGCTATGTCACGCCGGCCGAGCACCTGGGCCTCCCCTCGCCCGAGGACGTGCGGGACGGCTTGATCGCCTCCAAGATCGCGGCCCATGCCGCCGACCTGGTCAAGGGCGTTCCCGGCGCCCGGGAGCGGGACGAGCGGATGTCCCGGGCCCGGAAAAAGCTGGACTGGAAGACGCAGGGAAGATGGGCCGTCGATCCGGAAAAGTTCCGGAGCGTCCGGGCGGCCCGGAGGACGCATTCCCCCGCCTGCTCGATGTGCGGGGAATTCTGCGCGATGCGGATCGTTTCGGAATATTTGGGAGGGCGGAGAGCGGCCGATGACTCCCGCTGTTAGGGGGCTTCATTTCGGAACCGCCGGCGTCCCTGATTCGACTCCCCAGACCTCGACCCTGGCCGCACTCCCCCACTTGAAATCCATCGGGCTGGACGCCCTGGAGATCGAATTCGTCCGGGGAGTGAAAATCGGATCGGACACGGCGGCCAAGGTCCGCCGACGGGCCGAGGAGCTCGGCATCCTCCTCAGCGCCCACGCGCCGTATTACGTCAATCTCAATTCCCGGGAGATGGGGACCCGGCTTCAAAGCCGCGAGCATCTGCTCCGCTCGGCCCGGATGGGCGCCCTCTGCGGCTGCCGGAGCGTCGTTTTCCACGCCGGCTATTACGGGAGCGCGACGCCCGAGCAGACGTTCGACGTTTTGCGGGAGGCCCTGCGGGAAATCCTCTCCGTCCTGAAATCCGAGCGCAACCCCGTCACCCTCCGGATCGAAACCATGGGCCGGCGGTCCCAGTTCGGCTCGCTCGACGAGGTGGTCTCCCTCTGCCGCGACGTCGAGGGGCTGGCCCCGTGTTTGGATTTTTCGCATCTTCACGCCCGGGAGGGCAAGGCCAACAGCTACATCGAGTTTCACCGGATCCTGAGAAAGGTCGAACGGCGCCTCGGCCGCCAGGCCCTCCGCGACCTTCACGTGCATCTCTCCGGGATCGCTTACAACGACAAGGGCGAGATCAAGCATCTCAACCTGGCCGACGCGGATTTCCGGTACGAGGAATGGATCGCCGCGATCAACGACATGAACGCCGAGGGCCTGGTCATCTGCGAAAGCCCGGCCCGCGAACACGACGCCGCCGTCCTCAAGCGGCTTTACGAAACCAAGCGCCTGAAATCCTAAGCCGCGGCCGGAACGAGGGGATCATCAGCGGGCGGCGTCCGGATGCCGCTCGAGCCAGGCGGAAAACGATCCGGAGAATTCCGGGGCGGCGGCCGCGGCCGCCGCGTCCAGGAGGCGGAAAAGACCGGCCAGCCCCTCCACCGGCTTCCGCTCCCCGCTCAACAGCAGGTACTCCGGCAGACCGGCGAGAGGCGACGGCGTCCGGGCGGCCGTCACCCGGCCGTCGCGGATTTCACAGCCGCAGATCCATTCGATGAAGGCCCGCCATTCCAGCGGCTGGACGTCGCCGCCGAAGAGCCCCTCGGGCCGGGTCCGGGGACTGAGCAGCTCGACCGAGGCGACGACGGGGCGGTCCGGGTCCGGGATCATGTCCGGTGAAAGATCCTTGAACCGGTAAAAGGAAAAGAGAACGGGCCCCTCCTCGATCACCGCGGTCCGGTTGAAATAATAGCGGAGGTTCTCCTCCAGCCAGAAGTCGGCGAAAACCGTCGCCTCGGCCGGGACGTTTTTTTCAATGAGGCCGGCCCGGGAATAATCGACGCCGCGCGAGGCGTGGGCCGGCAAAACGGCCGCGGTCAGGTTGAAAAGAAAAACGAAAAGGACGACGGCCGCCGCCCCGGACAAAATCAGGCGCCGGGCCTTCCCGCCGCCGGCGGCCTCCCAGCCGTCGGCCGAAATCAAGGCCAAAATCAAGAAGGCCGGCAAAAGAAGGGGAATGGAGAGCTCATATCCGGCCGGGCTGAACCACCACATGAACAGGGCCGTGCCCAGGATCCAGAGAACCAGGGCGATCCGCGCGTTCGCCGCCGGCTTGCGCCGGGCGATCGACCGGAGCACCGGCACGGCCAGTCCGGCGCAGAGCACGCCCGAGACAATCGAGGCCGGGACCAGCAAGAAGCGGGGGATGAAGAGAACGTCCCGGGCGAAGCTGAGAAAGAGCTTGCACAGGCCGAGGAGGGACACGTTGGAGAAGGAGCCCCAGGTGGGATCGGGGTTGAAGGCATAGGACAGGCACCAGCGGACGAATCCCTCCGAAGCCGCCGGACGGGCCGCCGATAAAAACACGGCCGCGTAAGCGCCCAGGACGATCGCCCCGGCGGCCGTGATCAGGCGGCCGGTCCGCCGCGCCTCCCGGGCGCTGAACCGCGGCGTCAGGAGAACCGCCAAGGCCAAAACGAAAAAGACCGCCATCTGGTTGTAAAGGACGGCCAGGACGAAAAAGCCGGTTGCCGCCGTCCGCGCTCCCGGGCCCGGCGGGCCGGGGCGCGGCGAAAGGAGAAAAACGAGGCTGACGGCCAGGCAGCCCAGGGACGGGATGTAAATCTCGACGAAGGTCGCGTACTGCCAGAAACCGAGGGCCGAGAAAAGGGCCAGGGAAAAAACGGCGGCCGCGCCGGTCGAGCCGGTCAGCCGGCGGACAATCGTGAAAAAAGCGGCCAGGGCGGCCAGGGCCCAGAGAATGTTGTGGACCTGGCCGGCGGCGATCGGATCAATCGAGGGAAAGACGGATCGAAGGCCCAGCCAGAATCCGCGGACGACGGCGTTGAACAAAAGATGATGCGGATGAAAGAGGTTCGTCCCCGAACGGACCGCCCGGGCGTATTCGAGGCTGTCTCCGGTCTGGGTCGCGGCCGGGAAAACGATCAGGACGGCCGCGGCGAAGACGATGACCGCGGCCGCGGCGGACAAGGCCCCGGCCGGCGAATCGGATGAACGGCGCAATCCCGCTTTTCCTCCTTGTCGCTTTTCCCCGCGATACCCTCCCGAAAAAACTATCACAACCTCGAGGCGGAATCAATCGGCCGCCGGGATCTGTCGCGTCTCAAGGCGAGGGATGGACCGGCCCGTTCAGAGGGGAAACCCCGCTTGCCGCCGGGATCGTCTTGCCCTATATTGAAAAAGGAAGGGAGAGAAACATGAAGCGCAAGCTCGCCGCCGCCGCTCTCGTCCTGCTGGTCGTCCTCCTTCTCCCCGCCCAGCAGAAGCGCATCTACATCGCCAACGACGACCACACCGATTACCTCTGGGCGGCCGACGCGAATACGTATCGCGACGCCTTCCTGGCCATGCTCGACTATTACCTGGACCAGGCCGAGGCGACCGCCGCCGATCCGGAGCCCTACCGGAACCGGTTCAACGTCGACGGGACGTTTTGGATCCGGACTTATGAAAACAACCGTTCGCCGGCCGAATTCGACCGTTTGGTCCTGCGGATCAAGGACGGCTCGATCGGCGTTCCCATAACCCTCCTCAACCTCTGCTACGGGGCCATGCCGGCCGAAGCGGTCCTGCGGAGCATGTATTACGCCGGGCGGCTGGAGCGGAGATACGGGCTCCGCTTGAAGCTCGCCCTCTCCCAGGAAAACCAAACCCTTCCCCTCGGCCTGGGAACGCTTTTCTCGGGAGCCGGGGCGTCCTTTTTCTGGAAAGGCATCTGCGGCTGCGCCTCGCGCGTCCCCGACGCCTGGGACCGGCCGCTCGACATGTATTGGTGGACCGGGCTGGATGGGAGCCGGATCCTGACGAAATGGAACTCCATGATCCGGGGAAATTATTACGACCTCGGCGGCTACGCCGAAGCCCGGAACCTGCCCGAAGCCGTTTCCTTCGTCACCTCCGACGCCCGTTTCAAAGCCCGCCACCCCTACGACGTCATCGGCATTTTCGGCTACGGCGGGGACGACCTTAAATCCTTCACCGATCAGTTCCCGGCCGCGGCCGAGACCTTGACCACGGCCGACCGCCGGATCATCGTGTCCAACATCAACGATTTTTTCGAGGATTTCGCCGCCGCCCACGGCTCCGGCCTCCCGGCCCAAACCGCCGGCTTCGGGAACGAATGGGACATCCTGAGCGCCTCCCTGGCCGA
>MTKY01003554.1_pt1 | contig 13419 bp, 12 predicted proteins | sample 1042731 | NCBI WGS metagenome assembly MTKY01 (sample SAMN06212206, study PRJNA360538) | anaerobic digester metagenome | biome: Wastewater treatment plant; material: sludge; isolation source: anaerobic digester fed with sludge from wastewater treatment plant | place: Denmark: WWTP Soeholt ... | reverse complement strand
CATCGGGGCGGTGGTCGGCGGGGTGTCCTACGCGCTGCAGCATCCCGGCAAGTCGCTGGGTGAGTACGTCCGGGATGCCGAGTTCCGCAAGGCCGTGGGGATCGGTGCGGCGAGTGGCGCAGTGGCCGGGGCGGTCTTTGCGGCAGTGCCGCTAGGGTTTGCGGCGTTGGGACTCAAGGCGGCGACGGCGGGCGGCGCAGCGTTCATCGGTTGGGTGGGCGGTTCGCTGGCCGGGGCTGCGGGACAGATCACGGCCAACCTGCTCACGCCTTGTACGAAGTGGCACCAGGGCGTGTCGCGCGCGATGTTCTGGGGCGGCCTCAGCGGCGCGGCCTCTGGCTGGGCCGGGTGGCACGTCAGGCAGTGGCTGGCAGGACAAGCGGCGAAGAGCATAACTCAGCCCCTTGAGCGGCATCACCTCCTGCCGAGGCAGTTCCGATCCTACTTTGAGCGGGCCGGCCTTGATATAAACTCGTCAGACTATACCGTAGAGTTGCCGCGCGATGTTCACCGCCTTAAGCCAAACGGCCTGCATACCGGGCCGGACAATTGGAATGCATTGTGGCGGCGTTTCTTCGAGGCAAATCCGAACGCCAGCTCTGTGAAGATTCTGGAACATCTGGAGTGGCTGAAAGGGAGGTTTAGTCTGCGATGAGCTCATTTTACAAACTGGGTGCACCATATGCAGATGAGAAGTATGACCTCTACGGGCGACCGAAATGGGCAAACCAATTCGGCCTCGCCGAGTGGACGGATGCTGTTCACGACTCTGTGCCGAGCATTGTTTGTCCGGTTACCACGGACCATCAGCGTGCAGGCAATCGGACTATAGATCTCCATATCGTTTTACCTTCTCCTAGAATAGGCAACTTTGTATGGACGTGGATGAGCGAATGTTTAATCACCGATCGGGTACTGCAGTTGTTCCGGCAGGCCGGGCTGACGGGTTTCGAGGTCAAACCGGTTGTGGTTGCGGGGGTGAAACGGTTGGACAAAAGGCGTTTTGAGGAGATTCCGACACTGTGGGAATTGGTAGTCACCGGGAGAGGTGGGGACGCACGTCCTAAGTCAGGGATTCGGGTAATCTATCGCTGCGAAGCATGTGGTTTGGTAGAATACTCTTCATATCAGAATGGTATTCTCGTGGACGAAGAGCAATGGAACGGGTCTGACTTTTTCACTGTCAATGGCTATCCCAGATATATTCTGGTCACCGAGCGAGTCAAAGTCTTGATTATGACTCACCGACTGACGAACTGTGTGCTGATTCCTGCCGAGGCGCTGCGCTGGTTGGAGGGAATGCCTCGGCCGGAGGATGTGTATTTGAAGAAAACAAACGAGGATGGAGATGAGGTAAAGGATTAGCGTTATAGGGGCACATTACTTGCGAGTGCACTGATACAATCTCAAAGGGAGCCAGCCTCGAAAGGCCTCACTGGCGGAGGCTTTTCGAGGCTTTTCCCTGCAACGCTGGGGGATTCGTCTCCCCGGCTAAGCCGTGAAGCCGCCTGCGGCGGCTCCAGCGGCTCGCGCTGAGTGGCACGATCCCACAACCGGGTTACAATACCTGCGCGCGCGCTGATACGACCCCGCCACGGGCCGCTTCACGCAAGTAGACCCGTTCGCGGGACTGCGCGCGTTGCCAGGGACGCAGCATCCCTACGCCTACGCGCTCAATAATCCGCTGCGGTATACGGACCCCAGCGGGGAATTTGTAGGGGCGTTGCTGGCAGCGACGGCGTTCAGCGCGATTGTCGGCGGCGGCTTCGCGGCCTACAATTACCTGCACACCCAACCGTGCGTCCGGCTTGGCGATGTGATCCACAGCCCCGACTTCTGGAAGACGGTGGGGATTGGCGCACTGACCGGAGCCCTCGGTGGGCTAATCGGCTTCGGCGTGGGCGCGGTCGGGATCGCTGCGCTTGCGCCGTGGGTGGGGGGGTACAATAGCCAGGTAGGGTGTTAGGGCAATCTCAATCAGCGTGTAATTGTGATTCGTTTGTAATGATAAAGTCATCGCAGTTGGTATTGGCTATCTGACTTATTTCGGAGGTACAATGGCTGAGACATTCCTTTCCACGGCCGTCAAACCGGATTGGGAGGCTCTGCGCGATTGCATCATGCGTCGCGGGACGCCGAAGCGGGTCCACCACATTGAGCTATTCCTGGATGGGGAAGTGCAAGAGGCATTGTGCCAACGCTTTGGTCTGCTTGCCGGACTGGGTGAGAGTGATCCGTACTTCGCCTGGAAGCGGCAAATCCGCATCCAGCGGTTCCTCGGCTACGATTACGTGCGTCAGGGCGCAGACAACATCGAGATGCCGTTGCATCGCGCCGAGACCGAGGACACTGCCGGATTACAGCGTGCCGGAGGCCGGTCCTACGTGGACGAGCGCCGCGGGCCGATCACGAATTGGGACGAGTTCGAGCAATATCCCTGGCCCGATCCTCACAAATTGACCTATCGCGCGTTAGAATGGTACGACAAAAACCTGCCTGACGATATGTGCATCATTGGCAGCGGCGGCTTCGCGCACTTTGCGGAGTACGTTACCTGGCTGATGGGATACGAGACACTTTGTTACGCGCTCTACGATCAGCGTGACCTGGTGCAGGCGATTGCCGACCGCTTGCTAGACCTGTACACGGTTGTTCTGGAGCGCATCCTGGAATTCAAGCGCGTGGAAATCATCTGGGGCAGCGACGATATGGGTTTCAAGACCAGCACGCTCATCAGTCCGAAAGACCTGCGCGCGTTTGTGTTCCCCGGTCATAAGAAGATGGCGGCGATGGCACACGTGGCGGGAAAGCCGTATCTACTGCACGCTTGCGGCAATCTTGAGGGGATTATGGAAGACTTGATTGAGGACGTGAAGATCGACGCCAAACACTCGTTCGAAGACACGATTGAGGAGGTGCGCGACGCGAAACGCCGATACGGCCACCGGATCGCGCTGCTCGGTGGCATCGATATGGACTTCCTCTGCCGCAGCGACGAAGCCGCCGTCCGCGCGCGGGTGCGGGACACGCTCGACGTGTGCATGCCGGGCGGCGGCTACTGCCTGGGCACGGGCAACAGTGTAGCGAACTACCTTCCGCTGGACAATTACCTGGCGATGGTCGATGAGGGACGGAATTATGCACGGTAGTAGGAGCGAGGCATCCCTGCGGAGATGCCCGCCTGATGAGGTACGGTGGGGGGATGCCTCGCCCCTACGTTCGACGATCCGTGATTATGCATAAGGAGCCGGCCATGAACTTCGTCTTTTTCATCCCCGACGAGATGCGCGCGGAGAGCGTCTCGTGTTACGGGCATCCGCTGGTTTCGATGCCCAACTACGACCGGCTCGCCGCCGAAGGCGCGCGCTTCGACCAGTGCCACGTGCAGCATACCGTTTGCTCGCCGTCGCGGTGCAGTCTGATGACGGGCTGGTACCCGCACGTGTCGGGCCATCGCACGCTGTGGCATTTGCTGCGCCCGCACGAGCCGAGTTTGTTCCGCTATCTCAAGGAAGCGGGCTATCATATCGAGTGGTACGGCAAGAACGACCTCTACAGCCAGGCTTACTTCCCCGGGGTAGTGGACCATTACGCCGATCCCGGCGGCGGGCACGCCGGACCGAACGTCTTCCAGCCGGGCGAGCCAGGCTATTTCAGCTTTCTCCACGAGCCGTTTCCCGGCAAGCCGGAAGAAACCGGCGATATGCGTTGCGTGCAGGCCGGCATCGACTTCCTGCGGGAGCGAGCCAGACAATCCGAGCCATTTGTATTGTATTTGCCGCTCTCGCTGCCGCACCCGCCTTATGCTTGCCCGCAGCCGTTCCACGATAGGGTGAATCCGGCGGATATTCCACCGCTGCGCCCCGCGAATCTGCCGGACAAACCGGACTACTTCGACCTGATCCGGCGGTATCGCCGCCTGGATGAAGTCTCCGCCGAGGTTTTCGCCCAAATCCAGGCCATTTATCTCGGTTCCAACAGCTACGTGGACTGGATGCTCGGCCAATTGCTCGACGCGCTGGACGAGACCGGGCTGGCGGAGAACACGTGTGTCGTCGTCACCAGCGACCACGGCGACTGGGCCGGCGACTACGGCCTGGTGGAGAAGTGGCCCAGCGCACTCGACGACACGCTGACCCGCGTGCCGCTCATCATCCGCGCGCCGGGTGGGGCGGCAGGGCACGTCGTCCCTGAGCCAATCGAGTTCTTCGACATCATGGCGACAACACTCGATCTGGCGGGTGTGGAAGCGCGGCATACCCATTTCGCACAGTCGCTTGTCCCGCAGCTTCATGGCGCACCAGGCGATCCAGATCGCGCCGTGTTCGCCGAGGGCGGCTACGATCCGCACGAGCCGCACGCTTTCGAGGGGCGTGCCAACGCCGGCATCTTCCGCGACGCGACTAGCATCTACTATCCCAAGGGCCTCCAGCAGCAGGAGCATCCCGAAAGCGTCTGCCGCGCGGTGATGATGCGCACACTCGATTACAAACTCGTGCGCCGCCCGCTTGGCGTGAGCGAGTTGTACGACCTGCGCGCCGATCCGCGCGAGCTGCGCAACGTCTATGCGGACCCGGCCTACGCCGATGTCCGTGCGCAGATGGAAGCGGGCTTACTCGATTGGACTATCCGCACGGCAGACGTCGTGCCGGTGGGTGAAGACTCGCGCGACCTTCCCCAGCGTTGATCTCAACACAACGTAGCAACCAGCAACTAGCAGAGGAGGTATCCCATTATGCATAAACGCCCTTCGATTTACGCCGTGAACATTCTGTTCTTGATCGTACTCTGTCTTCAAGCGGTGAACTTTTTGTTCCTGGAGATGCCGCAATTCGCGCGGATGATTCTCAACGAGGCGCTGTTCGTGCTGCTGCCCACGTTGATCTTCCTCAGGTTGATGCGCTTGCCGTTTCGTGAGGCGGTGCGCTGGCGTTGGCCCGGCTGGTCGGTGGCTGTAGCGAGCCTGCTGGTCGGCGCAGGGCTGTATCCACTGGCGGTGAGCAGCATGGGTATTTACCAGACGCTACTCGGTTATCGGGTTTTCGGCGGCGAACAGCCTCTGCCGCGCACCGCCTTCGAAGGCGTGCTGGGGATCATCGCTTATGCGGTGATGCCGCCGCTGTGCGAGGAGATATTTGCGCGTGGCGTTATTCAACGCGCTTACGAGCGTCTCGGCTGCTGGCGCGCCATTCTGTTCGCGGGTGGGTTGTTTGCCGTTTTTCACCTGTCGCTGTTGCAAGGTCTCGTGATCATCCCGCTGGTGTTGGTGTTGGGCTACGTCTATTGGCGCAGCGAATCCCTCGTCGCCAGCATCCTCACACACTTTGGCGCGAATGTGCTGGCGGCGTTGGTGGTCACGCGCAGCGTCTTCTGGAAGAATGCGCTTGATGTCTTGCTCTCGAGGCCCGCGCTCGTAGTTGGTATCATCCTGACGGCAGCGGCTTTGTGGTGGTTGACGCGCGCCACAAGCCCGGCTGCGCCGGAGCGGCAGTCCACTGAACGACCCCGCTTGTGGCGCGCGTGGCCTTTGCTGCTATCCGGTTTGTTGTACGCCGGCGTGATTGGTGTGGAATTTGTCGGCGGGCGTTCGCCGGAGCGTTTTCTTCCACCGGTAGAAGTGGACGCCGCGCCGTGGGATGCGCCCGTCGAATGGCGCTACGAGCTTCGCAACATCGTGGATGATCCGGTGGGACAGGCGCAGTGTAGCTCGGCGCCAGAGACGGACGAAATCGAATTGCTCTGCCACTCGCAGCGTCGCGCCTACGATGTGGATACGGGCCACGGGCGCTACGTCGGCAGCGACGGAGAGATTGTGGCGCGCGGGCGCTGGCGGCGGGCCAATGGCACACCCCTGCAAGCGGAAACTGTGCATGCCTTCCAGGGGCAAAGCCGCACGGCATGGGCGTTCGACGGCGTTCAATTTGCCGTCACCCGGCAGGATAACGATCAACCGGAGCAATCTTTCGCTTTGGCGCTTGAGAGTGACAGCGCAAAGCCCTCTTTTGTTCTAGCCGAGCCTCTATGGCCCTGGACACTGCTGGCATTGCCGTTTGCCGACGATTATGCTGCCGCCGCGCACCTTTTCACTCCCTATACCTGGCGCCAGGCGACGAGCGACAGCGGGCCGCAGATGGAACTCGTTCTGGTGACCGTAAGCAGCCCCGAAACGGTGACCACGCCGGCCGGGACATTTCGGGCATGGAAAGTGCAAGCCGGCGACGTAAAGACCGCGTGGTATACGGTGGATGCGCCTTATACGTTGGTCAAATACTTCGACGGTATGGAAACGTGGCTTTTGGAGGACTTCTGAACCTGCAACTCTCAACTTTTCTCAAGGAGGTGTTATGAAAACAGCTTTGTATGTGCTACCGGTGTTGGCGATAACGGTTTTCTTTCTCATTCGCGCGGAATTCCGCAAGACGCAGCGCCAGATTTACGTGATCAAGCCATTGGCGACGCTGTTGGTGATCGCGGTGGCGCTGTTGTCGTTCCACGAGGCGCGGGTGAACCTGACGTACGCGGTCGGCGCGCTGATCGGCCTGGCGTTGTCGTTTGGCGGGGACATCGCGTTGATGTTCCAGGCGAATCGCAAAGCCTTTATGATCGGCCTGGTGCTCTTTTTGCTGGCGCACGTCGCTTACGCGGTGATGTTTACGCTGTTAAGCAGCCTGCAGTCGATTGTGTGGCTCGCGGCGTTGGTGCTGGCGGCGCTCGGCGTGGGCATCTATCTCGTGTTCCGTAGCGGCCTGGGGACGATGAAGGTTCCGGTCATCGTTTATATCGTCGTCATCTCGGTGATGGTGAATCAGGCGGTAGCGACGTTCAACAGCGGCGCGTTCAGCGCCGGGCAGGCGTGGATGATTGCGATTGGCGCGGTGCTGTTTTACATCTCCGACGTGATTCTGGCGGCCAACCGGTTCTGGAAACCGTTTCAATACAATCGCATCAGCCTGGCTTTTTACTATGCTGGACAGTTCTTGATCGCGCTGGCGGCGAGTTACTTCGTGTAGCAATGCGAGTGTACGGTATGGAGAAAAGGGCTTGAAAAATAATCCGATTTTAAGAGCTGACTTTCCTGATCCTGATGTTATCAGGGTTGACGATACCTACTACATGGTCAGTACCACCATGCACTTTATGCCCGGCGCGGTTATTCTGCGTTCTTTTGACCTGATTAACTGGGAAATATATACCTACGTCTACGATACACTGGATGATACGCCGGCCCAGAAAATGGAAGATGACAAAAGTATCTATGGGCAGGGTATGTGGGCCGCCTCGTTACGTTACCACAATCGGGAGTTTTACGTATGTTTTGTCGCCAACGATACCCATAAAACCTATTTGTATCGAGCCAAAGATGTCAAAGGCCCCTGGGAAAAACAAACGATAGAAGGCTTCTATCACGATTGTTCACTGCTTTTTGATGACGATGGGCGGGTATATATCGTTTACGGCAATATGGAAATCTACCTCACGGAACTAAACGAAGACTTGACCGGACCAAAACCGGGTGGCCTGCATCGTCTGATTGTGCGAGACAAGCCAGGTATCAGATTGGGCTATGAAGGTGCGCATTTCTATAAAATCAACCGCCGGTATTACGTGTTCTTCATTCATTGGTTGTCAGATGGGAGCGGACGAAGAGTGGAAGCATGTTTTAGTGCGGATTCGTTAGAGGGTGAATTTACAGGCAGAGATATTCTAGATGACGATATGGGCTTCTTCAATATGGGCGTGGCGCAGGGCGGCATTGTCGATACTCCTGCCGGAGATTGGTACGCGGTCTTGTTCCAGGATGAGGGAGCGTTAGGCCGGGTGCCGGTTCTGGTACCCGTGTCCTGGGAAAATGACATGCCGGTATTCGGTATTGACGGCAAAGTCCCTCACTTTATAGAAACGCAGAGTACACGCCCCGCTCACATCTACGAGCCTATTGTGGCGAGCGACGAATTCAAATACTTGCCTGATGCACACGGCAGAATTCACCTTAGCCAGGTATGGCAATGGAACCATACCCCCAATAACGATCTGTGGTCGGTTGATGGGGAAAAAGGATTGCTACAGATTGCTTCGGGTAAACTGAGTGAGAACGTGACGCGCGCCGTCAACGTACTGACGCAACGGACAGTCTGGCCCGCGTGCGAGGCCAGCGTGCTTGTGGATGGCAGCATGTTGAATGATGGCGACTATGCCGGGCTATGCGCTCTGCAGGGACGCTATGGCATGATTGCTATCACGAAAGAGCATGGCAAATACTACCTGGTTATGAAAGGCAAGCCGGGCAAGGCCAACCACGTCATGGGAAAAACGTGTGACCGGACGCCCGGTGAAGAATATGCCAGGATCCCCTGGCCGGAGCCACAGGCGGCCTTGAAAGTGTATATGCGTTTTGATGCTATGACGGACGAAGCGACGTTTTATTACCAGGATCATGCCGAGTGGCAGAAAATCGGCGTAGATCAAAAGTTGTATTTTGGACTCGACCATTTTGTGGGATGCAGATTCGGACTGTTTATGTACTCTACGGAGAAGACAGGCGGGCAAGCTGGGTATAGGCATTTTGTGTATCACGCATCACTGGATACTCTGGAGGATTGATCTGCACAAGATCACGATTGCGGCGGGAGAAATCTCCCTGGAAGCTGAACTGAACGACAGTTCCACGGCGCAGCAGATTTGGGACACGCTGCCTATCACTGGGGCGGCGAACACCTGGGGCGATGAAATCTACTTCGAGATCCCGGTCACGGTGCGGCAGGCGCCCGATGCCCGGCCCGAGGTCGAGGTTGGAGAGTTGGGCTACTGGCCCGTGGGCCGTGCCTTCTGCATCTTCTTCGGGGCGACGCCGGTGAGTACCGACGAACGTCCACGCGCCTACAGCCCGGTCAACGTCATCGGACGGGTGCTGGGCGACGCGACGCAGTTTCGCGCCGTGGCGGGGAATACGCCGGTGCATCTAGCACGCTGTTCATAGAGTCCGTCAATGTACGCTCGGGCCGGTCTCTGGCCGTGCCCACTGACGCCTGATGCCACGGTGGCGCGGTCGGAGACCGGCCACAGCATTCGGGGAACTATAGTTTTGAACAACACTGCACCTGGAGGTTACTACAATGAAAATCCATATCGATCCGAAACAATCTGGACAACCCATTACCCCTTATTGGCGCGTATGCGTCGGCGGCGGGCGGGTGGGGGAGGCCCTGCGCGCCGATTTCCAAAAGCACCTGGAGCTGGTGCAGCGCGAGATGCCTTTTCAATACATCCGTATGCACGGCCTGTTCCACGAAGACATGATGGTCTACCGTGAAGAGAACGGCCAACCCATCGTCAACTGGCAATATGTCGATTTGGTGTACGATCACTGGCTCTCTATCGGCATCCGCCCGTTCGTGGAATTGGGCTTCATGCCCTACGATCTCGCCAGCGGCGAGGAGACCGTCTTCTGGTGGAAGGGCAACATTACCCCGCCGAAGGACTGGGAGCGTTGGGAATGGTTCATCGAGCAGTACGTCCGCCACGTCATCGAGCGCTACGGGCTGGACGAGGTGCGCCAGTGGTACTTTGAGGTGTGGAATGAGCCGGCCCTGACCTTTTTCTGGAAAGACGCCGATTTCGATGCCTACATGGAACTCTACGCGCGCACCGTGCGCACGCTCAAGCGCGTCGACGCCCAACTGCGGGTCGGTGGGCCGTCCAGTCATGGCTTCGGCGACGCTGTGGGCGAACCGCCATGGGGCAAGGAATTCCTGGAAGTGTGCGCCGAACGCGGCCTGCCGATTGATTTCTTCTCTGCGCATCCGTACCCCACCTTCTACCCGTTTGACCCGGAAGGGCGCGGGTACATGACCTGGGATGGCCCCGACCGCCTGCTGGTGGATGCGCGGGGCTGCGATCAGCTTTTGCGCGCCTCGGCCTTCCCCAACGTCGAACGGCACTACACCGAGTGGAGTTCCAGCCCCAGCCCGCGCGATCCCGTACACGACACGGCCTTCGAAGCCTCATTCATCGTAGACAACAACTGGCGGGCGCGCGGCCTGATGGATTCGCTTTCGTTTTGGGTGGTCAGCGATATATTCGAGGAGTGCCGGGTGGGCGATACGCCTTTCCACGGCGGGTTTGGGCTGGTCAACGTCCAGGGATTGAAAAAGGCGTCGTACCACGGGTATTGGTTCCTCTCGCGCCTGGGTGAGGAAGCGTTGGCCGAAGGCGATGGGTACGCAGTCACCCGGCGCAGCGATGGCACGCTGGTCGTCCTGTTGTGGAACTACTGCCACTATCGCGCCGACGCCAACGACAGCCGCCTGCTGGCCGCCGCGAAGCCGGGCGAAATCTACGACCTGTTCGATATCCAACCTCCGCGCGAGTTCGCGTTGCGCCTGGATGGTGTGGGAGCGTCAGCCCGTGTGCAGATGACGCGCTTCGACCGGAAGCATGGCAGTTCCTACGACGCCTGGGTGGACATGGGTGCTCCGCTGCACATCCTCCCCGCCGATCTAGACGTCTTGCGCCGCCAGATGGAACTGGACGTTTCCGTGCAGCGCGTCGCCACACCTGAGAATACGCTCGAATGGACCGTCGCGGTGCAACCCTTCGGCGTGACTATGCTCGAAATTCGCTCTGAGTAGGAAATACACCGTCTGTCTGTGCAATGCTCATCATCGGCTGGCCGATGTTCCGGGCGTTTATGAAGAGAAAGCTGACGAACTGCGTGATAAAGGCCGCCCACAACCTGATGGCGGCCTTGCGTTTGGTGGTCAAGGCTGGTGGGGTGGGCATGTTTTAGTATCGGTCGCCGACCACCGTAATTTGTGACATCGCCTGTGCGATTTCGCCGAGATTATCCGCTGTCAACGCGATGTCCGCCGAACCGATGTTCTCCTCAAGCCGCTCGATCTTGCGTGAGCCGGGAATGGGCACGATCCAGGGTTTCTGCGCCAGCAGCCAGGCCAGAGCAATCTGGGCCGGGGTGGCGCTATGTTGCGCCGCGATCCGCTCCAGCAGGTCAACTACTGCCCGGTTGGCGCGGATCGCTTCCGGTGTAAAGCGAGGGTTGCGGCTGCGGATGTCGTTAGCGGCGAAGGTCGTATTCTCATCGATCTTACCGGTCAGGTAGCCCCGGCCTAGCGGACTGTAGGGCACCAGGCCGATGCCGAGTTCCTCGCAGGTCGCCAGGACACCGTTCTCTTCGATGGCGCGCCACCAGATCGAGTATTCGCTTTGTAGCGCCGTGACGGGTTGGACGGCGTGGGCGCGGCGGATGAGGTCCGCCGGGGCTTCCGAAAGTCCGAAGTGCTTGACTTTGCCGGCCTGAATCAAGTCTTTGACCGCACCGGCGACGTCTTCGACCGGCGTATTGGGATCGGGTCGGTGTTGGTAGAACAGGTCAATGGCCTCGACCCGCAGCCGCTTGAGTGACGCTTCGGCGACCCGCTTGATTTGTTCTGGGCGACTGTCTAGGCCGGTTCCAGGGCTTGGCCCTTTGTCGCCGTCGTGTTTGAACCCGAACTTGGTGGCGATGACCACTTGCCCGCGGAACGGCTCCAGCGCTTCGCCCACCAGCTCTTCATTGGTGAACGGACCGTAGACTTCCGCCGTATCGAAGAAGGTGATGCCCCGTTCGACCGCCGCGTGCAGGAACGCAATCATCTCCTGCTTATCTGTTGGGGCGTCGCCAAAGCTCATACGCATACAGCCTAACCCAAGGGCCGAAACTTCCAGATTGCTATTGCCAAGTGTGCGTGTTTGCATTGTTCTCTCCTTGAGATAATTGAACAGGATTCACAGGATTTACAGGATTGTGCACATTTACAGCATTGCTGTTGTAGCAGTAGTGTGCCGGTGCGTTCGACGCACTGATTCTGCTTGCGCGTGTGAACCGGTTTTTCAACGGACTATCTCCGTTAAGCTTCGTTGAATCCGTTGAGAAAATCATTTTCGTCCGTCTCAAATGTATTATAGCACACCGGTTCGCAGGACAGTATAATAATTCTCGCAGATCATTGTATAATCCTACAAAAAGTGGCGAGAAATATACAAAAATGTATCGAGCTATGCTATACTGTACCAGTGGTAGGCTTGCCGACAACGACTGGGGCAACGAAGGAACGAATTTGGGTCTCGGCTGGACGAAAAACCCGCGTGAGGCAAGCATCCATTCAGTGATTCGTTCGAAAATTTGTTGTCAGCGGCTGTATCTGAACAGGTACCAATTCTTAATGTGGGGGATGTAGAAATGAATGGAACTATCGCTATGGATTGGACGAACGCGCAGGTGGCAGCGCACGACGCACAGCGGGAACAGGCCAACCGAACTGAACTGGTCGGGCGCATCGCGCGCGCCGTCCGCGAGGATGGGAGGGTGGGGCCGCTCAAGGGGCTGCGCCTCAACCGCGCGTCCGCGCCGACGGAGTTAGCTCACGGCGTCTCTGATCCGGCCTTCTGCGTGATTGCCCAGGGCAGCAAGGAAGTCTTTCTGGGCGAGGAGCGCTTTCAGTACGATCCGATGCACTATCTGCTGGCGACAGCCGAGTTGCCCGTCGTGAGCCACGTCATCGAAGCGTCGCCGGAGCGACCGTACTTTAGCCTTGTGGTCAAGCTCGATCCGACCCTGGTTAGCGCCGTCATGGTCGAGGCCGGACATCTTGCCCCGCGCAGCTATGCCAACGTGCGCGCCATTGACGTCAGCCCGCTGGATGCTGGATTGCTGGACGCCGTCGTGCGGCTCATCAGGCTGCTGGACACCCCTGCCGAAGCGCCTTTCCTCGCGCCCTTGATCACCCGGGAAATCGTCTACCGGCTCCTGCGGGGCGAGCAGGGCGGCCGGCTCTGCTACATCGCGGTGCAGGGTGGGAACACTCATCGCATCGCCAAAGCACTCGCCTATCTCCGTGAGGCGTTCGACCGGCCGCTGCGGATCGACGACATCGCCCAGGAACTTGGTATGAGCGTGTCGAGCTTCCACCATCACTTCAAGGCCGTCACCGCGATGAGTCCCTTACAGTTCCAGAAGCAGATCCGTCTCCAGGAAGCGCGCCGCCTGATGCTCGGCGAAGACCTCAACGCGGCCAGCGCCGGTTACCGTGTGGGCTACAACGACGCCGCCTACTTCAACCGCGAATACAAAAAGCTCTTTGGCCTGCCGCCGCTGACCGACATGAAACGGCTGCGGGATTCGGCGATGGCGAATGTTGGGTGAACGGGCGTGCTCGCGCCGCCAGCCGATTATGTGACGCCGGCGTTCGATGCGCCGACGTTGTTTGTTTCGACGAAGAGAGGATATGATCCGAGTGTAGAGGAGATTGCGCCGCGGATTCGGGCTTCTGACAGCGACTAGAAATGGTTGACTTCTGTGGGGAGGAGGTATAGTATTGGTATCATCCCAATGAAAAGGGAAGCAATGGGGGTTTGGGGGCGGGC
>MTKY01002756.1_pt1 | contig 13424 bp, 16 predicted proteins | sample 1042731 | NCBI WGS metagenome assembly MTKY01 (sample SAMN06212206, study PRJNA360538) | anaerobic digester metagenome | biome: Wastewater treatment plant; material: sludge; isolation source: anaerobic digester fed with sludge from wastewater treatment plant | place: Denmark: WWTP Soeholt ... | reverse complement strand
CGCGTGGGGGCTGGGGCGCGGCTACGACATCTTGGTGGAGATGGATGCGGATGGCTCACACCGTGCGGAGGACCTCGGCCAATTGTTGACCGCCAGCGAACGGGGAGCTGACCTTGTGCTCGGGTCTCGGTGGGTCCCAGGCGGGGGCGTCGTCAACTGGCCCTGGCATCGCCGACTCATCTCGCGCGGCGGTACGTTCTACGCGCGCATGATGCTCGGGTTGCCGATCAAGGACGCCACCGGCGGATTTCGTGCATTCCGTCGCGAGACGCTCCAGCGGTTGCCGCTCGACGAGGTTGCCTCGCAGGGTTACTGCTTCCAGATCGACATGGCCCGCCGTGTCGTCAATGAGGGCATGTCCGTAGTCGAGGTGCCCATCACCTTCGTTGAACGGGTACGCGGTCACTCCAAGATGAGCGGCAACATCGTTCGCGAGGCCCTGTGGCGGGTCACCATTTGGGGCTTCCAACGCCTGCTACCTCGTGGCTTCCGTTCCTTCTAGACGAAGAAGACCCCGACCGCGCGGGTCGGGGTCTTGCTGGTGAACTAGGCCGACTTCTTGGCGGGTGCCCTCTTGGCCGCCTTCTTGACGGGGCGATGCAAATGGGGAGGACCGATCTCGCCGCCTCGAAGCAGCTCGAGCCGCTCGGTGAGGATCTCTTCGAGCTCCTTGACCGATCGACGCTCCAGCAACATGTCCCAGTGGGTGCGTACTGCCTTCTCGTTCTTGACGAGCGGCTCGCCACCTTCGACTCGTGTACCGATCTGACCCGTCTTGGGGTCTTCCCACTCGAACGGGATGTCGGCCTCATCGGCCATCGTCACCGAAAAGGTGTGCCCATCAGCGCAGACGTATTCGACCTGCTGACGGGGAGCCATTTCGACACCGCGCTCATCCTCGAAGCTCTGTGTCCCGAGTCGAGCGCCTCGCAATGCACGTTCTGCCATGGCAGTCCCCTTTCGTATGCCTTACTCCTTCCAACGTAGGGGATCGACATGAGATTCCCCTAAGCGAGAGGTGTTAGGTCACACACAGCCTCACACGAGAGCTGGCGGCTGATTGCCGGCCTCGATGATTCCCTTCTTGGGATCGAGCTTCCACAGCAGGAGTCCGCCGATGACGAAGAACGCGATGAGCGCCAGGATTGCTGGCCGATACGAGTCGGTGAGCTGGTGCACGACTCCGAAAACCAAGGTGCCGAGCCAGCTCGTTCCGCGCTCACAAGCTTGGTAGAGGCTGAAGTACTCCGCCTCACGGCCGCGTGGGATGAGATTGGAGAAGAACGAGCGTGACAGCGCTTGCGTACCGCCGAGCACCAACCCGATCGCCACGGCAAGCAGCAAGAACGGTGCGATCTGCTTCTCTGGAAGGAAGTATCCGAAGCACACCACAAAGACCCAGACCACCAGCCCACCGAGGATCGTGCGATGACTGCCAATACGGGCGGCGAGTCGGCCGAAGATCAGAGCTCCGCCGAACGCGACGAACTGCACGATCAGGATCGTGGCGATCAGGACGCTCGGGCCGAAGCCGAGCTGTTTGTCTCCGTAGACCGAAGCAGAGTAGATCACGGTCTGAATGCCGTCGTTGTAGAAGAGGTACGCCACCAGGAACAGTAGCGTCTGCGGGTAGTTCTTGAGCTCCTTGAGGGTGCGGAACAGCTGACCAAAGCTGCGCTGCATCAGTGTCACGCCCTCCTCGGGCGCCACACCGCGCGGAGGCCGATCCTTGATGCCGCGGTAGGGGATGAACGTGAAGTAGGCCCACCAGATGGCAGCCGACAGCAGGCTCACCCGCACAGCCATCTCGGTAGAGAGCCCAAAGGGCTTGATCGTCACGATCGCGAGGTTGACGGCGAGCAGCAGACCGCCCCCGAGGTATCCAAAGGCCCAGCCCTGAGACGAAACCCTGTCACGCTCATCTGGTTCCGCCACCTCGACAAGGATCGCGTCGTACACGACGATCGACGATGCATAGAACAGGTTTGCGACGACCAGAAGGCCAGCACCCAGCTGCCAGTTGGTGCCGGTGACGAAGAACATCAGCGCGGCGACGGCTGCACCCGTCCAGGCAAGACGAGCCATCAGGGTCTTCTTGGACTGCACTCTGTCAGCGACTGCACCAACGATCGGCAGGATGAACGCCGAGATCACCGTTGCCAGGGTGACGACATAGAACACGAGCGAGCCGGCTGAAACAGACAATCCCAGCACCGAGAGATGTTCGGTGCACTTGCGATCCTCGTCGCCGACGAACCCGCATGCGGCGCGTTCGGCGACGCTGGTCAGGTACGGCGCGTAGAGCACCGTGGCGATGGTCGTGATGTACGCGGAGTTGGCCCAGTCGTAGAAGAACCACGACTTCTGCTCCTCGTTGGCGTTGAACCTGAATCTGCTTGAACTCATGCGGGTTCCTTCCACGTTCCACGGTTCACGAGGACATCCTTGAGAATGTCCGTTCGGTCGGTGATGATGCCGTCAACCCCGAGATCGAGAAGGCGGTTGATCGAGTCGGCATCGTCGACGGTCCACACGTGGACCTGGAGTCCGCATGCATGTGCGCGATCAACGAATCGACGGGTGACGACGCGGATGCCCCGACGGCTCTCGGGGACCTGCAATGCCACTGCTTTATTGACCCGCCCGCGTCGAAGCAGCGGTAGGGGGAGCAGCTTCACCATGGCCGCCTCACGCCTCGATGTTGCCGTCGCGACGCCGGGCAGACGTGCGCGGATGCGCTGCAGTCTGGCATGGTCGAACGAGGCGAGGCACACTCGGTCGATCGCGTCATAGTCCTCGATCACCGCGCAGGTCTCGTCGACAGCGTCGTCGGACTTCACGTCGATGTTGAGCCTTGCGTCCGTGAACGCCTTGATGAGCGCCTCAAGCGTCGGAATGGGTTCGCGACCGGCGAGCAGCTCGGCGTCGATGAGGTCGGCGGTCATGGACGCGATGGACGCTGCGTTGCCCGTCATCCGCTCTAGTGTGTCGTCATGAAAGGCATAGACACGCCCGTCGGCCGAGACGTGGACATCCGTCTCGAGGTAGCGGTAGCCGAGCTCGTACGCGTGGGTGAACGCCGCCATCGAGTTCTCGACACCAATGTTTGGCTCGACCAAGGAACCGCCACGGTGCGCGAAGGCAATCGGCGTGGGGGAGTCGAGGTAGGCGCCGGACACAGCCACACGTTATGCCCTCAGGGGTGCAACTGTCCCACCCATTCGCTCGCCAAGGAGCGGAGCGACCGTGAGGCCGAGGAACGAGGCCGAGGCGTAGTGAGTTGACCCCGAACTCTGGGATCCGACCGTTGCGTCGCCTCGGCCTTCGGCCTCACGTTCGGCCGCGGGCGGTCTCACTTGCGAGCGATCAGCCGCTCAGATGTCGCGGAAGGTCTCGATCTGGGCGCCCAGCGCGTTGAGTCGCTCAGCGAGATCTTCATAACCGCGATTGATCACGTACACGCTGCGCAGCACCGACGTGCCCTTGGCGGCCAGCATCGCCAGCAAGATCACGACAGCAGGACGCAGCGCCGGCGGGCAGACCAGCTCGGTCCCGCTCCAGTGGGTCGGCCCGTCGATAAGCACGCGGTGCGGGTCAAGGAGCTTGACCTGGGCCCCGAGCTTGTTGAGCTCGGTGAGGTAGATCGCCCGGTTCTCGTAGACCCAGTCGTGCAACATCGTCTGCCCCTCAGCAGTTGCTGCAATCACAGCAAAAAATGGTAGATTGTCGATGTTTAGGCCGGGGAACGGCATCGGGTGGATCTTGTCGATTGGTGCGTGCAGCGCCGATGGATGGGTCGTGATGTCGACGAGGCGGGTCTCACCGTTCTCGGCGGGGTACTCTTCGCTGCGGTCGTATTGGAAGCCCATCTCCTCCAGAAGCGCGAGCTCGATCTCCATGAACTCGATGGGTACGCGGCGCACCGTGATGCTCGACTTGGTGACGATCGCGGCCGCGATCAGGCTCATGGCCTCGATCGGGTCCTCGCTGGGGGCATAGTCGACGTCGGCGTGGATGACCGGCTTGCCGGTGACCCGGAGAGTCGTGGTGCCGATGCCCTCGATGCCCACGCCGAGCTTGACCAGGAAGAAGCAGAGGTCTTGAACCATGTAGTTGGGGCTCGCATTGCGGATGACCGTGACGCCGTCGTGCTTGGCTGCAGCGAGCAGGGCGTTCTCGGTGACCGTGTCGCCGCGCTCGGTCAGGACGATCGGCCGCTCCGGACCGACTCCAGACGCGGTCGTCACGTGATAGCTGCCTTCTGTCGCGACCACTTTGAGACCGAACGGACGCAGTGCAGTCATGTGTGGCTCGACCGTGCGCGTGCCGAGGTCGCACCCGCCCGCGTAAGGGAGCTCAAAGTCGTCGTAGCGATGCATCAGCGGGCCGAGGAACATGATGATGCTGCGGGTACGACGAGCCGCTTCGGCATCCATCGCGGCGAGATTGAGCTCAGCGGGTACCACGAGCTTCAGATCGTTGTCATCGTTGAGCCAGGTGAACTTGACGCCGATCGACTCAAGCACCTCAAGGAGGCGATTGACCTCTTCGATGCGAGCGACCTTGCGGAGCACCGTGGTGCCGGAGTTGAGCAGCGCGGCGCACAACAGGGCGACACCGGCGTTCTTGCTGGACTTCACGTCGATCGACCCCGACAGTGTGGTGCCGCCGACGACCCGCAGGTGGCTCGGCCCCGACGTGCCAACAGTCACCAGCTCGGAGTCCAGCGCAGCGCCGATGCGCGCGAGCATGTCGAGGGTGAGGTTCTGCTGACCCTTTTCAATGCGATTGACCGCACTCTGGCTGGTCTTGAGCTCCGTGGCGAGCTCGGCCTGGGTCAGGCCGCTGTGTTGGCGGGCATCGCGGATCAGTACGCCGATGCGAGCCAGATAGTCGTCGCGAACACTCATGAGGACAATCGTATCTCAGATATGAGATAACTCAATCAAGCCCTCGTGAATGAATCTGCGTCGGTCTGACCGAGCTTTCGCGCGTCCTCCACACCGCCGAGCGTGGACGCATGCTGCCAGTAGATCCCATAGGCAATGTCTGAGATCGTGCGGTCATGGACCGGAAAGAGCGAGCCGGGGGAGACGCGGTGGACGAAGTCGACGGTCTCGCTGACCTTGGTCCACGGCGCAGAGAGTGGAAGCGCGAGTATGTCCACATCTGCCGGCGCGTACTCGTAGGTGTCACCCGGGTGGAACAGCGTCGGCTCCTCAGTGGCGCTGAGCAGTACACCAACGTTTGCCACGCGGGGGAGCGACGAGACAATCACGGCGTGCTGCGATCCAACACCGGTGACGGTGATGCCGCCGATCACAGTTTCGAGGCTGTCCGCGTTGGGTGACCAATCGCCAAACTCAAGTATCCCGGCGCTGTCTGGATCTGAGATCAATTGTGCGCCGGGGTTGCGCTTCACGAGCCCCGGTCCGCGATTGACGTCAATGTGATCGGCGTGCTGGTGGGTCACGACGATCGCGTCGAGCCCCTCAAGCGTGAACGTCTCATCTGGGCTGAACACGCCCGGATCGATCAAGATGCGAGTGTCAGCTGCCTCAACGAGAACAGCTGCATGTCCGAACCGAGTGATCTGCATGTGACCCATCCTGCACCCGGACCCAACTGGGTCGGCCTCGGCGTCGAACCGTTCGCATGGGACTGAGCCACGACGCGTATGCGCTCCTGTCGGGTCTGACCGCCCGCTGGACCGTTCGATACGGCGATCAGCTCCGGTTTGCCGGCGATGACCTGCCGGAACCCACGCCCAGACGCGTTCCGACGCGGCACGGTCGCGTACGCGTCTACGTCTATGCGCCGCCTGGTGCTGATCGCCCACCGTTGCACATTCATCTCCACGGCGGTGCCTTCATCATGCGGCACCCCGCCATGGACGACTTCTGGTGCCGGTTCCTGGTGGCCGAGGCAGGCGTCGCAGTCATCAACGTGGACTACCTGGCAGCGCCTCGTGTGCGCTATCCCGTGGCACATGAGCAGGCTCACGATGTGCTCGCCTGGCTCGGCATGAACGCAGGGGAGTGGGGGGTCGACCCCCATCGCATCTCCATTGGTGGATTCAGTGGTGGCGGCAACCTTGCAGCGTCGGCATGTCTTCAGGCACGCGACCGCGGGACACTCACTCCACGGTTGCAGGTGCTTGGCGTTCCATCGCTCGACGTGGCAGGAGACGTGGACAGCAAGCCGTCTGTCGTCTCGAATCCGATGATCGGCCCCGCTCTGCTGACTGTGGTCCGCAGGACGTACTTCTAGGACGCCCCCCGCCGCTGCGAACCGTACGCCTCGCCCTTGCTTGCCGAGTCGGTCTCGGGACTGCCTCCTGCAGTGATCTACACCGCTGAGTATGACTCCCTGCGAGCCGAGGGCGACGCCTACGCTGCTCGACTCAAGGCCGAGAACCTCCTCATCGAGCATCGTGTCGTGCCGCACCGCGACCACTACTTCTTGGATCCCGATCACCCTGACCAGGCACGCGAGCTGATGAGCGCGATGGCGACCCACATCCGTGAAGCGCTGGACTAGCCGAGAATCTTGCCGATCTCTGGCACATCTGGACCAAAGTGTCGGAACATCAGTGTGTTGCGAGCCTTGACCGATTTGGCCTGAAGTCGCCTTTCACCCCACGGAAGGCGACCCAGCGCAAAATGATTCACCACGTTGGGGATCAGCACCGTGAACGTCGCCCACGGCAACCGCACGGGAAGCTTCAGATCGCGCATGCTCTCCTTGCCGAGGAAGGGACGCAGCATGCTCAGCAGTCGGGCACGCGTGTAGGCGCGACCCACCCGCTCAAAGCGCCGAAAGTGCAGCAGTTCCTGGGCGTCCACTATCCCGTTGGCCAGCTGGGGTCCGGCTTCGGTGATGTCGGACTGCGCCAACAGCACGTGGTAGTTGAACGCGTGCTGCTCGCGCTCGGTGTCGAACAGCCAGTCGTCATCGACGCCGATGAGCCAGCCGACGTACTTCCACAGGTGCATGACGGCGAGCGAGTCCGCTGACGTGATCCGCATGCCCAACGCACGCACGCCGAGAAGGAACACACCATTGAAGAGACCCAGGGTTGCGGCCTGGTCGGACTGATTGATCGGCAGCCCCCAAGTGTTCGTGTCCCACCGATCTCCGCTCTCGAACCGATGGTTGACCATCGCGTGCATCAGCCGCACATGAACGGTCAGCTGGAATCCCTGTCCATCGCGGCGCATGGCGTCGTGCTCAGAGACGGCCACGCCCCACTTCTGTGTCTCACCCAATCGGCGAAGAGTCATGTCCCCAGCGAGTCCTCCCGTTGCGACCAGCAGGTCAGTAGGGCCGCCAAACCGGTACCCGCCTATGAGCGACAGCTGCAGCAGGACATCGGCACCGGTCTTGCCAGATCGGCGGTAGACACCTGCACCTTCGTTGATGAGATCAAAGTCGACCCAGTCGGGTACCTGCTCGACCGTGGCGAAAAAGTCACAAAGGGCTGGGGGAGGAGCCTCAACGGAGCCGACGCCGTGCGCGAGCGCCTGGTTGAACTGCGCCATCGTGACCTTGTCATCGCCCGATGACCTCATTGCGCGAGCCAGAGCCGCGCCGATCTCGTCTCGGGCCATGAAACGCGTCCCGATGAGTGCCATCTGGTCCTCGTCGACGGTCTTCACCCTGCCGACGGTTTTCAGTACCTTGCCGAGTCGAGCGCCTCGCTCTTCGCCTTGGCGAAAGCGTGACGGGGGACCAACAACCGTGTTGACAGTCATGTCCGAAGTATGACGCGAGCAATTGCTCGCATACAATTCGCGTATGTCACGCCCACTCCCGGCCAAGGACCTGCGCAAGACACCACGCCAGGAGCGTTCCCGCGCGATGGTCGAACGCATCATCGTTGCAGGTCAGACTGTGTTGCTGCGCGACGGTTACGAGAAGGCCTCGACCAACCGGGTGGCGGTCGAGGCGGGAATCAGTCCAGGCTCGTTCTACCAGTACTTCCCAGACAAAGATGCGATCCTGGCCGCCGTCATTGACCGGTACGCAGCCGAGCTCTCTAGGCAGCTGACGGCCGTTCTGGCCGACCGCCTACACGAGCCGGGGCCTTCGCTGGTGCGGGCGTCATTCGAGGGATTGCTTGGCGTTCTGACCGAGAACGTGCAGTTCCTGCGTCTGGTGGTGGAGGTGCTGCCTCGTGCACAGTCCGGCAGCTGGACTGGCGCCTTGGAGCAACGCATCGGCGACCTGGTGTCGGCGTATCTGTCGATCAACAAGTCGCAGACATCCATCACCGATCCGGCGACGTCGGCGTGGATTCTCGTCCGCATGGTTGAGCACCTCAGCGTCCAATATGTGCTCGAGCAGCCGACCATCTCCCGACAGACCTTCATCGACGAGATGGTCGCGCTCACCCTCGCGTACATCGGTCCAGACCCGACAGTGTGTGACGGTGCTCGCGACTGACTCGCAATCCCTGCACACAGGACCCGTCCTTGCTCGTACCATCTAGCGCATGAGCGAGCCCGACACCCGCACACCTCTGTCGACGGCGGCAAGGGCAGGAGCACTTTCGGGCGGTTTCGTCGCGACTCTGTGGGCCATCGAGGGTCTCGACCGGGTACTCCCGGGCGACTGGGAGTCGTACGGTGTGCAGCCGCACTCCGCCCGAGGGCTGGAGGGCATCGTCTTCGCACCGCTGCTCCACGGCGGCTGGGACCACCTGATCTCCAACAGCTTCCCGCTACTCATCCTGGGATTCCTTCTTGCCCTGTCTGGGTTCCGCACGTTCTTCATCACGACGGCGATCATCTGGGTCGTCGGGGGACTCGGGACCTGGCTCATCGCGAGCTCGAACTCGATCCACATCGGCGCATCGGGGGTGGTGTTCGGTTGGCTCGTCTTCCTGATCATTCGCGGCGTGTTCGCCCGGCGGCTGGGGCAGATCGTGCTCGGCATCGCGGTGTTCATGGCGTACGGCACCGTGCTGCTCGGCGTCCTGCCGGGTGATCCCAGCATCTCCTGGCAAGGTCACCTGTTCGGTGCATTCGGCGGCGCCATCGCCGCCTGGTTCGCACGAGACGGCAGCGACGAACCCGACCTGGAGGTCTGAGGAGGCCAGCATTCAGTTGATTCGTCCCTAGTGTTACATGTGACATGGCCACGACGCGCGAGCGGGCACGAGAGCATCGCCAACGGCTGTGAGCCCAAGGACTCAGGCCGGTCCAGATCTGGGTGCCCGACGTGCACGCTCCAGAATTCATTGCTGAGGCTCACCGCCAGTCGGCCGCAATCGCCGCAAGTGAGCATGAGGCTGTCGACCAAGGTTTCGTGGACGACATCTCGGTCGATTGGAACGGCGAGTGAGGCGAGGCGACATCCATGTTGCAGCCGCAGGAGGCGCCTATACGGACAAACCGCGTCCCGTGGTCATCGTCCAGACGATCGGTTCGATGCAACAGCATCGGTGACTATCTGTCCACTCACCACCAGCCGAGTGAGGCTGTGGCCATTCAGCCATCGCGCCCACGGCGTCACCTCCGATTTGTCCGATAATGCACATTATGTCAACTAGCGACTATCTTCGGATCCAAACCGCTCCCCGACGTGAATCAGCCGCGAACTTCGCCATTGAGGCAAGGAGCCTGACGCGTCAGGTGGTCGCGCTCCGCTGTGTTTGTGGCTGAGCACGCTGCCTTGGCGTAGGCACAAGCTCCTCGACCGGTTCTGGACCGCCGCGATAGTGCTTGAGGATCAGGAACTTCGCCATGACTTCTCCTCCTGTACGTCGCGACTCGTACGGCCGCGTTCACCACAAGAACGACGCAACCGAGGACTTCTCGACACTATCCTTCGGGCACATCTGCTCTTCCTATCTCCCCTCCGCTGAGTTGGCCGTCCGCTCTACGCTGGCCGCGTGGGTGAAGGATCTGCTCGCGACCGCGCATACCTGCTGCGATTGGAGCAGGTATGCAGCCAAATGAGCCATCCGCCCGGATTCGGCTGGATGCCTTCGACCGGCCAGCGTTCGATGGCCGTGAGCAGGGCTCGTAAACGCTGTCATCAGTCGAGGACTGAGAGCAGGTATTGCGTCCTGGTTGTTCCCTTGGTGAGCGGCGTGCCGGATGGCTGGCGTTCTAGGCGGCGATTACCGAAAAGACGTTGCCAGCAGGGTCTGTGAACCACGCGATGTCGGGGCCATTGCCCATCATCACGCCATCGTCGTCCTGCGGCATGCCGGCGTAGCGAGCGAACTCCACTCCCCTGCCGGCCAGCTCGCGCACGGCCGCCGTGACGTCATCGACGGGAAGGTTGAGCACCGTGAACTTCGCAGGCTCGTGCGCCTCGCCCTTCGGATAGACGAGCACATAGTGGTCGCCGCCGAGTTCGATCTGCAACATCCCGTCGGACTCGTTGACCGTTAAACCAACGACCTCCGCATAGAACACCTTGGCCTTGGCGGTGTCGTCCACCGAGAAACCACTGAACGGACGGTGAAATTCAGACATTGCAGCCTCCATGATCGTCAAAAACTTCCGATGAGTACCTCTGTCAGCTCGATGTGACAGAAGGAGGACTAGAAGCGCTCGGGGTCCCCCGCCCCCACGCGTACGACTTCGGCGTGACCATCGGAGTAGTCGACGACGGTGGTCGGCTCTGCGATGACATCCACGCCTGAATCGACTACTGCGTCAACTCTCCCATTGAGCTCTTCAGAGATCTCCCACGCAGAGGTCATCGGTGCGGCGCCGCCTGGCAGGATCAACGTCGATGACACGATCGGCTCGCCGAGCGCTTCAAGCAATGCCTGGACGACTCGATGGTCAGGGATGCGTACGCCAACTGTCTTCTTCTTGGGATGCAGGAGCCGCTTTGGCACGTCATGCGTCGCCGGGAGAATGAACGTGTATGCACCGGGCGTGGCCGACTTGATGGCCCGGAAGATCGAGTTGTCGACGTGGACGAATTGCCCGAGCTGCGCGAAGTCGCGACACACGAGCGTGAAGTGATGCTTGGCGTCGAGATCTCGGATCGTGCGAATGCGATCGAGTGCGTCGCGGTTGCCGATCTGTGCACCGAGCGCGTAGCCCGAATCGGTCGGGTACGCGATCAAATCGCCTGCGACGAGCATCGCCGCCGCCTGGTCGACGTTGCGTTGCTGCGGGTTGTCAGGATGGATATCGATGAATCGCACGTTGTGAGCGTACGGCCAATCAGCCGATCAGCACACAGCGAAGGGCCGCGCTCACGGCGTACGTGAACGCGGCCCTTCGCCGGATGTCACGTCAACAGACTGACTCCTCCGGGACCGACGAGCAGCGCCACGACGATCAGCACCACCCCCATCACGAAGTCGCGTTGGACGAGTCGCAAAACACCGAAGATTCCGATGATCACTGCAGCGATCCACAAGATTGTGTCCCACATGGCTGATGGCCTCCCTTGAATTTGTGGTATTTACCACGACCCCTATGTACCCAATTGGGCATCGTCGAATCGTATCGGCGCGTCGATGCCAGGTGTGCCCACCATATGGACGATGACGCCACATGGTGGGATGCAGCGATAATCTGACGCCGAGAAAATCGAGCTGGAGGTGTAGGTCGTGGTTGCAAGCCTGAGCTTCGACGAACGCCGCCAGCGCCAGATCGAGCACGACGACGAGCGGACGCTTCACCTCGCCGAACGCGAGGACCGTCTGGCTCCGCGTCGACCAAACGGAAGGCTCAAGGCCATCGCCCGGCACGCCGAGGTTCAGTTCGCTGCCACCGATGGCGCCGGGCTGCTCGAATGGGTCGCCGAGGAATTTGGCTACCGTACGGCAGTCGCCTGCTCCATGGCCGATGCAGTCCTCCCGGCGATCGTGGCCGAACACCTCCCCTGGGTCGACACGCTGTTCCTAGCGACCGGCTATCACTTCGCCGAGACGATTGGCACACGTGACGCAGTGGAGTCGCAGATGGCACTCACGATCGTCGATGTCACCCCCCGGCGCAGCGTGGCTGACCAAGACGTGGAGTTCGGCGAGCGCCTGTACGAGCGCGACCCGGCCCTGTGCTGCCAGATGCGCAAGGTTGAGCCCCTGCACGACACACTGAAGGTTTACGAAGCGTGGATCACGGGCGTTCGACGCGACGAGTCAGAAAGCCGCGCCGACACGCCCTACGTGACCTGGGATGACAAGAACGGCCTCGTCAAGGTCAATCCCATGGCTGCCTGGTCGTTCAACGACCTCCTCGACTACGCCGCCAAGAACGACGTGATCCTCAATCCGCTGGTCAGCGACGGCTATCCGTCGATCGGCTGTGCGACCTGCACCCGCCGCGTGGCACCGCACGAGGACCCGCGTGCGGGTCGGTGGTCCGGACTCGACAAGACAGAGTGCGGGCTTCACGCCTGAACTGCCACACCCACCCCGACAGGCACAGATGACACCGACCGACTATCGCCTCACGCAGCTCCAGTGGTTGGAGTCCGAGACGATCCACATCATCCGCGAGGTGATCGCGGAGTTCGAACGACCCGTTCTGCTGTTCTCCGGCGGCAAGGACTCCATCGTCATGCTGCATCTCGCGGTCAAGGCGTTCTGGCCCTCACCCGTGCCTTTCCCTGTGCTACATGTGGACACCGGCCACAACTTCCCGGAGGTGCTTGCATTTCGTGACGCCACGGTCGAGCGGCTCGATCTGCGCCTCGAGGTGTCCAGCGTGCAGGACTACATCGACGATGGACGACTTCGCGAACGGAGCGACGGCATGCGCAACACCCTGCAGACGCAGCCGCTGCTTGATGGGATCACCCACGGCAAGTTCGACGCGGTGTTCGGCGGAGGCCGCCGCGACGAAGAAAAGGCCCGCGCCAAGGAGAGGGTGTTTTCACTCCGAGACGAGTTCGGTCAGTGGGACCCTCGCAATCAGCGCCCCGAGCTGTGGAACCTCTACAACGGCAAGCACACACCTGGTAAGCACGTACGCGTATTCCCGCTGAGCAACTGGACCGAGCTCGACGTCTGGCAATACATCGGCCAGGAGGACATCGCGCTGCCCGAGCTGTACTTCGCGCATCAGCGCGAGGTCTATGAGCGGGACGGCATGCTGATCGCAGCGGGGCCTGTGTCGATGCCGTACGAGGACGAGACCGTCCAGAAGCGCCAAGTTCGCTATCGCACAGTCGGAGACATGTCATGCACCGGCGCCGTCGAGAGTGATGCGCTCACCGTCGATGACGTGATCACCGAGGTGGCCACAACTCGCATCACCGAGCGGGGAGCGACCCGCGCCGACGACCGCACGTCCGAGGCCGCCATGGAGGACCGCAAGAAGGAGGGCTACTTCTGATGGCCACACTCCTCCGCCTTGCCACCGCCGGATCCGTCGACGACGGCAAGTCGACCCTTGTCGGCCGGCTTCTCTATGACTCGAAGTCGGTGCTCGCCGACCAGATGG
>MTKY01053559.1_pt1 | contig 13432 bp, 9 predicted proteins | sample 1042731 | NCBI WGS metagenome assembly MTKY01 (sample SAMN06212206, study PRJNA360538) | anaerobic digester metagenome | biome: Wastewater treatment plant; material: sludge; isolation source: anaerobic digester fed with sludge from wastewater treatment plant | place: Denmark: WWTP Soeholt ... | reverse complement strand
TAGCCGCCGGTCATGATCGGCCCCCACAGCTTGATGGCTTTTTTCAGCTTCTCGATCGACATCGGTGCGGCGCCGTACATCAGGTACTTCACCGAGGAGAAATCCGCCTGCTCGATCCCCGGCAGTTCCAGCAGCTTGTAGATCACCGTCGGTGGCAGGAAAAATTCGCTGACCCGGTAGCTGGCGATTGCCGCCAGCATCAGCGCGGGCTCCGGTTTGCCGAGAATCACGACCGTACCACCCTGCGCGGTACACGGCAGCGACAGCAGGCCCGCGGTATGCGTCATCGGCGCAGCGGCAAGATTGACCGGTTTCTCGCTTGCCGTATAGCTGCAGGTGAGCAGGTAGTGCGCGACAAAGGTCTGCAGGCTGCGGTGCGTGTTCATCACGCCCTTGGGTTTGCCGCTGGTACCACCGGTCGGTGACAGCCACACGACATCATCCATGTCCACCGGCTGCTCGGGCCGCGTCGCGGGCGTGCCGGTGAGCCAGCGTTCCAGCGCCGGCGCATCCGCGCCTTCGGCATCGATGCAGATCCACAACCGAATCCTGCCCAGGCGCGGGCGCAGCGCCGCGATCACATCGGCGAACGCACTCTGGTAGAACAGCACATCGCAATCGAAGCCGTCGAGGACTAAGAGATTGTCCTCGGCCGAATTGCGCGGGTTCATCGGGATGCAGCTCATGTTGGCGCGCCACAGGCCGAGCGTGCAGATCCAGGCTGTCACATCATTCCCCGACCACACCGCACCCTTGGTCTCTTTCGGCAAGCCCAGTGCCAGCAGCCGGTTGGCGATGCGGCAGGACAGCTCGCCGACCTCATCGAAGCTGTGGGCGTGATCGTCCTGGATGTAGGCGGCGCCGCCCGGGTTGATGCGCCAGCCGCGGTCGAAAAAATCAATGATGGCCACGAGGCTGCCTCCTGCGCGGACTCAGAGTTGGGTGACCGATGCCCGAGCCAGACCGCGCTGCTCGAGGAAACCGAGCAGGTAGCGATGCCCGAAGGCCTTGGAGCCGGAAGCGAAGCCGACCTTGGCGGTCTCGCCATCGAGCAGCTTGAGCACCGCGGCGGCCTGCAACGCGCCGGTCGAGATATACGGCGTCACGCCATGCACGGTCGCACGCACCGCGCACAGCTGACCGCGCCCGATCGCGACATCGACACTGCGCTGAAGCGTGGTGCGCTCGCGCGGCGGCATGCTCGGCGTGGTGGTTTCGGCCAGGCTCTTGATTACCGCGTCCTGCTGCTCCTCGGGCAGATCCTTGTATTCCGCTTCCCACTTGCAGGCGAGTCCGTGCACCATGCGCATCATCGGTTCGGCGTCGTAGAAGCCGACCGCGGACAGGCAGCTGCGTACCCGTGCATCGTCCTGGAAATACACCGGCAGCGAAGTCCCGCTCCACGGCAACGCGAAAACCGGCTGGATGAATTCGGGCGCCACGATATTGAACGAGGCATCGACCGCATGCGCTACCAGCTCCTTCTCCCACAGGTAGAACGCCGGAGAACGCAGCAGTTCGAAAATCGACGCCGCCGAGCCCACGCTGACACCCGCCGAGCCGCCGCGCGGACCGCGGACCAGGGTCGCGGTTTCCAGCGCATCCACACCCTGGGTTTCCAGCGCCAGCTCGCAGGCAATCTCGGCAAAGCTGTACATATAGGAAACGGACGGCGCCACCAGCAGGCCGGCCTGGCGATACAGCTCACCGAACTGCTCGCGCACATTGCGCACATAGGACTGCTCGCCGGTGGTGTCGAGATGGTGACAGCCCGCCTTCAGCGCGGCCTCCACCGCGAGCAGACCGAACTTCACGAACGGGCCGACGGTGTTGCAGACGATCTTCGCGCCCTTGAATGCCTTGACCAGCGACTCGACCGTGTTCTCGGCCTCGATGATCTCGTAGGTCGCAGACTCGAGCCGTACCACGCGCTGCGCCATCATTTCCCTGGTGCGCTGCACATTGCGGGCAACCGCCGTGAACGGGATGTTCTGATCGATCAGCCAATCCATGATGAGCATGCCGGTATAGCCACTGGCGCCATAGATGACCACGGGATACTTTGCCATTTGAATTCTCCTTGAATCGAGCGGTGTTTGGCGGATTGCCGTCAGTGGGCTTGCTGCTCAGTTCCGGGCCCAGCCGTCTTCGTACAGTTGCTGGCAGAGGAAGCCGAGCCGGGTCGTGAGCATGGTGTTCTCGCCGTCCTCGATCAGCGCCGCGCGGACATCGCGCACCAGTTTTTCGATGGGGTATTCGCGCGTGGTGCCATTGCCGCCGAACAGCCGGAACGCATCGGCGACGATTTTCTCGGCTTCCTCGGTGACCGTGACCTTGGCGGAAGCCGTCGCCCAGGGATGGCCCGCGGGGGTCAGTCTCGCGTAGGCGAGAGAGCGCCGGGCAACGGAGCGACAGAGCTCGACACGACGCATCATGTCGCCCAGGCGGTAACGCGTCAGCTGCTGATCGATCAGCAGCTGGCCGCCCTGCTTGCGTTCGTGACAGTACTGCAAAGCCATCTCGAACGCGGCGCGCGCCACCCCGGTGAATATCTGGCTCATATGGGTCCCGGCAAAGGACCATGCCGATGCGACGTTGCCGTAGTACTCCTCGCGCAGCGCGACCGCGAAACGCTTCGGGATCCTGACATTGTCGAAATAGACTTCGCCCTGGGGCAGGGCACGCTGGCCGATCTTTTCCAGCGGCTTGCCTTTCGAGACACCAGGCAGATCGAGCGGCACGATCGCACAGACGCCGTTGGGGCGGCCATCGGCATCGAAATATCCGTCACCGTAGTCGGCGCTCATATAGGTCAGCGCAACCTGAGCGACCGCGCCGTTGGAGACCCAGGCCGAGCACTGGCCGTTGATCACGATCTCGTCCTTGCCGACCTTGGCCAGCAGACTGCCCTTGTTGCCCTGTTGCCGGGGCGCCCATTCGCGCTTCATGTCGAAGGCACCGACATCCGTGCCCTTGTCAGGATGGGTGATCATCCAGCAGCCGATCTTGCCGGTGCTCAACTCGATGAGCTCCTGGTTGCCGGCAGCCCTGGCCATTTCCAGCGGGAACTGCGTGACGACGAGCGAAACCGCGAGCCCCGCGTCGCCCCAGCCCATTTCCTCGCCGATCATCGATTCGACACGAATCGCCATCTCGGGCGGCAACTGCTCGAGCAGGCCAGGGTCCATGCCGAGCTTGGCCGCTTCCGCGAACAGCGTGTAATAAGGCGAGCCGGGGGCAACGACCTGCTCGGCGGTCAATTTGTCCAGCTCCCGACCCAGCGGGCGCAGCACATCCCTGGCAAACTGGTGCGCCGCGGACTGGATCGCGCGCTCTTCCTCCGCAAGCGGAGTTTCGAATCCGGTCAATGACACCGAGGGCAGGCTCAATTTGGATCCCAGCTTGAGCATGGCGACATCTCCTCTGGCTGACGTGGTGGCGAGGCGTGGAATCATGCGTCGTAATGACCACGATTGATTGCGCCGATCGCGCCATCTTTATCAAATTCCGCTCACCGCTGTTACACACGCTGACGGGCGCCCAATTCGCATTCGCCTGTTCGATGGATCGCCGCTGGACAGGGTGGCAACCCCGGAATATGGTTAGCGCCCTGCTTCCCCGGAAAGGCGCGCATGAGACCGCTTTACCCAAAGTCATTGTCGCGTGCCGCCATCTGCCTGCTGTTGTGGGCCAGTCACGTCGCAAGCGTCGTCGCCCAGGACATCGAACCCCGACGCTGGAGCCAGTTCCCGACCGGCAGCCGCTTCTCCGGCATCGGCTACATGTACACTTCCGGAGACGTCGAGTTCGACCCGGTGCTGCGTATCGACGAGGCAAAAGCCGACACCCACACGGTCGCGCTCTCGTATATCCAGTATTTCTCGCTGTTCGCACAAACGGCACGATTCGACCTGCAACTGCCACTGCACAACAGCGAGTGGGACGGCCTGGTCGATGGCGCGCCGACCTCGGTCGGCCGCAATGGACCGGGCGACCCGCACGCGCGCCTGTCATTCAACTTCGCCGGCGCGCCGGCACTCAACGGCAAGGAATTCCTGGCCTGGCGCGCCGCACACCCCGTCGGCACCTCGGCGGGAATCGCGCTCGACGTGCAGTTGCCGCTGGGCCGCTACGATGAAGACAAGCTGATCAACCTGGGCCAGAATCGCTATGTGTTCCGACCCCAGCTGGGCGTACTCCACACACGCGGGCCCTGGTCCTTCGAACTCACCGGGTCCGCGTACTACTTCGGGAAAAATGACGAGTTCTACGGCGACAACACCCTGGAACAGGATCCGCTCTATGCGCTGCAGACGCATGCGGTACGAAGCTTTTCCACAGGCTGGTGGGTCTCCACGGGTGTGGCCTACGGCTGGGGCGGGCGCTCGCAGATCAGCGGCGTGCGCAAGGACGACAGCAAGCGCAACCTGCTGTATGGTGCATCGTTCGGGATGCCGCTGGGCCGCAAGCTATCGGCCCGCTTTGGCTATAACCGGGGGCGTCCGCTGGAAGACGTCGGGACCGACAGTCACAACCTGTTTGTCACCTGGACTCTGCGCTGGTGAACTCGCCCACCGTGGGAATCAGCGGATAGCGGGCGCGAGTACTGCCGGCGATCGCCCTGCATTGTTGGCAAATTCCGCTCATGGCAGGACGGCATGGAACGTTGGCGACGCGTACGCAAGGATCTGGGTACCGCACCGATCGTCGAAGGCATGATCAACGGCGCAACCCCGCTATATATGGAGCGTTATCTTTTCAGCACGCGCGAGCGCAGCGTGGCCGGCGTCAGCAGTCTGGTGCTGACGGTCCAGCTCGGTGGCATGCGCGTCAAGGAGGGAGAGGAGGGGCACTGGCGGATCAACAGCTTGCCGAGCCAGTCGGTGCTGATCCCGCCGCGCTGCCCGACGCACTGGCACTACAACGGAATCGCCGACTTCGCGGTATTTTATTTTCCCGAACACCTCTGCGGGGTCGGCGACCGGCTCGCGCGGCTCGCCAGTGCCAGGGGCGGGCCGCTCCAGTTCAATGATGCGCTGGTCGCCGCAAGCGCGGTGCAGATGGCGGACGAGCTGCAGAAGGGGGGTGGTGCGGATGATCGCTTCCTGTCAATGCTGGCCGCCGTGATGCTCGAACAGGTGTACCGCGCACTCACCGGCCCGGTAACCGGCGGTATCCGCCCGCAACACATCCACGCGCTGCGCCTGCAGGTGGTTCTCGACCATATCCGCGAGCACCTGGCGGACAGCTTGCCGGTGGAAAAGCTCGCAGAGCTGGCCGCCCTCAGCGTGGCGCATTTCCGGCGCCTGTTCCGGGAAGCGATGGGCGTACCACCGCACCGCTACATCCAGGCCGCGCGACTGCAGCAGGCGCGCAAGCTGCTGGCGACCACCGGCCTGCCGATCGCGCGTATTGCCGAGGATTGCGGTTACAGCAGCCAAAGCCATCTCAGCGCGAGTTTCCGCGCGGCCCACGCGGCAACACCTGCCGAGTTCCGCGCGGGCGCCAAACCGTAACAGGTCGCAATCCAGGTGAAGCCGGTTTATTTGCGGGCCCGGTATTCGCTGGGGGAATTGCTGGTCCAGCGCCTGAAGGCCCGGGTAAACGTGGCGGTGTCGGCAAATCCGAGCAAGTAAGTGATCTCCTTGATGGCCAGGGACCGCTGTTCGATGTAACCGAGCGCGAGCTGGCTCCGGGTGCTGTCGAGCACCTCCTGAAACGTGGTACCACGCGCCGCGAGCCTGGCCTGCAGGTTGCGCGCGCTCATATGCAGCCGCTCGGCAACGCTCTGCCTGTTCACGGCCCCCGCCGACAGATCGGCAATGATCATGCCGCGTACCGAGGTCACGATATCGGATTTGTCCAGGCGCGCCAGGTAGCGGATCACGACCTGGTCATTCTGCAGCGCCAGCTCCGGATTGGAGCCCGGCAGCGGTTCATCCATGTGCCGCTCCTCGATCGCAACGCGCAGCACGGGTGCAGCAAAGCGCACCGGGCAACGGAAATATTCGAGAAATGGCTGGGCATCGGGATGCGGGCAGGGACGCACCAGTTCCATCCACAAGGGGTCGAGCTCGCGCTGATAAAGGAACCGCATGTAGCGCACCATGAGCACCGCGAACACGTCCTGGCTTTCATGACAGACACTGGCGCGGACATTGCTCGCTTCCAGGATACAGGCACCGTCCTGCGAGAAGTGGCGAAAATCCGCATTCGGCGAGGCCAGGCGGTAATAATTGCAGACGCGCTGATAGAAATCGCGCAAGGTCGCGCTCGCCATCAGGCCGTAGCCAAGCGCATGCAAGTAGCTGAACTGCAGCAGATTGCCTACCGCGATGCCGAAATACGGATCACCGGTAGTCCGCGTGGCCACCTCGAACAGGCGACTGACCTCCTCGTTGCGCAGCCGTGCCAGCGGATCGGGCGACGCCTGGAATTCGACGCCGGCTTCACGGAATACGGCGCGCGCATCGACACCCCGGCTGTCCAGCGCCGAGGAAATCGCATGCACATAGGATGCGATGACGGAATACTGTTGTGCTTCGCGTGTCACGACGGCTGACGGTCCCACAAGATCGTCGCAGTCTAGCATGCACTCCGCGGAACGCCGCGCCAGGCACGAAGCCGCCCGTCAGGCGGTTTCGTGCACCACAAGAACGGGACTCAGAAGTTGTATTGCCCCTGCAAACCCCACACGCGCGGTTCTTCCACCCAGCCCGCATAGATCCCGGCGCTCAACGGCGCGTCCACCATGAAGGTGTAGGTAGTCTCGTCGGTGAGGTTGCGCCCGTACAGCGCCACTTCCCAGCGATCGTCGGCGGCAGCGAGCGCTATGCGCGCGTTGACCTTGACATAGTCATCCTGCAGCGTGTTCGGATCCAGGTCGCTGTCGAGGTACATCTCGTCCTTGTACATGCCATCGACACGCAGCCGCAACAGCAGATTCTGGCCAACTGCGTGCTCGTAGCCGGCGTAGACCGTGCCGCTCCATTCCGGGGCGTAGGGTCCACGCTCGCCCTCGAGGTCCTGGGTACAGGCCTTGCCCACCGCGGCAACCTGGTCGATCGTGCACGAGGCGTTCGCGAACGAATCAAACTGGCTATCGAGGTATGCCAAGGAACCACCGATCTCGATCTCGTCGGTGAGCGCGATCTGGGTTTCCAGCTCGACACCACTGCTGGTGAGTTCGGCGGCATTGCCGACCTGGAAGGTGGTGCCCCGGAACGAGGTGACCTGCAGATCCTGGATTTCGGTCTGGAACACTGCCGCGCTGATGCGCATGCGCCCATCCCACTGGGTGGTCTTGATGCCCAGTTCCCAGGCTTCCGCGGATTCATCCCCGAACGTGGTGCCGGGCCCCGGCGTGCCGTCCGGGTTCGAGGTGTCCGAAGAGGTGTTGAAGCCGCCGGATTTGTAACCCTCCGACCAGCTGAGGTAGACCATGGTGTCGTCGCCGACCTGCCAGCGCAGGCGCGCCGAGGGATCGAAATGCTCTTCGTCGCGCTCGAGCTGCTGATCATGCGCCCAGGTGCCCAACAGCGGCCCAAAGACCAAGCGCACCAGTTGACTGTTCAGCGGATCGAGATTGCCGGTGAAGCTGCCGTCGGGATTCTGTACCAGAACCGGGGAAGTCGGCGCACCGGCGCCAAGCGAGTTTCGTTTATGGTCTTTCTTGGAATCCTCGGAATAACGCCCGCCGACATCCAGCGCCAGCTCCTCGGTCAGGTCGAAGGTGAGTTCGAGAAAAGCCGCCATCGTGTCATTATCGAAATCGTTGGTCGGGTTACGGTAGATTGTGCCCTGCTCAGCCCCGATCAGCGGCGCGTACGCCGGATTCTGCGCGGCCAGCACGCGTCCATTCCAGAGACTGTTGATACCAAGCGCCGAGAGCGGCACCGGCGGCAGCGCCGGGTTCAGTGCGCTGGCCGGCAGCTGGCCAAATACCCCGCCAAGGGTTCCATCGACAAAGGTCTGCTGATCGCTCGAGAGCTCCTGCTCTTCGTAGTAGAGTCCGGCAACGAAATTGAGCCGGCCCTCGAAATCACTGCTCAGGCGGAATTCCTGGCTGTACAGGTCATGTGATTCCTCCTCCAGGGCGTGCACCACGTTGCCGCTCTGGAAGTCCACGTCGTGATTCTGATCGAACGAGAAATCGGAGTAAGCGCTGAGAGAAGTCAGGGTCAGATCGCCGATTTCCCAGTCCACGCGCACCGAGACATCAGTGGATTTGGTGCTTTCGGTGTCCGTGCCGCCCGGATAATAGGCTTCGTTGGCGACCCATGAATCGTATTCCTTGCTGCCGCTCGAGGCTTGGTAGCCGGGCACGGACAGCGCGGCAATCGTGCCCATCACATCGGTCAGGCCGAGCATGTTGGTCTTGGCTTGCATGCCGGCAAGCAGGCTGCGGTCGACGACCGGGTTGGTCATCTCGACGCCGTCGGCATCCATGTCGACGTGGCTGAGCTTGGCCGTGACCTGCACGGAATCACTCGGCGCCCATACCAGGGTCAGACGCGCCAGCTGGTCTTCTTTCTTCTGCTCGTCGCCACGCTGGTGATTGTCGACATAGCCATCGGACTCCTGGTAGCGCAGCGCAACGCGCGCCGCAAGGGTGTCGGTCAACCCGCCGGAAAACACCGCGGTGCCGCGCGCCGTCGCCTGGTCCGGCTCGTAGTCGGCGGTGAGCGAGCCATTGAACTCATCACCGATTCGGACTCGCCGTCTCTACCTTGATCGCACCGGCGATGGTGTTCTTGCCAAACAGGATGCCCTGCGGTCCGCGCAGCACTTCCACCCGCTGCAAATCGACCAGCGAGGCAGTGAACTGGCGGCTGCGCAGCTGGTAGACGCCATCGACGTACATCCCTGCCGATTGCTCGAAGCCCTTGTTGATACCGGAGCCAATGCCGCGGATATAGATGGCGCTGGTCTGTGCGGCACGACCAACCTGCAGGCCTGGCACCTGGGAACTCAGCTGCTCGAGGTTGGTCACCCCAACCTCGTCCATGGCTTTACCCTGCACCGCGGTGAGCGATAGCGGGGCGTCCATCAGGCTCTCTTCGCGCTTGCGCGCGGTAACAATTATTTCATCGAGCTTCTGCGCCTGTGCCGGGGCGACATCGGCAACGACAAATTCCACGGCCGCTACCGCAACCGCCAGCATGGTGCGCTTGAATCCGGATTGAATCATCTGTTGTTCCTCCATCTGTTTTTTAGAAGTCGATTCGAATGATTCGAATCGGCACCGTCACCGGCCGGAAATCCGGCAGATTGAACTGCGCAGACTAGCGGCGACCGGCCCGACAGTCCCGTCCCTGCGAGCAAACCCGTTGACTTTGCGGACGGATATCGGCGAATTGCATCAAGTCGGGGTCTCGCAAGACCGGCACGCCGGGACCGAAGTGCCGGTTCAGGCGCCGACGGCAGATTGCCGCGTCGCCCGGTGCAACTTCAGGTAGATCAGCATCGCAAGCAGGGTGATCACATCCGCCCCGAGCAGCGTCCTGGTCATCGGCGCGGTTATTTGCCCTGCCTCGAGCAGATCGGCGAACAGGCCTATCGCATAGGTTCCACTGCCGATTACCAGCACATTGGCGACGAACATCGTGAAGCCGACCGCGGTCGACTGGATACTGGCCGGTGCATGATCCAGCACCAGCGAGAAAATCGCACCGTAGGGAAAGGCGAGGAGGAACACCGCCGCGATCATGCCCAACTGAAACATCATGGAGCCGGGAGGCGAGAGGCGAAACACAATCAGCAACGGGCCGCTGAGCGCCATCACCAGCACCACGAACAGTGCCCGCGTGGTGGCAAAACGCCGCGTAAACCAGTCGGCCGCGATACCGCCGAGCAGCGATGAGGGAATCGCGCACATCAGGTAGACACTGCCGTAGAGCGATGAAGCCGCCGACTGCTCCATTGCCTTCTCCGCCACCAGCCACAACTGCGTGAACTGACCGCTGGCGTAGATCATGTGGATCAGCGACATGGCCAGCACCGCATGGCGGAAATTCGCGTTGCCGCGAAACGCCTCGATCAGTTCGCCCAGCATCTCGCGCACGGATCGCCGTTCGGCGCCATGAGCCCCAAGTCCGGGCTTGTCCAAATCCGCGACTGTCGTTCGCGCTGCAAGCAACATCAGGGCGCTCAGCACGATACCGATCACGCCGAGAACATGAAACATGCTGCGCCAGCCAATCGTCTCGCCCAGGGTGCCCGCAAGCCAGTACGCAAGCCCCAACCCTATCTGGCTTCCCATGAAGAACAGCCCGAACACGGTCGCCCGGTACCGCGGCGTGAACAGCCGCCCAAGAATGCTGGCGGCAGCCGGATGCAGCGTGGCCTCGCCTACGCCGATCGCCATGCGCGGCAGCAATATTTGCAGAAAACTCTTTGCCATGCCGGTAAAAACGGTCATGACGCTCCACAGCAGGATGCCGCAGGCAATGACCTTTGCCGCATTGAGCCGGTCGGCGAGCACGCCCATCAGCGGGCCGCTCAGCGCATACACGGTCACGAAGGCGAAGCCCGTCAGCAGGCCGAACTGTTGCCGCGAAAGATCGAGATCCGCGGATATCTGGCTGGCAAAGGCCGGCAACAGGTGACGATCCACATAGCTCAGTATGTTGATTGCCACCAGCAGCAGGAACAGGGTGTAGCGGTGCAAGGGTTTCGGTCTCCCGGGGCTGGTGCGCGCAGGCCGCGCTCACCGCGGTGACGTGCTGCCACGATCATTCGCGGCAGCACCGCGACATGGCAAGGTGTTGTTTTCAGGATTGCTGCCACGGCAGGCCGGCGGCACGCCAGCCACCGATCCGGTTGCGCTGGCCATGGGCGTCCTTGTCACCCTCGAAACCCTCCAGCACGTTATAGCAGCGGCCAAAACCGGCGCTCGTGACGGCGGTCGCGGCAAGATGGGATCGTCCACCGGAGCGGCAGATGAACAGCAAGGGGCTGTCCTTGGCCGCAACCGCTTCGAGCATATGGACGAAAAGCGCGTTGAGCGCGTTGCCGGGGTAGCCCATGAATTCAACTTCTATCGCGCCGGGAATTCTTCCCACCCAGTCCCATTCGGCCCTGGTGCGCACATCGACCAGCTTTGCTTCGGGCATCAGCGTCAGCAGCTGATGGGCCTCCGCGGGCGTGAATACTCCGGCGTAGGGTGCTTTGAATTCGGTGGCGCGCTGACCGGCCATTGCCAGCAGTTCGTTCAAACGATCCATTGATTTCTCTCCCTTCGATTATCGAATCTTCAAAACGCGACGGCCCTGGAACGAGCGCCCGCAAACACCAGACCATCCGCAGCTGCGCCCGCATATCATGACCAAACTCCAAGGTGGAGCTTACTGATACCCGGGCGCTGTTTCCCCCCCTTTGTCGGGGGGCGGTCCCGTGTTTTGGGCGCGGGGTGCCCGCTCATTATTTTGGTATATTGAACGCGCAGTTCCCTGATTGCGGAAATCGTCGGCTTCGTCGGCAAATATAATGGAGGCAGCGCCCGATGGCGCTCGGAGCGACCGATCCACAGCTGGTATTGAAAACCACCCCGCCGCGAATTCCAAAAACCGTGCTGGAGCGCACTCGCCTCGGCAGCGGGCTGGCCGAATTCGCCGAAAAGTCGGTCATCACCCTGCAGGCCGCCGCCGGCTCCGGCAAGACATCGCTGCTGGCGCAATGGCGCAAGGAAGCCCTGGTGGCCGGAGCCATAGTGGCGTGGCTTACGCTCGACGACGGGGACAACGACAGCCAGCTTGCGCGCGGACTGACCGTCGCGATGCGGGCGAGCAGCGGCCGGCCGGGCTTCGGACAGGAATGCCTGCGCGCGGCCGAGTCGGAACAGCGTTCGCTGGAGGCGATCACCGAATGGCTGGCGGAAGTTGCCGCAATGGCGACTGAATCGCTGCTGATACTCGACGATGTGCATGCGCTGCCCGAATCCACGCTGAACAGCTCGCTGGTCTATTTGCTGCTCAATGCGCCGGCGAATCTGAAAATCGTTCTTGCCTCGCGCAGGCCAATCAAATTGCCGGTCTCCGGTCTGCCCGGTCGCGGCCGCTTTGTTTCACTGTCCACTACCGATCTGCGCTTTGACCAGGCCGAGACAGTGGCGCTGCTCAAGGATCGTTTTGGCCGGCGCATCGACCCGGATTCGTGTGTGCGCCTTCACCAGCTGACAGAGGGCTGGGCGCTCGGCCTGCAGCTGGCGATTTCGACGATCGAGCGCAGCCCCGACATACCCGGGGCAATTGCCGGCTTCTCGGTACTATCGAGCGATGTACATCGCTATTTCGTCGAATGCCTGATCGATCAGCTGCCACCGGCATTGGCACGCTTTCTCGTTTGCATATCGATCGTGGATGACCTGTCGCCGTCGCTGTGCAAAGCCATGACCAAGCAGAACAGCAGCACCGCCAAGCTGCGTCGTCTGCACCAGCAGACCCCCGTTTTCACCGAAGCCGCGCATACCTCCTGGCTACGGATTCATCCCCTGGCACGGGAATTCCTGCAGGAACGTTTCGCAAAACTGCCGCGGGTCGAGCAGCTCGAATACCACACGCGAGCCGGCGACTGGCTGGCGGAGCATCAGCTGTTCGAGGAGGCAGCGCGACACCTGCTCGAAGCCGGGCTCGAGGACCGGGCCTACGGGCTGATCGAGCGCTCGCTGCATGAGCTCATGGTCAAAGGGCAGGTCTCCAGGGTCGCCGACTGGGCCGAGCGGCTGCCATCCTCCGAAATCGAGCGCCGCACCAGCCTGCGCCTGACCGTCGGCTGGATGCTCGCGCAAAGCGAGCGGCACACCGAGGCAGCCAAGCTGGTGGCTTCGATCATCGATGACGCAAGCGCGAGTGCCGGCGAGCGCTGCGAGAGTGCCGAAATTTGCGCGACCGCCGCTGTTTTTGCCGATGACATCGATCACATGGGTCAAATCGTCGCTTCCTGGTACGAGGCTCTACCAACCCACTCGCCGTTGCTTCACCTGGTTGGCATCAACCAGCTGGCGCTGCTGACGCTCTACCGCGGTTCGCCCGAGCAGGCCCGCTACGGCTACGCACAGATTGATTCAGGCGATGAGCAGGCTGGCGGCTATGCGCTCGGTTGGCGCGACTGGATCGTCGGCATCAGCTATATCTGGGAAGGTCATGTCGAGCTGGCGGCACAAAAGCTGCGGGTCGGACTCGGCCGCGCCGAAGTGCAGTCCGGACGGCGCAGCCCGATTGCGGTGATGCTTGCTTCCGCGCTGGCCACCGCCTTGCTCGAGTGCGACCGGCCCGAAGAGGCCGCCGCGCTGCTTGCCGATCGTCTCGACATCCTCGAAAGACGAGCCCCCCCAGATGCGATCGAAATGGGTTTCGTGACTGCCGTGCGCCTCGCGCTGATCCATGGCGAAGAACGCCGCGCCTTCGATTTGCTCGATCATCTGCTGGCACTG
>MTKY01072255.1_pt1 | contig 13447 bp, 10 predicted proteins | sample 1042731 | NCBI WGS metagenome assembly MTKY01 (sample SAMN06212206, study PRJNA360538) | anaerobic digester metagenome | biome: Wastewater treatment plant; material: sludge; isolation source: anaerobic digester fed with sludge from wastewater treatment plant | place: Denmark: WWTP Soeholt ... | reverse complement strand
CTCGGCACCCCCGTCATCGCCGTGGACGTGCGCACGGACCCGAGGTGGGCGGCATACCGGGTGGTCGCGCAGGCGGCCGGGCTGCGCAGCTGTTGGTCGACGCCGATCCGCGGTCGGGACGGGGGGATCGTCGGGACCTTCGCGGTTTACCACGGTGACCCGCATTCGCCGAGCGCTCGCGAGGAACTCCTCGTCCAACGGTTCACCCATCTGGCCTCGGTCGCCATCGACCACGCCAGCCTGGTCGGCGCCCTCATCGAGAGCGAGGAGCGCTTCCGGCGCTCCTTTGACGCCAACTCCCTCGGCATGGCGATCCTCGATGCGGGGCGGACGATCACCACGGCCAACGCGGCTCTGGCAACCCTGGCGGGTGGCCTGGGGGAGGTCCTCGGCAGGCGCCTCGCCGATCTCGTCACGCCGACAAAAGGGACGCTCGACGACCTGCTGGCCCCGCTCGCAGCGGCGGGCGTCGACCCGGACAGCGCGCCCGTCGTCGTCTTCGAGGGTCTCCTGCTCGCCACGGGTATGCCGCGTCCCCAGGTCGAGGTCGAGGTCACCGTCTCGCGCCTCACGACGCACGACGGCACAAACACCCAGGACATCGTCAACGTCTTCGACCTCACCGAACGCCGGGCCGCTGAGCAACACCTGCGCGCCCGCCTCGAAGCCGAAACCGCCCGGCGGACCGCCGAACAGCACTCCCGGGCCAAGTCCGAGCTGCTCGCGGCGCTCGGCCACGAGGTGCGCACGCCGATCCAGGCGATCGTCGGGTTTGCCGAGTTGCTCGGCACGATGGAGCTCGATGAGGGGCGTCGGCGCAAGGCGCTCGGCCACATCGACGCGGCCGCCGGCCACGTCATGGAGCTGCTCTCCGACGTGCTCGACCTCAGCCGCCTGGAGGCTGGTGCGTTGCCGCTCGCCCTCGAACCGGTCCCCGTCGCGGAGGTCATCACCAAGGTCTTTGACATGCTCTGGACGGCGGCGGACCGGCGCGACGTCGAGCTGGTCCACGACTCGGTGCATCCTGAGGTGGTCCTCGCCGACCGCCGGCGGTTGCGTCAGGTCCTGCTCAACCTCGTCGGCAACGCGATCCGCCATGGCGGCGGTCGCGTCGAGGTCCGCTCTCACCCGTCCGACGACCCCGCGTATGCCGTGCTGTCCGTCGACGACGAAGGCCCCGGCATCCCGCCGGACGTGTTGCCACACCTGTTCACGGCATACGCCCGGCACGCCCCGACCGCGCGCCCGCAGGTGTCGTCGACGGCCGCTGCTACGCCGGGCGCGGAGCTCGTCGACGAGAACCTCGGGCTCGGCTTGAGCCTCACCCACGGGCTGATGGCAGCGATGCACGGGGAGCTGTCGGTCGGGCACACCTCGCCCGCTGGCACGTCCATGGTGCTACGGATCCCGCTCGCCGCACTGGGGGCATCGGCGTGAGTCCCATCGGCACGAGTCCCATAGGCGTGAATCCCATCGGCGTGAGTCCCACCAATGGGTATGCCGCCCAACCCCTTTCGCTGCCGGTCTCACCATCCTTCACTGCGGTCGTCCCGGTCAAGCCCCTCGGGCTGGCCAAGTCCCGCCTTGCGCTCCCCCGCGACACACGCCGCGAGCTGGTGCTGGCCTTCGCCGTCGATACATTGGTCGCGCTGACCAGATGTGCCGAGGTCGCGATAGTGATCGTGGTGACGGCCGATGCCGACATTGCGCAAGCGGCGGCCAGGCTCGGCGTTCGGGTCGTGCCTGACCCCGACACCACCAGCCTCGACGATGCGATCGCAGTGGGAGCGCAGGCCGCGATCCAGGCCCGTCCCGAGGCCGGGGTGCTTGTGGTCCCCGCCGACCTGCCGTGTCTGCGGCCGGCCGACGTCACTGAGGTGCTCAGTCAATCCCAAGGTTCACCAACGGCGTTCGTCCCTGACCGAGTCGGCACTGGGACCACCATGGTCATCTGCCAGGCGGGGGAATCGGTGGTGACCCGCTACGGGGGGGAGTCGGCGGCGCGGCATACCGAGCTCGGACTGCGGGCGCTGCGCGCCGCGCCCGTGCGGGCGCGCCACGACGTGGACACCCTCGACGACCTTCGGCACGCGACCACCCTCGGGCTCGGCGCCAGCACCGCCGCCCTCGTCGGTGACCTGGCGAGCCTCACCCCTCGTCGGCCGCTGCCCACCCGGTGAGGCCGACGATCCGGCACACCAGGATCCGGTGGAACGGCTTGTCGGCATATTGAGGGACGGCTCGGGCTAGCCGATCGGCCAGGTCGTCGGTCAGCGAGGCCGGTGGGTCAGGCACGTGTTCCAGTTGCGCGCGGACCCACCACAACCGCCCCCAGTCCCGGGTCTCCCAATGCTCGACGAGCAGGGATGCACGCGGGTCAGCCGCCAGATTCGTCTCGCGCTGTAGCCGATTCGACGTCTTCGGCTTCACACTGTCGATCGGCACCCCGATGTATGCCGCCCCGCCGCTCGCGGTGTCCGGTCCACCGATCGTGGGGGTCACGGCATACACGACGGGTTGCGGGACTGGGCCACGCTGGGCGTGCAGCGTGACGAGGACCCCGTGCACTTCGCCCGCCAACCGGGCCTGCGCCTGCTCGGTTGTCAGTCGCATGGGGCGCCTCCGGGGTGTGGGCGACGCCGCGTGGGCGGCGGTGCTCGGGCGCGTTCATGCTAGGACGGTTTGCTCATGGTCCGCTCAACGCGGCGCGCGAGGTCTTGACGCGGCCGATGGGTGGCCAGGAGTTTGGGCGTCATGAACATCGCGACCTGGGTGCAGCGCAACGGCCGTCGGTTGCCCGATCGACCGGCCGTGGCCGTCGGAACACAGGCGACCGCGACGTGGGCCGAGTTCGCGGGCCGGGTGAGCGCCGTCGCCGGGGGACTGCAGGGCCGCTTCGGCTTGAGGCCGGGGGACCGGCTGGCCATCGTCATGAGCAACAGCCCCGAGTACCTTGAGGCCCAGTTCGCCGCGTGGCACGCCGGGCTCGTCGCGGTCCCGGTCAACGCGCGACTGCACCGCGAGGAGATCGCCTACATCCTCACCGACAGCGGGACGACCGTCATCGTCACCGACGCCGAACACGCCCAGACCGTCGAGGGATTGGCGACCATGATCCTCGCGCCCGGACCGGAGTGGGACGCGCTGCGGGCCAGCGAGCCGGTGCCGTTGGCGGAGCGGGCCGGCTCCGACGGCGCCTGGCTGTTCTACACCAGCGGCACGACCGGCCGGCCCAAGGGCGCGACGCTCACCCACGGCAACCTGCTCATGGCGTCCCTGAGCTACTTCGCGGACATCGGGGCGGTCGCGGCATACGACAGCGTGTTGCACGCCGCCCCCCTCTCGCACGGGTCGGGTCTTTACGGTATGCCGCACATCGCCAAGGGCGCGGTGAGCGTCTTCCCGGCGCACGGCACCCTCGGCGGCGCCGAGTTGATCGACCTCGTCGCGCGGTGGCCCGGGATGTCGTTCTTCGCCGCGCCGATCATGGTCAAGCGGCTGGCCGCGGATCCGGCGCTGAGTGGTGCGGAGTTGGCCGGGCTCAAGACGATCATCTATGGCGGGGCGCCGATGTACCTGCCGGACCTGGAGGCCGCGCTGGTGACCTTCGGCCCGCGACTGGCGCAGATCTACGGGCAGGGTGAGACGCCGATGACGATCACCGGGTTGTCGCTCGCCGATCACGCCGAGACCGACCACCCCCGGTGGCGCTCCCGGATGCAGAGCGTGGGCACCCCGCGGACTGATGTAGAGGTGCGGGTGGTGGGCGAGGACGGGCAGGACCTGCCGACCGGGGAGGCTGGGGAGATCCTCGTGCGCGGCCCGGTGGTCATGGCTGGCTATTGGGGCCAGCCGGACGCGACGGCGCAGACGCTGCGCGGCGGGTGGCTGCACACGGGCGACGTCGGGAGCTTCGACGAGGACGGCTTCTTGACCCTGCACGACCGGTCCAAGGACCTCATCATCAGCGGCGGGATGAACATCTATCCGCGCGAGGTCGAGGAAGCGCTGATGACCCATCCGGGCGTCGCGGCTGTCGCTGTCGTGGGACGCCCGGACCCGGAGTGGGGCGAGTCGGTCGTGGCGTTTGTTGTGCCTGTCGCGGTCGCGTCGGCGCCGACCGAGGAGGAGTTGGACCGCACCTGCCTGGACCGGATCGCCCGCTTCAAGCGCCCCAAGGAGTACTACCTCGTCGACGCGTTGCCGACGAACAACTACGGGAAGGTCCTCAAGCGCGAGCTGCGCCAGCGGCTCGTCGACGGATCGGCCCCGTGATGATCGCAGCGAAAACTGCTGGGTAGCAAGGAGTTTCACCGACCGTTCCGAACGCGGCCCGTCCTGGGACCTGACCGCTGCAGCACCTGCGTTGAGCAAACCATGAGGAACCGAAACCTTGTCGCCGGTCACTCCGCCTTGTTGGCTGGTGATGACCACGCGGCCCGACTCTCGCCAAGGAGATGTTCATGAAGCTCGCCCTGTATCTGCCCAACTTCCGCAACCACGTCACTGTGCAGGAGCTCGCCGACCTCACCGACATCGCCGAGGAGCTCGACTTCGACTCGGTGTGGACCCTCGACCGCATCGTGGTGCCTGAGGCTTCCGACCGCGGCGAACTGCAATACCCCTTCGGGATGATGCAGGCCTTCCCCAAGCAGCTGCCGGTGGAGTCCCACGGCCAGTGGCTGCAGGGTTGGCCGCTGCTGCCGTGGCTCGCCGCCCGCACCACGAAGCTGCGGTTCGGGATGAGCATCACCGACACGCCCTACCGGTCGCCGGGCGTCTTCGCCGCCGAGTGCGCGACGATCGACCAGCTCTCGGGCGGTCGCCTCAACGTGGGCATCGGGGCCGGCTGGATGCCCGAGGAGTTCGCCGCTGCGAGCGCCACCCACTTGTTCCCACGGCGGCACGCCCACGTCCGCGAGACGATCGAGATCTGCCAGGGCATCTGGACCAACGACACCTTCGAATACCACGGTGAGTTCGCTGACTTCGAGCCGAGTGGTTTCGGGCACAAGCCGGTGCAGAAGCCGCACCCGCCGATCTACTTCAGTGGACTGCGCGACCCCAAGCGGTCGGCCAACCGGGTCGCCAAGTATGGGCTGGCCGGCTGGATCGGCATTCAGGACACTCCTCGCGAGCTGACCGAGTGGCGCACCGCGATCGCCCGGGAGCTCGAGGAGCTCGGCAAGTCGATCGACGACCTGGACATGTGCAGCATGATCTGGTTCACCATCACCGACACCGAGGTCGACCAGACCGACAACGGCAAGGTGTCGAACATCCTCGTGGGCACCGCGGGTCAGATCACCGACATGCTCAAGCGCTACAAGGAGGCCGGGCTGACCATGCCGCTGCTGTGGCCGCCCTTCGCCGACGTCCCGGTCTCCAAGACCATCGAGGACCTCAAGCGGCTCAAGGAAGAGATCATGCCCAAGGTCGAGGCCTCTTGACCTGGCTCCCGAGCAACGAGCAACACCCCACCCGCCCGACGGCTGCCCACCGGCAGCCGTCGGACGGCATCCGGGACGCAAACCCGGGCACACGGCATACGACATAGCCTGCGCGACACCACGAGAACCGCCACCTGACACGACCGAGGAGAGATCTGTGAAGGCGATCCGAAGCACCGACCGCACCTGGCTGGTGGCGATCGCAGCGTCCCTGTGGGGCATCTCGTCGCTGTGGCGCAGCCCGCTGGCCAAGCAATATCCGTCATTGACGATCGTGTTCTGGGAGCACCTCGTGCTCACCGTGCTCACCGTCGGCTGGTTGGTGCCGGCGGTGCGTCGGCTCGCGGCTGCGTCGCTGCGCACCAAGGCCAGCGTCCTCGTCATCGGCGCGGGTTCATCCGCGCTGGCGACGGTGATGTTCACGGCGGCGTTCCGGCTCGGCGACCCGATCACCCCGCAGGTCCTGCAGAAGCTCCAGCCGGTCGTGGCGATCGCGCTGGCCGCCCTGCTGCTCGGCGAGCGGTTGCGTCCCCGCTACCTCTGGTTCGCCATGCCGGCGTTGGTGGGTGCGTGGCTGCTGGCCTTCCCGTCGCCGCTCACCGCGTCGGTGTCCAACGCCCAGGCCGCGCTGCTGGCGCTGGGCTCGGCCACGCTCTGGGCGGCAGGCACCGTGTTGGGGAGGGCGGCGAGTGCGGAGCTCAAGTTCACCGATCTCACGGCACTGCGCTTCGCGCTCGGCTTCGTCACCCTGGCGATCACGACGACAGTGACTTCGACGCCGCTGGCCGTCGGCACCGATGCGGCGGTCAACATCCTCCTGCTGGCCCTGTTCCCTGGGATGCTGGCACTCGTGCTCTACTACCGCGCCCTGGGGCGCACCCCGGCCTCCCGGGCCACGCTCGCCGAACTCGCCTTCCCCGTCACCGCGGCGGTTGTCGCGGTCGTGGCCCTCGGGGCTCGGCCCACGGTCACCCAGTGGATCGGCTTCGCCGTCATCTTGGTCGCCGTGGTCAGTCTGGCGTTGCACGAGCAAAGGAGCGCGCGCCCGGCGGTGGCGGTCCCGGTGGATGCTCGGGAAGCGCTGGGGTTCGCGGCCGCTACTCCCGCTGCCGCCACTACTCCCGCTTCCGCCGCCTCTCCTGCCGATCGCGGGGCGCGCTCGTGAGCGCCGGCGAGTCCGAGCCGCGGTTGCGCGTCGGGTACAAGGCGTCGGCGGAGCAGTTCGCGCCAGGTGAGCTCGCGGCATACGCGATCCGCGCGGAGGGGCTCGGGTTCGACTCGGTGACGATCAGCGACCACTTCCAGCCGTGGCGGCTCGACGGCGGCCACGCGCCCAACTCGCTCGCGTGGATGCCGTGGGTGCTCGCGCGGACCGAGCGGGTGCTCGTGGGGACGTCGGTGTTGACGCCGACGTTCCGCTACAACCCGGCCGTCCTCGCGCAGACTTTTGCGACGATGGCCTGCCTTGCGCCGGGGCGCGTCATGCTCGGCGTGGGCACCGGCGAGGCGCTCAACGAGGTGGCCGTCGGGTCGGTCGACGGCGCCCAATGGCCCGAGTTTAAAGAGCGGTTCGCGCGGCTGCGCGAGTCGGTGTCGCTCATGCGCGAGCTCTGGACCGCCGACCGGGTCACCTTCGAGGGCGACTACTACCGGACCCAGGACGCCGCGATCTATGACCGGCCCGAGCAGCCCGTCCCCGTCTATGTCGCCGCCGGGGGCCCGCTCGTCGCGCGGTATGCCGGGCGGGTCGCTGACGGCTTCATCTGCACGTCGGGCAAGGGCCGCGAGCTGTATGCCGATCAGCTCGTCCCCGCGGTCGACGAGGGCCTGGACAAGGCCGGGCGCGACCGGGCGTCGATCGACCGGATGATCGAGGTCAAGGTGTCCTGGGATCCCGACCCGGACGCGGCGCTGGCCAACACCCGATTCTGGGCGCCACTGTCGCTGAGCGCCGAGCAGAAGCACTCGATCCACAGCCCGGCCGAGATGGAGAAGGCAGCCGACGAGTTGCCGATCGAGCAGGTGGCCAAGCGGTGGGTGGTGGCGTCGCGGCCCGAGCAGGTGATCGAGGCGCTGCGGATGTATACCGACCTGGGCTTCGATCATCTTGTCGTCCATGGTCCCGGCCACGACCAGGAGCGCTTCCTGAGCACGTTCGCCGAGCAGGTCATGCCCGGTCTGCGCGAGCTCGTCCCCGCCCAGCGCTGACCGTCGCCCCTCCACTCGTCAGGTTTGTGGAAGGTGAGCAGCGTGGGAAAGCTGCTTGCACTTATATCCGTAACGTGGTTCCATGTATAACTAAAGCAGGTTACGGTTTGGACGTCGAAGGTGGCCGTGCGATGACGATTGCAGAGGTAGGGGTCCGTCGTGTCCACACGACGGAGCGCGAAGCGGAGCAGGCGCGGGGCGTACTGCGGGACTTGCGCGGGCCCGAAGGGGTCTTGAGCGTCGAACGCGGAGGGCAGCGGACGGCCACCTTGCCGCCTGAGGTGGGTCGCATCCTGCAGCAGGTTCTCGATGCGGTGGCCAGTGGCGGCACGGTGACGGTCGGGATGGTGCCCAACGAGGTCACGACATCGACGGCCGCCGGAATCCTTGGAGTGTCGCGCCCGACCCTGATGAAGATGATTCGGGACGGTGAGATCGCTGCGCACAAGGTGGGCACGCACCACAGACTGAAGTCCGAGGATGTGTATGCCGCTCGCCGGGCTCGTCGTGCTCGCGAACGCGCTGCGTTCATGGCTTTGCTCGAGGAAGACGACCGCTTCGAGTAGAACGTGCTGGTGTCGCTCCTCTTCGCTACATTGCTGCAATGAAGGGGAGCGGCACGGCAGTCGTTTTCGTCGACTCGAACGTTCTTTACTCGAAAACGCTTCTTGACTGGCTGGCCCTGATCTACGTCAGCAACACCTCCGAGCCGCCTTACGTTGTGCACTGGTCTGACGATGTGATGGCAGAGGCGATGCATCACCTCAGGAAGGCTAATCCGGGCTGGTCCGGCGGGCACATCGCACGTTTCCGCGAGCGTGTTGAGGAGACCTTCGAGGTAGGTCATGTGCGTGACTACGCGGTTGACACGAGCTTCGCCGGCCCGGATCCGGACGATGCTCACGTTCATGCAGCTGCCGCAGCCTGCCAGGCCGACTACTTGCTCACCTGTAATGTTCGACACTTCAGGACCGGAGCGGATGAACTCCCTTACTCCGCGCCAGCTTCGGCCAGCGCCCGCGCCGTCTCGACCCCACCTCGCGCGCGGTAGAGACGGCTCCGAAGGGGGAGGTCAGGCGCTCGGGCATGGTGCTCCGTGTCGGCAGCGTCGAACCGGTGCGTCACCCCGTAAGGCGCGCGTCGGTGCGGCCACCCTATGGCCTGCGTTGCTCGGCGCCAGGGTCCGGCTCGGTCGCCAGAGCCTCGACGACCGCGGCGTCGCCGTCCCTTTCACCGACATGGACATTACGGACCACGGCGGCCGCCCCACAGCACAACAGCGCAACGAGCGCCAGAGTGACCAGCGGACCGATGGCCGTCGTCGCGGCAGCGGCCACCGGCAACCCGATCGCCGGCCCGATGAGATGACCGATGGGGCGGCGGTGCTCCGCCGCCCGCGCCATGGCCGCGAGGGCGAACAGGGCGATGGCTGCCGCGACGGCCACCGTGATCGCACCGGCCGACCCGGCCCCGTGCTCGGCCTGAACCCCCACGGCAAACCCGGCCCCCGAACCATGCGCCGAGGCGGCGCTGGCGGGAGCGGCGGTCAGCCCCTGCACCAGGGCGCGCACCCCCGCACCCACCGCGGCGATCGCCGCGAAGATCGCATAGTGTCCATAACCCCAGAAGAACGCGGCGGCCCGGTTGCGTTCGAGGGCTTCGGTGCTCAGCGCGGCGAAGTAGGCCCACCACAACGCAGCCGCGATGACGAGCGCACAACCGACGGCTAGGAGCACGTCGGCCGCGACCAGGCCGTCCTCGACGACCTCGACCAGACCGGTGCTCACCGCGAGGATGGTCTCGCCCAGCACGATGATGGTGAACAGTCCGTAGCGCTCCGCGATGTGGCCCGGATGGAAGACCCGGTCCGGCGATCGCCGCACCGCCAGGACCGGCGTGGCCAACTCGACCATCAGCGCCGCGACGAACACGACACGACCGCCGCCCCCCGCCAGGGCCCCGGCGACCCACAGCAATTGGGCCACGGTCGAGCCGGCGGCATAGGTCAACGCGAACGCCCGATGCACCGGGTCGGCGTAGGCCGAGCGCAGCCAGTTGAGGATCAGCGGCAGCCGCATCACGGCATACGCGACCGCGAAGGGGACCAACTCGCCTCGGGTCGCCGACGGGATCGCCGCCGCGAGCGCCAGGACCCCGCCCATCTGCGCCAGGGTGAGGACCCGGGTGATCGCGTCGTCGTGCGAGAAGGCCGTGGCGAACCACGAGTAGCTCATCCACGCCCACCAGATCGGCACGAAGAGCAGCGCGTATGCCGCGACCGCCGAGATCGCGTGACCGCCGGCCAACCCGTGATGGAGTTCGGCGGCGAGGAAGGCGACCGCGACGACGAAGCACAGGTCGAAGAGCAACTCCAGGGGCGTGGACGGGCGCTCGTGGACGGTGTGATCGCGCATCACGGCGCGCCGGAGCACGTTGGTCATGGGGTCCACCGCAGGGCCGACCACACGAGGTGACCGTCGAGCTTCCGTCGCGGCGCGTGACCGCCTGTTTCGCCGTCTGCGCCCGGACAGGGCCGTGACGAACGCCTGACGGACCTACACTCGCCGCATGTCGCAGAGCACACCGGAAGAGCGACTGCGTGTTGCCCTCGACCTGTTCGAGGTCGGTGTTCTGATGACGCGCTCCCGATTGCGCCGGGAGCATCCAGACTTCTCCGACGAACAGGTCGAGGAGGCGGTCACGACCTGGCTGCAAGAACGTCCGGGGGCACCCTTCGGTGACTATCCCGGGCCCGCGTCGACCCGCGTCCTGGGCGACGACCAGTGAGCAATCCGGTGATCGAGTCGCTGCGGCGGCTGGCGCAGGACGTGACGGCCATTGACGCAGCATGGGCGCTGATCGGCGGCTTCGCCGTGTCAGCGAGGGCAGAACCCCGATTCACCCGAGATGTCGACGTCTGTGTAGCCGTCGCCGACGACGGGGCCGCCGAACAGGTCGCCAGAGCTCTTGTCGACCGAGGGTATGTCGTCGCGTCGATCATCGAACATGAAGAGCGACGGCGGCTGTCGACGGTTCGACTGGTCTCACCGGTGCCCGGGGGTGTGGTGGTCGACCTGCTCTTCGCGTCTTCGGGCATCGAGCCCGAGCTGGTCGAGTCCGCGGAGCCGCTCGAGTTGCTGCCGGGTGTGGTCGCCCCGGTCGCCCGGGCCGCTCACCTCGTCGTGCTCAAGCTGTTGGCCCGCGACGACCAGTCTCGGCCGCAGGATGCCGCGGATCTGGTCGCGTTGCGCCCGCGGCTGACAGTCGCTGACGAGGGGGAGGTCCAGCGCCTGGCGGCGTTGGTCATGGAGCGTGGTTATCACCGCGACCGGGACCTGATCGGGCTGGCCGCGGCATACCTCGCCCGCTGACTCGACCGCCTGGCCTCAGAATGGCCAATAGGCGCCGACCACCTTCGGGATCCCCGTGATGTCCACCGCGGTGCCGGTGAGGGTGAAGGTCTCCGACGTCCCGTAGATGACCGACTCCTGCCGCAGCGCTGGGACCGCGATCACCCCGAACCATCCCTCGGGCTGTGAGTAGCTTCCGGCAGCACCGAGATTCACCGTCCGGGCTGGGCCGTAGTAGAGCACAATGGTTCCCGAGCCGTAGTGGTATCCGCTACCGGCCACGGGGATCGACACGGTCAGGCCCTGACGGTCCACGTCGGCCGGGATCGTGGCGGGGTCCACGACGAGCGTCGCCGTGATGATTGCTGGAGGCATCCAGGCGCGCGGCTCGGGGATGATCGTCAGACCGACGATCGACGGATCGTTGGGCAGGCCGGAGCTCTCGACGAAGGTCTTGGTCATCTCCTCCTCGGCCTTGTCGCGCACCGTCTGGACCGCAGCATGGACGAGCACCTCGCACACTCCGACCGGTTCGCCCTCGTCGGGCATCGGGAAGTCGTTCTTGGCCGCCAGCTCGCGCGCCTTGTCCTCCGCGACACCGCTCACCGTGAGGTCGTCACACGGGATGCCCAGGGCGGTGAGCCCGGCCATCGCCGCGTCCTCCACCTTGCCCTGCCCGAGCTTGATGAGCTGATCCGAGGTCGGCAGTGACGGCGGCAGGCCGAAGGACTGCAGGACCGCCGCGATCGCTGTTGCCGCAGCCACTTTGGTGATCTCGCGGCATACCGTGGCGGCTTCGTCCGAGCTCAGCGAGCCGATGCCCAGGCAGATCGGGTTGTAGTCCGCCACCAGCGAGGACGCACCGTCGATGATCCCGTTGTATGCCGCGGCTACCTTGTCCCAGATCGTCGCCGCCAGGTCGCCGAGCGTGTTCAACTGACACCACAGATCACAGTCGTCCGCCACCCCGAAATCGCCCGGGCAGTACATGCCCGGCACGGGATAGAACTCGCTCATCGAGGCGACCGACAGGGGGTGCGCAGTGGGCTGAGGGACGGTGAGCTGGGCCTTGCCCGAGAGCAGTCGACCGGTCCATGGCACCTGGGTCACCCGGATGCAGCCGCGCAGGTCCTCGTTCGGCCGCCACCCGACCGACACCGAGGAGTTGGCAAGCGTGAACCGCGGCCCGATCGCGACCTGCGCGGAAGGGGGATCATAGGCGACGAGGTTGCTCGCCGCGCCGATCGGGCCGAACCCGGAGGGCGAACCGTCCGGTCCGAGCCCGATGATCCGGACATAGACCCGCCCGTTCACCCCGGCGGTCATCGCCTGGAGGAACTGCTCGAGCTCGGCGTCGCTGACCTTCTGCTCGCCGTCGGGACCGAACACCGTCGACAGGGCTTGCGGGCTCAGGCTCGTGCCCCCCGAGGTCGAGGTCTTGGCAACGAGCTGGCTCACCGCGGACGCGTTCGGGCCGACTGCCCACCCACCGGCCGGGGCGGTCGGGTTCGATCCGCCCGACCCGCTCGTCGCGGTCGCGGCACCGGGCGTCCCGGGCGCCGGAGTCGGGTCGAGGTCCTTGGCCTGGACGGTGAACGACGATGGAGAGCCCGTGCGCGACGCAATACCGACGGCGAGGGTGCCAGCGGGCGTGAGCTCGGTGTTGGCCGGCGAGAGCGGGTAGCGCAGCACCTGCCAGAGCACGTGCTGGACCTGCGCGCTGGCGGTCGTCCACCGGAAGGTCTTCGGCGCGGGGGCCGTGTCATCGACGTCGATCGTGCCCCAGGCGCCGCCGCCGAGATCCATCTCCAGGGTCGCGGCGTTGGGTTGCCCGATGATCGTGGCGAACCCGCCCGTGACGTCCGCCTCCGCAAACTTCGTTGCGGTGGAGCCAACCTGGCGCCACGCCTCGATGTGCCCCTTGGTCGTGCTGCCAACGCCCGGCAGGTATGCCGCGACGTTGGAGACCCGTCCCACCTTGAGGGTCGCTTGGGGCGTGACCGGGACCCGGACCGCCTGGTAACCGTCCGCCACGAGGTAGAGGAAGACGTTGCCACCCTCCTCCGGCAAGGTGAGGATGCCGTCGACCAGGCTCATCGTGCCCGTGGTCGTGCCGGTGCAGCCGGCCGACACGAGCCCGATGGGCGCGGACACCCGGTTGCCGGATCGGGCCAGGATCGTCTTGGCGCCCGGGGGGATGTCGAGGTTGAACATACCGTCGTTGGTCGTCGTATAGATGACCGCCGGAAGGGGTCGGCTCGTCGACGTCACGGCGATGTCGGTCTTGGCGTTCTGGGTGCCGCTGAGCTTGAGGAAGATCTTGCAGCCGGCCAGCTCGACGTCGCTGATCGTGAGCCCGTTCGCGACGGTTGGACCACTGGGCGGGCTCGACGCGGGCGCAGGTGTCGAGGGCGGCGAGCTTGGGCCGCCCGCCGGGGG
>MTKY01047460.1_pt1 | contig 13458 bp, 7 predicted proteins | sample 1042731 | NCBI WGS metagenome assembly MTKY01 (sample SAMN06212206, study PRJNA360538) | anaerobic digester metagenome | biome: Wastewater treatment plant; material: sludge; isolation source: anaerobic digester fed with sludge from wastewater treatment plant | place: Denmark: WWTP Soeholt ... | reverse complement strand
GGACCTTGAGGCCGCCCTGGCTGCGGCGCTCAAGTACGATCCGACCTGGATCACCTACGAGCAGGACCGGAGCGAGCTTGCACCGGCAGCGGCATGCCGAATCAGCTTCGAGTACCTCAAGTCCATCGGACTGTAACCGGAGGCCCTCCGTGGGTGAGTTGACACTTGGTCTCATCGGCTGTGGCGGGAATATGGGCGGGCACCGCCGCGCGTATGAAATGCTCTGGAACGCGGGACTGCGTGACTTCCGGATCGGTGCCTGCCGTGACGTGGACACTGACAAAGCGCAGGCGATGGCCGACCAGGTCGCGCAGTTCCGGCAGACGAGGCCCGCCGTGTACGGGCACTGCGAAGACATGCTCGCCACCGAACTCAAGGAGTTCATCGACGCCTGCCGGCTAGGAACGCCCATCGAGACCGACGGCTGGGATGGTTACAGGGCCATGGCCATCTGCTTCGCCCTGTACGAGTCCCACGCCATTCACGCGCCAGTGAACCTGGAGGACATTGAGAGCCTGAAGCTGGAGGCTTACCAGCAGGATATCAACGAGGGCCTCGGGCTGGTTTGAAGCTGCCGAAGTATTGCGCTCTACCGGGACGGGCCTCATTGGCCCGTCCCTTCTGTTTCCACCCACGGCACCCAGCACGTCTGGACCTGCCGGCCTCGCAGCCAGACTATGCGAAACCCCGGTGGCTCGTCTCCATGGTTCGCGCGGTTCGTGCTCAACGCTGCGGTCCACAGGAACGTGGTGTCTCCCCTGCGCGCCTCGTGGTTCTCATGGGCGTGCCCGGCGCAGGCCAGCACCAGATTGCGCCCTTCCAGCGCCCGGTGAACCGGCTTCCAGTTGAGCACATCCCACAGCAAATTCCGCCGTGGGTCGTGTTCGTCCGGCGACCAGATGCCGTGGTGGGTGAACAGCAGAAGAGGTCGCGAAACAGGCACACCCGCGAGGTGTTCCTCAAGCCACACCACCGCCTCGCCAGTGAAGAGGCCTTCCCAGGTGAGGGTTGACGGACCGGTGCTGTCCAGGATGATCACGTGGTAGCCCGCGTGGTCGAAGGCGGCATTCAGCGGCCCAAGTGACGCGGCGAAAAGCGTCTTGGAGCCGAGGAAATCGTGATTGCCGACCACGTGATAGGCCGGAGATTGCAGGGCACCGATGGCCGCGCGCAGATGCCGGTAAGAACCGGCATCCCCATGGTTGGCCAGGTCCCCGCCGAAGACCACGAAGTCCGGCCCCAACGCGTTGATGGCTTCGTTCGCCTCCGCCAGTATCCGCGCCGAACCCTCGTCGGTCACGTGTGTATCGCAGACGTGGGCGAAACACAGGTCGGCATCGCGTAGGGCAACAACGCTGCTCAGATCGAACTCTCGCGCCACGGTGTCGTTCTCCGCTTTCTGGAGGGGTTGAGCAACTGCATTACTGCTTCGTCAGCTTCACCAGCAGGTCGTCGGCAACCGGGGGAAGATCGCACTGCAGGCGTCTGCGATCTTCCTCCACCACCACCTGCGCACGGCCCACCACTTCAGCGCTGACGGAGTCCAGGAACTCGACGCTGTATTCCCCCGGCGACACTCCGAACACCATCAAAGCCGCGCCTTCGGATTTCTCCGTGATCGACGCGCGATCCTCAATGCCGACACGTTCCGGGTCATGGATGTAGAAGAACCCCTCGCGGTCATCGCTCATGCCAATGCCGCGCAGGCGCTCTCCCCGAACGATGAGAACGGGCTTCATGCGGAAGTCCCGGCCCCTGCGGTCCAGGTCCGCGAAGAGCTTCCTCAGCGGCTGCTGGAACTGGTGCAGCCCGTATTCATCCCACTCCTTGTGGTACCAGAACATGGGCGAAGCGGCGGTTGGCAAGACAGCCGACGTCCACATGCCCACCCTGAAGCGGTGACGCCACAGTTGCGGGTTGACCTGCCCCGCAACCACCGAAGTGGTCTGCGGGCCATACTCGATGAACACGAATGGCTTGTTGAAGATCGGCGCATTATCCTGCTTCGGATCCACCTTGCCGGAGTATGACGCGAACATGCCGCTGTCCATGCGTCCGTCCTTCTTCTGGTCCCAGTAAGCATCCGACTGCACGAACTCGATCTGTGGCAGGCGCCACATTTCGTTCCCGTAAGACCAGAACAGACAGATGTGGGTGACCACGATGTGCTTCCACGGGTCGATGGCCTTAAGATACCCGGCCATCTCCTGGTGCCAACCGGAGACAGTTTCCGGGTCGTAGTTCTCCACGAGGTCGACTTCGTTCCAAAGGTCCCAGGACATGACGTTCCGGCTGTACCCCCAGCGGGCCACGATGTACCGGTAGCGGTTGCGGAAGGCGCGCTTTACGCGCTCATCGGTGAAGAACATGGATGGGCTTGCGACGCTGCCGCCATTGCGCACGTTCCAGGGGCTGTAGAGCCACTCCTGGTCGAACTTGTCGCGGCGCACCTGCCCATGGCTGTTGAAGGTGATTTCCAGGAACAGGTCGTACTGGCTGGCGAGGTCCACGCAATAGTCGAGCCGCCAAGCATTGTACAGGTTGTACCAGCCCACATCGCCGAAACGCGAGTGGTACTCGTCGCCCCACTCGATTCCTCCCCACCATGCGCACATCCAGGTCCGGACGAAGTTCAGACCCTCTTCGTGGAAACGCTTGAAGTACCGGTCGAAGTCATACGTCCCCGCCTGGTTGGAGGCGTCATCCCCCCCATCGCGCATGTTGATCCCGATGGGCCAGAACCAGTCGCCATTCTCGAACTCGAAGTACCTCGGGTCGCTGCGGCTCACCCGGACGTACCCTTCCGGGTGCAGAGGAGCCGTGGCAGAGAAGGTGCTCGGACGCGAAGCCAGCACGCCCTCGGCATCGGTGACGGTCACCCAGTAGGTATACTCGCCGGTCTCCTTCGGGGCGAACCGAACCTTCCAGCAGGCGTCGCCCACCGGCGTCAGCCGCTCATGGCCCTCGTCGGTTCGAGAGCGCTCGTAGGGCTGGTAGTAGAACCCCGGAACCCGCACCGTGTTGCCCGAGGGCGAGATGAAATGCCCTTGCACGTCCACGATCTCGGGGTCGAAGGGGTTCTCATAGGTGTCCGCCACGTCGAATGTCAGCTCGAACTTCTCATACTTCGGCACAGACTTCGAGTTGGCCACGGGCTCGATCCAGCCGCGCTTAGTCCCCGCCCGCTGGGTCATCGGGCCGAGAACTCGGTCCTCCCCGCTGAGCGTCACGTTATCGATGAACACGCTGCCTTCCCACGGGCTCTTGCCGAAGAAGCGCAGTCCGAACTCTCGCGGGTGGCGAGTCGCGTAGCGCCACGACCGCTTGTGCCCGCCCGGCTTCCAGATCGCGGAAGTCTGCGAGATGTCCAGTTCGTAGTGGGCCCATTGCCCACGGGCAGGCTGCCGCATGCGCTTGAGGGTCGTCGCGTCCGCGTAGATCGGGGTCTGGTACCAGTAATAGCTCGAGTCCTTCAGGTACGCCCAGCAGTCGAAGGCTTCTTCGCCCGCAGGAACGCTGGAGGGTATCCACAGGTCGAAGGACAGCTTCGTGTAGCCCGTCCAGTCGCGCCAGGGGGTGTATGAGACGCCGAAGCCATCCGGCAGCTTGCCCTCGACACGCAGGCTCTGAATGCCGCCGCGCGCCATCTCGGCCGAGAAGCTGACTGACTTCGTCGCCGGGTCCAGTGCGCTGGGCAGCCACTTCTCATTGAGGGGCGACCCCTCGTCCTCGAAGCCGAAAAAGACCGGCTCGGGCCCGGTGTGTCCCACCGTTGCGGCAGTGAGGAGCACCAGTGCGCAGAGCGCAAGGTTGCGCGGGAAATCCATTGAGCGACCTCCTGATCTCGGGATTGACGCGAGCAGACTCAAGGCTCAACTGCCCAATGGAAGGGCCAGCCAACCTCGGCCATCTGCTTGATCCCGAGATACCCGAGAATTGACACTTCCAGCATCCCGTTGGTTGTGGTCCGGCCGCACCCGCCGGTCGGCGCGCGGTCGAGGAAGTCCCGCCAGCCTCTTTCGACGGACCAGCGGCGGTCAAGTTCGGAGAGCCAGTCCTGGAAACGCTCGTCGGGCCCCACGGTGTCCAGGTATTCCGTGAACAGCCAGTAGACATAGGGCCCCACCCAGAACTCCAGCGGGTACTCGAACTTGCGGCCCCGGATCCAGCAGTCGTCGGTGACGTACCGGTAGGCTCTCTTCGTGGCAGCCGCCGCCCTTTGTGCTTCTTCGGTGCGCCCCGCGTACCTGGTGGCGAGATAACAGCCGAACATGCCCTCTCCCACGTAGATATTGCCCAAGAAGGTGTGGCAGCCGCCCTCAACCACATCTTCGCACTGCCAGTCGAACCACCCGTTGGGCTTCATCTTCCTGTCGCACCAGCGGACAGTGTTGTCCATGACCTCCCACCACTTCTCCGGCACCGACTCGCCCAGAAACTGCATGGCGTAGGCATAGTATGACAGCCCGGCCAGCGCCCGGCCCAGGTAGACGTCGCACTGCCGGCCCTCCTGGTGGTAGACGACCTGCCGGACCGTCCCGTCCACGGCCTCCTGCAGATGGAGGTGGCGCATGACGGAGGGGATCCCGTCGGAATCCTGCAGCGAGTGAGCGACGATGAAGTCCGCCGCCTTGCGGCAGGCCCGGCTCAGTTCCCGCGCGTACTCCTCGCGACCGGGGATGCCGCTGTAGTAGATGATTCCGTATGCTAGCGGGCGAATCCACTCGCCGACCTGGTTCGAATCATACGCGCCGAAGGCGTTGGTGCGGCCGCCCTTGCCTATCCCTTCATCCGCAAGCTGGTTGACCCAGGTGATCGTCCCTCCGCCGGGAGCCTGCATGTTGTCAATCATGCTGCGGAAACTGTCCTCAAGCAGCCCCTCGACATACCGGCAGCGCTCCGTGTCGCCGGACTTCCGAAAAGCCTCCGCCGCGAGAACCAGCCCGGTATCCCCGGCCTCATTCCCCTCGGTATGCTTGCCCGTGGAGTGCGCAAAGAGCTGGATGAACTCGGGGTAGGTTTCGCGTTCTAGCGGATCGTAGACGTGCGGCAGCGCGATCTGCGTCCGGCACATGATGTCGCCGTGCAGCAGGTCGCGCACCCACTGCACCATTCCCGAGCGGATGGACAGTACGGTATAGGTCATGCTCTCATCGGGCTTGCGGATGTACAGGTCGTCCGATCCCACCCGACCGCCCAGCACGGATTTCCCGTCGCGCCGGACATCGGCGACAACCAAGTAGTACCCGGGCGCGAGGTCGGCTGTGGGGAAAGCGCGCGTGAGTCTAGAAACCTGCCCCGAGGGCACACTGTCACCCAACGGCATCCGCTGCTCCGTCTCCTGGCCGCTGAAGACCTCGTGGAACCGGATCACCAGTTGGTCATCAGCCGCGAGAGACACATCAGATCCCGTCTCGAAGACCATCAGAGCCGGCACGGCCTCAGCGCCCTGGTCCTGGATCACCGCCTGCTCGCCAGTGTCGGCGCGCTTCCCCAACCACAGGCCCATCGCGGCGTCACCATCCGCCAGCCGGCTCAGTTCCTTCTCCAGGTTGCACAGCTGGAAGCCGCCAACCGTGAAGACTAGCTTGTCACCGTGCTGGTACTCGTCCTCGCACAGGAAGAAGTGCAGTCGATCCACGAGATTGATGCTCGGCAGGTCGCGGATGCGGTGGGTCACCAGCGTCCACTGTCCCGGCTTGAGCGGGGGCAGCGCTGTGTTGATGCGCAGGGCACCGTCGGTCCAGAGGATGAAGCGGATGCTCCCCTTGCGGTCAAGATCGGTATCGCAGCGAATCCAGTACTGGAGCGCGTCATAGCCTGAGAAGTCCAGCGGCGGGGAGGGCACTGTCTCGAAGGATGGCCAGCCCATGGGATATTGACCGGCGTTCTTGTGATCGATCGCCACATCAAACCGCCAACACGGACCGCCCGAGGGCCCAGTCCGGTCCCACAGGGATAAGGTCCCCTCGTTCCCTCCGGAGCTTCGCCATCGCAGGTCGAAAAGCGTGTCGAGTCTCCGGGTTTCGGTCGCATTTGCTTTCTCGATCCACGACTGCCAGGGGAGCAGCCGCTCTCCCTGTGCGGAAGCGATTCCGGCGATGAGGGCGCAGATTGCGCAGAAGTTCCGCATGTGGGCCCGTCCCCTCTCGTGTGATGGTTCCGGCCATTTCGCTGAAAGGACCCGCTCTGCCTTCCGCCGGTCCACTTTGTCGACTGCTTTGTCTGTGCCGCCGCGGGAGGGGTGCTGTCCGTCTCGCGGGTACTTCCGCGTCGTCTGATCGCTGGCCCCAACATGTTTGGAGATAGCGAGTGGGACTCTGGTTTTACAGCCTGGGAAGCGGGCGGCAGCCTCTAGCCGCGGGTGAAGTGGAGCGAAGCGGAGTTGAACCCGTGGATTCCGGCCCGAAGCGGCTCCTGAGCCCCCAAAGGGGGCGGCACAATACCGGTCCACCCAACGGGGTCGTGCCGCTCCCCGTCAAGGGCTTGGAGGTCTGCCGCGCCGGTGTCTCTTCCGACAAATGCACCCATCACAGCGCCCCCCCAGTTGACCCCGAGTCTGTATGGTGTAAACTGTGGTTCGGGCACACCGAAGCACCCGGATCGGTCGGGAAAAGCGCCCTGAAGAGGACTCATCGATGCATTTGTTCGATACGCACTGCCACACAGAGTTGTCCGCCTGTGCCGAAGATGTTAGCCTTGAAATGTACCAGGAACTCGCGACAGCTTCCGACGTCTGTTTCGCCATCACGGACCACAGCGCCCACATCTTCTACCCACCCGGCAAAGCCTGGGCTTTCTGGGGCGATGACGCTCGCGCGATATTCGACGCCAACTACAAACAGGGGCTGGACCAGTGCGCGGAATATCTGGAGTGGCTCGAAAACGGGCGCCGGGGGAACATGCTCATCGGCGTGGAACTGGACGTATTCGCGGACGGCACAATGGTGTTCGACCCTGACCTCCTGCCGCGCCTGGACATCATCGTGGGCGCGGTGCACGGGATTCGGGCGCTCAGCAGCGAGCTTTCGGACGACAAGGTTGCGCAGGAGTTCATTGCCCGGACCCTTGCGCTGTGTGATATCGGCGCGGACACCCTCGCTCACCCCTTCCGGGAATGGGCGCAAAAGAAGCGCGAAGTGCCCCAATCCCTGGTCGAGTGGCTTGTGAGTACGGCGCGGGAGCATAGCATCGCTCTCGAGCTTAACTGCCACTACCAGGTGCCCGACTGCGACCGTTCCATGCTGCGCCTCTGCCGCGAAGCCGGAGTGACGGTCTCCATCGCCACCGATACCCACAGGGCCCACGAGTTCGGAGATTTCGCCTACCATCGCCTGCTCCTCGACGAGGTGGGCTATGCGCCATCTGACTGGGCCGAGCTTCTGCTGCAACCGTCCGCGGTCACGGGCTGACGGCTCGACGCGCGCAGCAGACTTCGCCATTCCTCAAGAGTTACAGGTCGGAGGAACAAACACATGCGGGATGACCAGAACGAACTGTGGATCACGCGGGGCTTCGAGGGGTTTTCGCGCGGGCAGATGGCAAACGCGGGACAGAACCTGTACGTCTCGCGCGCGGGGGTACTCCAGCGCATCCACCAGTTCGACCTCAACCGCGATGGCTTCGCCGATGTCCTGATCTGCAACAGCCAGAACCATTGGGAGCGCCCGCCGATCTATGTCTACTCGGATCCCCTGGGCCGGCCCGAACTGCTCGAGCTCCCATCGGACGGGGCGATTGCCGGGGTCGTGGCCGACCTGAACGGCGACGGCTACGACGACCTCGCCCTGGCGATGCGCTACAACGGCACACGCACGGACCTGAACGCCCTGATCTACTACGGCGGCCCCGGCGGTCTCAGTCAGGAACGCTGTATCAGCCTGCCCGCACCGGCGGCGTCGTCCATCGCAGCCGGAGACTTCAACGGCGACGGGCGCATGGACTTGGCCATCATCACATCAGGACGTCTGCGGGTCTTCAACCAGGGCGACTTCGGCTTCGAGCGCGAAGTGTATACCGACCTGGACGTCAAGGCTGACCAGATCGTCGCCGCCGACCTGGACGGCGACGGCTACTGCGACCTGTACCTTCTTTCATCAGCCGGGCCGCCGAGAGTAGCCTGGGGTGGCCCCGAAAGTGTCAGCGCCGACGCGATCACAGCAGTCCCAGTGGCCGCCCGGGCCACGCAGGAAGCGGCGTCCGAGACCGCGCCGGAACCCGAGGACCACGTCACTGCGGCCCAGGCCGTGGCGGGCATTCTGCAGCTCGGCGGATTGCCGCACCTGTTCGTCCCCCTCGCCGACCGCGTTCTGCTGGTTCCAGTGCAGGGACGAGCGTTCGGAGAACCGCTTGTGCTGGCGTGCAAGTCGTGCATCAGCGCAGCGATTGGCGACGTGAACGGCGATGGTTACCCGGACCTCGTGTTGGCGGCCCGGGACGACAGTTCGGGAACGGAGAGCTCCTGGTGCTACTGGGGTGACGCGGACGGGTTCTCCGATAACAGGCGCGCGCCGCTGGCCACCTCACTGGCCTGCGATGTCGCGGTGGGGCATCTGGATGACAGTCCGTGCGCCGCGGTGGTCATTGCAGCCGAACGCGATGAAGTCACATTCTCTGTTCCGTCGCTGGTTTTCAGGGGCACGCCCGGGGGAATCGATCCAGCGCCTGTCCGTCTGCTCACCCACAACGCCCGCCGGGCGCTCATCGGCCACTTCCGGGGTGCGGGCCGGCCCGAGTTGGTCTTCGTGAACCACCGGGCCAGACGCAGCGGAGGCGATATCGACCCGGTCATCTACACTGGTGGGCCGGAAGGTTTCGCTGCTGAGCGGCGCATCCATCTCAAGGGCCGAGACTGCGTGGACGCCCTGTGCGCGGACATTTTCGACAGGAACCTGGTGGACATCGTCACCGCGAACTGTTCGGAGAACGCGGTGGATCTTGACCCGGGATCCTTCCTCTTCATGGGACGCACGGAAGGTTACCAGTACGAGCCCGACGTAGTGTTCCCCACGGTGCGCGCACACGGTGTGGCGTGCGGCGACATCAACCGCGACGGCTATCTGGATCTGATCTTCGGCGGGTTCCAAAACTCCGAACTCCTGGTCTACTACGGCGGCCCCGAGGGCTTCGACGTCGCTAACCCGCGGCGGCTGCAGATGGAGATCGACGGGGTGACGTACAGCGAGACCCGGTGGATCCTGCTGGCCGACCTGAACAACGACGGCTGGCTGGACCTGTTCGTGCCTCACATCAACGCCGACCGGAGCTTCATCCTCTGGGGCGGGCCTGAGGGCTTCGACATCTCGCGCCGCCAGATGATCTGCGCCCGTCACGCTTCCTGTGCACAGGCGGCGGACCTCACGGGCAACGGCTGGCTGGACCTGGTGGTCGGGGGGCACGCACCGAGCCTGAGCGGGCCCCACGATTCCTTCGTGTACGTCTACTGGAACGGGCCCGATGGGATCCGCGAGGAGAACCGCACCGAACTCCCGGCGTACGGAGTCAATGCGCTGCAGCTGGCGGACTTCGACGGCGACGGCATTCTCGATCTGTTCGTCTCCAACTACCACGAAGGTCGAACCCGGGACGTGGATTCCTTCATCTACTGGGGGCAACCGGGCGGGCGCTTCGACGCCGAAGACCGCAAGCGCATCTTCATGCATTCGGCGTCAGGGTGCGTCGCGGCGGACTTCGACGAGGATGGCCGGATCGACCTGGCAGTGGCTTACCACAAGGTGAACAATGATCATGTGGGCCACTCGGCGATCTGGTGGAATGGCCCGGATGGCTTCAGTCCGGACCGGGTCACCCACGTGCCGAGCAATGGGCCGCACGGCATGGTCCGTCTTCCGGTCGGCAGCATCTCCGACCGCGGCCCGGAGGAACACTACACATCCGAGCCCAGGGAGCTGCCGGACGGAACTCAGCGCGTCACCATCGAGTGGGATGCCGAGATTCCACCGAAGACCTGGGTGCGCGCACAGTTCCGGTGCGCGGATTCTCTCGAGGCGTTGCATGGCGCGCGGTGGATGGGGGCCGGGGGGACCGACGGGCATCTCGACAGCGGAGACAACGTCGCCCTGCCTGGGACGGCGCGCTGGCTACAGTACCGACTGGCTCTGGGAGCCACCAACTCAGTGGCGACGCCGCGCGTACGGGAAGTCCGGGTGCGCTTCGGCTGATGCGCTTGCTCAGCCCGCGACGATGGGGGCGGCCACGGCCTGCATCAGTTCATTGGCCGCACTCTGCAAGATCGTGACACTCAGGACGTGCCTGCTTCCATCGTACTTGCAGCCGATGGGAAGGAAGCGTTTCAGCACACTGACCGGGACCATCGCCCGCCCCTCGTGGAGGACAGCGGGCACGTCTAGTTCGATGGGCTCACCGTCGATCTCGGCGTGCAGGGAATCGAGCCTGAACTCGCCGGACCGGCCTGATACCCGGAGGGAAACGATCTCGCTCTCCTTGTCATAGGCCACCTGTGCGCCCAGGGCAGCCCCAACTTCCCGCGCTGGAACCAGGTAATCAGCGCCGACCCGCAGCGGCACGCATGCCAGTGGAAGGGCCTGGCCCGCGACCTCAACTGTACTGCCGTCGGGCAGCGGCTTCAGCACGAACTCCCGCTCACCGATCCGCATCCGTACTTCGCCCGTGAACACCGGAACAAGCCCCTTAGCTTCGGAGAGAGTCACCAGACGATACCCCTGTGCCTGCAACTGGGGCACTACGCGCTGCACGGCCGCCAGCGTCTGCTCCCTCTTGCGCGGGCCATCATGCATCAGGATGATTCCGCCGTCCCTCGCGCCCTTGAGTATGCGGGAGACGAGCTTGTCAACGCCCGGCAGCTGCCAGTCGTTGGTGTCCACATCCCACATCGCAACGCGCATCCCAAACTCGGCGATCACTCTATCCACCCGTGGCGAGTGGTTGCCGTAAGGAGGCCTGCACCAGCGCACGTTCTTCGCGCCGGCCGCCTTCATGGTGTCCAGGCACTTGCGGATGTCCGCGCGGATCGCCGCGTCGGAGAGCTTGTTGTAGTCGGCATGCAGCCAGCTGTGGGTGCCCGTCTCATGCCCACGCGCCACAGTTTCGCGATGCACTTCAGGATAGACCTTGACCGCGTGGCCCATGCAGAAGAAGGTGCCCCGGGCGCCGTGCTTCTCCAGGGCATCCATGATCTTCGGCGTCCAGGCGTCATTGGGACCGTCATCGAAGGTGAGTGCGAGCGTGCGGTACCGGGGACGCTGGATGCCGACCTCCATGACCGCCCACTTGGCAGCCCGTTCGCGGCTTACCAGCTTTCCACTCACCGCTCCCCGGCGTTCGCGCCGGATAGCACTGATGGGGCTGATGACAGCGGAACCGTCGAGCTTTGACCCGTCCGCGGAGATGCAGGTTGCGGGGAAATACTCGATCTCATTTGCGACAGGCTCGACAAGATCGCAGGCGGGCTCAATGCGTAGCCGCTCCCCCGGTCTGACGTGGGAAGTGAGGGCGATCTCGCCATCTTCACGCCAGACACGTGCACGCCGGCCACCGTCAGGGGAGATCAGCCGACCCGTAACGTCGAGGAGCGCGCCGCAGTCGGTGCGCAGGTCCGCGAAACGCGCGCAGTCCGCTGCCGTCCAGTCCCTGCCAACCGGAACGCGCAGGCCGTTCACTGATGCCGTGCCCGGCTGCAGGAACAGAGCAAGGACTGTGCAGGCAGCAATCACAAGCACCCATGCCGCGACCCGCACGGGTGTCAGCCCCCCACCGGCTGGGGGCCGCGTCTCCTCGTTGTCTGCCGCGTACATGAGATCATCCATCAGTTTTCCTATGTAACCAGACTATACGGATCTCGTCAACCGTTCACCTGTCATTCCGCCTGCCCGGCACAAGCAGCAGGAGCACTGCGAGAGCAGCCGCGATGCCGCTGATTGCTGCTCCAAACTGCAGATCGCTGGCCACGTACCTGAACTCCACCTCATGCTCACCCGGCGGCACCACCACGCCCCTGTAGAGGTAGTTCGCGCGCAGGATCGGGGTCTCCTGGCCGTCAATCAGGCAGCGGAAATGGCTGTCCCACGTCTCACGGATGACCAGCAGGCACCTGCCGTCAGTCTCGCACCGCACACGCACATTCCCGCGATCATTGCTGACTGAGATGACCTTCCCCCGTTGTCCGGCCTGACCGAGTGACAGGTCCGTGCCCGGCTCCAGCTCAACCGCGGGTGTGCGAACGCCAAAATCAGCGGAAGCGATGTACCGTAGTGCGGACTCCCTGTCGGGGCAGAACACCGGCCGATCCGCGAACCAGGCCAGCGGCATTGCTCCGGGGTTTCGGCGGGCAATCCACGTCGGGTACCGCCTGATCACGGGCAGGTCGGCGAGCGCATCGGGATCCGCGGTGCAGACCACGGAGACGCCCATCGCGCGCAGGACCTGCTCGGGCCGCGCGGCTGTCAGACCGCTCGCCGCGTCAACTCGGCCGTCAAGCGTCGCGTTGAGCAGGCGGTCGATGTCCCAGTAGCGGGCGGGCACAAGCGCATAGAACACATTGGCAGACCGCAGCCCGTAGAGCACCTGGCGGTTTGGGCGTAGGAACTCCCGCTCCCTCCAATACCTGCCCAAATCTCCGGCCGCCCATCCGTGGTTGGGGGTCGGAATCACCGAGTCCGTGATGCGACTCTGTCCGTGGATGAACAGACAGTGAAATGCGCGCGAATCAACATGCCTGCACAGCTCCGGCGCCTGCGTGTAGTAGCTGGGCTCGATGGAGGGGTTGTAGTCACGCGCGAAAACGAAGAGCTGCACCAGTGTAACCGCAACCGCCGCTTCCCCGACCAGCCGCACGTCGAAGGGCCGCAGGCGGTGGGCGAGACACAGCGCGGCAGGCAGGCTCAGGGACAACAGCACAAGCAAAGTGATGGGATCGCTGGGAGAGAGACGTTGGATGAGGAACTCGTGCTTCTCCCGCGCCTCCTTCTGGACGGCTGAGGGCGTCGCGCCCTCTTCGCGCACGACCGCCTCGAGGCGCGGCACGATCAGGCTTCCACCCATCCGCAGTCCCACCCAAGTCACTGCCCACAGGCACAGGCACAGCAGGCCAATCCATGCCACGAGCGCCGGTGCGCGCCGGACTGTCCCCAGCGCCTGCACCCCGTATGCAGCAAGAAGCGACACGCCGATGCCCGTCAAAAGGACATACCGCCCGGCTCCGCGGAACCAGTTGAAGCCGGGCACATGCACCAGGAACTCATAGAGCGGGTTCTGGTTCGCAAGCGCGAGAAACAGGGACAGGGGGATGATGCACAGCGCGAACACCCTCGCGCGCCCTCTGCCACACACACCGCCAACGATGGCGAACAGGAGAGCCACCGTTCCGGTGAAGCCGCAGACCTCGTAGTGGTGGTCGCGCCCGAAGTAGTCGCCTTCCGCGTACGAGCCCAGCAGATATGGGTGAACGAAATAGGCCAG
>MTKY01048802.1_pt1 | contig 13464 bp, 10 predicted proteins | sample 1042731 | NCBI WGS metagenome assembly MTKY01 (sample SAMN06212206, study PRJNA360538) | anaerobic digester metagenome | biome: Wastewater treatment plant; material: sludge; isolation source: anaerobic digester fed with sludge from wastewater treatment plant | place: Denmark: WWTP Soeholt ... | reverse complement strand
CACGAAGCCAACGTGCGTCTTCACGCCCGCCCGGCGCACGGCGTCGCGCATGGCCCGCAGGCCCTCCAGATCGGTGGCGGGCGGCTTCTCGATCAGCATGTGCTTGCCGGCGGCAGCGATGGTAACCACGTCGGCGGCGTGCTGGTAGTTGGGCGTGCAGACGGATACTAGGTCGACGGCGGGGTTGGCTAGGAGCGCCTCCAGGTCGTCGTAGGCCTGGGCTCCCTGCGTACCCCACTCGCCGATGCGCCGCTTGGCCCCTTCGAGGGTGCGGCTGCCCACCGCCACCACGTGTGTGTTGGGGTTGGCTTGATAGGCTCGGGCGTGCTCGCCTGCCACCCAGCCGGCCCCCCAGATGCCTACTCCGTACTTGGACATGACTCGTTCTCCTCGTACTGCGCTCTACTTGGGGGCAGTCCCTTTGGCGCGGGCGGGACCGGGCCGGAAGTCGGGCACGGCCAGCGGTATGCTGCCCTGGGCCATGGACTCGGCGGCCAGGACGGCGGGCGCGGCGGTGTCCATGGCGCGATAGACGTCGAACTCCAGGGGCTTGGCGTGCAGGATGGCGTCGCGGAAGGCGGCGTGGACGTAGTAGTCGGCGTCGCCGTGGCCGGAGCCCCGGGCGTCGGCGGGCGCGTCGGTGCGCTCATAGCGCCAATCCACCTCGGCCATGTCGTGCATCTGGCTATCGGCCAGCCACATCTTGGGCATCTCGCGGTTGGCACGCTTCCACTCCAGCGCGCCGCCGGTGCCCTGGACGTGGTACCAGTGGCAGTTGACCTCGGGGTGGGGCTGGGCAAAGGAGGCGGCCATGCGCAGGATGGCGTCCTTCTCCGTCTTCATCAGGGCCATCTGCATGTCGGCGGTTTGGATCTGGGGATGGGCATAGCTCCGTGGACGCGTGCTCATGCCGACCACCTGGACCACGCGGTCATCCAGCACCTTCAACATGGGGCTGAGCTCGTGGGGCAGGTAGTGGATAGGCGGCATCTCGTTCATCCAAGTGCCGGCGGCCTCGGGGTAGTCGGCCAGGCGGCTGGGGTGAACGAAGGCGCCCGACTTGGGATCGCGGAAGTGCTGGGTGACGTAATAGTGGAAGTACTGGCCCTCGCAGAGGGTGACGTGCCCGAGCTTGCCTTCGGCCACGATCTTGCGCCAGGCCTCGACGAAGCCCCAGTAGCGCGTCTGTTCCGCCAACTGGTAGACCATGCCCGAGCGCTCCTGAGCGAGCACGATGCGCCAGCAGTCTTCGATGCTGTGGCAGGCGGGCACCTCGCAGTTGACGTGCTTGCCCGCCTCGAGGGCCATGGCGGCCAGGGCGCCCTGCTCCCGGCAACGGACGGTCAAGGCCACGGCGTCCACATCGGGATCGTCCAGAACAGCCTCGTACCGGCTGTAGACCTTGACCTCGTCCCGATGCTTCAGGCGCGACACGGCGCGCTCGTGCAGATAATCCAGTGGGTCACAGATGGCGGTGACGCGGTAGCCGGGCATGGCCTGCAGAATGCTTAGCCATGTGCCTACGCCCCGACTACCAAGACCGACGAGAGCAATACGGACTTCGTCCACTGTGCGACTCCTTGCAACCGGCACGGGGAACGGGCCTGTCGCTCTTGAGGCGGGCTCCGTATCTCCGTGCCTCAGCGGCCAATCTAACCCTTGATTCCGGTGAACACGATGCCCTGGATGAAGTACCGCTGGGCGATGAAGTAGAGCAGGATGCAGGGTATGGCGGTCATCGTCGATGCAGCCATGAGCAGGTGCCAGGCAGTGTACTGCGTGCCGCGGAAGAGGTTCAGGCCCAGGGCAAGCGTGTACTTGCTCGACGAGTTCAGGTAGATCAGCGGGCCGAAGAAGTCGTTCCAGTTGCCCATGAACAGGAAGATGGCGATGACGCCGAGAGCCGGTCGCGACTGGGGCAAGAGGATGCGGCGGAAGATGCCGAAGGTGCTGCAGCCGTCGATGCGAGCGGCGTCGTCCAGCTCAAGGGGGAGCTTCATGAAGAACTGGCGCAGGAGGAAGATGTTGAAGGCTCCGCCGCCGAAGAAGGACGGCACTATGAGCGGGTAGTAGCTGTCCAGCCAGCCGATGATGCGGAACATCACGTACGTCGGGATCAGCGTGACCTGCCCGGGGATCATGATAGTGGCCAGAAGCACTAGGAAGAGGACATCACGGCCGGGGAAGCGAAGCCGGGCGAAGCCGAATGCGACGATCGCAGACGAAAACAGAGAACCTACAATGCAAGACGCCGTTATCACGGTCGTGTTGCGGACGTACATCCCGAACGGGATCATCCGCCACACTTCGGCGTAGTTGCCCCAGACCACTGGGTCCGGAATCCACTGGGGCGGGACCATGAAGATGCGGCCCGACTGCTTCAGGGAGCTCGAGAGGAGCCACGCCAGGGGCAGCATAAGCACGGTGGCGCCGGCGAGGAGTATGACGTAGATCAGCACCCGTCCGAGCATTCTCCGGACCGACCGGCGACGGAGAACCGGGTCCGATCGTGCTGGAGCGGGCCGGAGGACGTCTGCTGTAGCCGATCGCGCCATCGTTAACCCCTCCCTCTGAGCTGGCCCTCGTAGTAGACCCAGGCGCTTGATGAGCGGAACACCAGCAGCGTGAAGATCAAAATGATGACGGCCAGGACCCAGGCCAGCGCCGAGGCGTAGCCCATGCGGAAGTAGTTGAACGCGTTGTAGTACAGGTTCAGCACGTAGAAGTAGGTGGCATATCGCGGCCCGCCGCCGGTCATGATGTAGCCGGCAGTGAACACCTGGAAACTGCCGATTATGCCCATGATCAGGTTGAAGAACAGAACCGGGGTCATCTGCGGCACGGTCACGTGCAGGAAGCGGCGCCAGGCACCGGCCCCATCTACCTCGGCCGCTTCGTAGAGATCGGTGGGAATGCCCTGGAGGCCGGCGAGGTAGATCAGCATGCCGCCGCCTACGCCCCAGAGGCTCATGATGATGAGGGCAGGCATCGCCCACTTGCTGTGACCAAGCCATAGCGGGCCCTTGATGCCTATGGAGGCGAGGGCGGTGTTCAGGAGGCCGAACTCCGGGTTGAATATCCAGATCCACAGAATGGCGGAGCCGACTGCTGGCACCAGATTGGGCATGTAATAAGCCGTCCGGAAGAACCCGATGAAGCGTACCTTCTGGTTCATAAGGAGGGCTACGGCGAAGGATAGCGAGATCCCCAGAGGCACGGACAAGGCGACGTAAGTGCCGGTGACTTTGAGGGACTGCCAGAACAGCCTGTCAGAGAACATCCTCTTGTAGTTTGCCAGGCCGATCCAGACGGGCGGCTTGACCACCTCATATTCTGTGAAGCTGAAGTATAGGGAGGCAATGATGGGCCCGATGGTGAAGATGATCAGGCCCAGCAGCCAAGGTGAGATTGCGATGTAGCCCTCGGTGGCCTCCCGTCGCTCGGATTGAGTCATCGCACGCTTAGTGGGCCTTGCCACTTCGAGTGCCTGCATCCTGTGCCTCCTGAGTCGCGAGCTTCCGCCGCCGCCCTGAGTCGCCCTTGCCTCAGTATAGGTCCGGAGGTCCCGCCCGTCGGTGTGGGCGGGACCTCGTTCCGGTGCTAGACGGATAGTGCCGAACTACCGCTCGTAGTACGCGGGACGGCGAGAGAAGACCTCGTCGATGGCCACGCAGGCATTGGCGAGCGCCTCTTCGACCGTGAGTTCACCGGACCAGATCGGGCTCCATTCCTGGCCGCAGACATTCCACCACTCGTCGGTGTCGGCTGTCGGGTAGTAGTCGTGCCCGCAGCAGCCGAAGTCGTCCACGACGACTTGGATGTTGAACGGAGCGTGCAGGTCCTTGTACTCCTGGCTGTCCACGACGCTCTGGATGCCGGGCACGCCGTACTTCATCATCCATGTCTGCCCGTCAACATCCATCATGAACTTGACGAACTGCCAGGCCTCTTCCCGGTGCTGGGAGTTTGCGACTATGGTCCAGGCGTTGGAGCCCAACTGAACGCTCTTCTTGCCAGTCACCGGGTGCTTGGGCATAGGAGCGTAGTCGCACTCGAAGAGATCGGCGTCGCGGACCTGGGACTCGAACCAGGTTCCGTTGAAGGCCATCCCGATCTTGCCGCTGAGGAATGGGTCCTCCTGGCCGGTCAGGCTTGCCGGAGTGGGCATGACTTCGTCGGTGAACATGCGCTCGTAGAGCCAGTTCACGCCTTCCAGGGCAGCGGGTTCGGTCAGGGCGCACTTATTGTAGTCCTCGTTGAGCACAGTTCCGCCGGCGCCATGGATGAAGGAGCAGGACCAGTAGGGCGGGGCTGCCGTCGCACCGTACAGGCCGTACTGGTTCTTCTCCTTGTTGGTCATTGCCTTGGCGTAGCTCAGGAGATCGTCCCAGGTCCAGTCGGCGGTGGGCATCTCGAGACCGGCCTCGGCAAGGAGGTTCTTGTTGATCATAAGCGTCTGGCCGCCGGCGTAGAGAAGGCCCCCGTACAGACCGCCTTGCCACGACCACTCAAGGTCCATAGGGTAGAAGTACTTGCCCATGTCGAAGTTGTCGCGCTCGATGTACGGCTTGATGTCCAGCCACATGCCGCGCGCAGCACCAGGGATCACCCAGTTCATGTTGTTCACGGTGATGTCGGGAGCAACCGCGCCGGCGAACTCCGTCTGCAGCTTCGTCCAGTAGTCGTCACCCGGACGCCAGTCCCAGACGATCTTGACATTGGGGTTCTTGCTGCTGAAGTCGCTGGCGCACTCCTCAGCATTCGCCATCCAGGACTCGCCCATGACGTACATGGCTACGCGGATCTCGACTGGTTCGGCGGAGGCCGGCACCTCGATCACCACCGTCTCCTTCACGACCTTCGGGGTGCCCTCAACGATGACGGTGATCTCCTTCTCGACTACTTGCTCGACCACCTGGGGAGTGGCTGCCTGGCAGGCCGCCAGGGTTGCCGCGCCCAATGCGCCGATTCCGACCTTCAAGAGACCACGACGAGACAGCTTGCTTTGTGCTGACATTGTTGTCCTCTCCTCGGCCGAGGCCGTTCCGCGAGGCGAACCCAAAGGGCTCGCGAGATATGATGCGGACGCCGTGGGACCGGGACCATTCCCTTGTACAGGGGCGCCCGGTGACTTCTCTTTGTCACCTCCTTCGGCACACTCGGCGTGCCTCGCTGTCTGTGCTACCGGGCCAGTTCCGCTACATGGGCGCTGACCTTCGCCAGCGCTTGGGCAATGTGCTCCATGTCTCGGTGATCGCCCAGGAAGAGCCGGTGCTCGAGCCAGATGGACTCCTCATAGCAGGCGCGCTCGGTCACCGGGCAGGTCCGGGCGTAGGCGGCATAGTCCACGGCGTGGCCGTAGTGACGGCAGTTGATGGGGCAGCCCTTGCCGTGGAAGTTGTGGTTGAGGAACATCGGATTGGCATAGACGGGGAAGGTGTATCCGGTGAAGGCGGGCACACCTTCCGCGATAAGAGCATCCACGAAGCGGCCGCGCGGCAGGCCGCCGAACGCCGCCGGGTCGTAGCGCAGGATGTACAGGTAGAAGCTGTGCTTTGTGGCCCGCTCATCCCAGCGCAGAGGGGCCAGGCCGGGCATGTCGGCGATCAGTCGGCCCAAGTAGCGGGCGTTGTCCATGCGACGGGCGTTCTGTTCCGCCAAGCGCTCCAACTGGACCAACAGGATAGCGGCCTGGAACTCGGTCATACGGTAGTTCCAGCCTAACTGGTGGAACTCGTACCACGGGCGGCCTTTGCGTCGTCCCGCCCAGAGGAGCGAGTCGCACTTCTCGGCCAGGTCGCGGCTGTTGGTGAGAACGATGCCGCCCTCGCCGGCGGTCATGTTCTTGGAGGCCTGGAAGCTGAAGGAGCCGATGTCTCCCAGGGCGCCGACCTTGACGCCCTTCCACTCCGAGCCCTGCCCGTGGGCGGCGTCCTCCACGACGGCGATGCCGTGGCGGCGGGCGATGTCCAGTATGGCGTCCATGTCGCACGACTGCCCGCCGAAGTGCACCGGCATGATGGCGCGGGTGCGATCGGTGATGACGCTCTCCAAAAGGCTTGGGTCCAGATTGTAGGTATCGGGCTCGACGTCCACGAAGATGGGGACGGCGTTGACCTGGAGTACGGTGGTAGCGCTGGCGACGTAGGTGTAGGCGGGGACGATGACTTCGTCGCCCGGGCCGATGCCCAGGGCGCGCAGGGCCACCTCGAGGGTTCCGGTGCCGTTGGTCATGGCGATGCCGTAGCGGGCGTCGTGGTGGCGGGCGAACTCCATGCCGAACTCGACCACCTTGGAGAGGTCCTTGGCGCTCAGGTCCTCGTTGAGCTCCACGCCGGAAGCGTAGGCGAAGCGCCACCACTTGCCGCTGCGGGTCACCTCGGTGATCGCGTCGACCTCACGCTCGTCGTGCACGGGCCACTCGGGCCAGGGCGCAGACCGTATTGGTCTGCCGCCGTTGATCGCCAACTCAGCCAATGTCATCCCTCCTGGTTAGCCACGGAGTCACGGAGACAAAGGGAAGTGGTTGGTGATCAGTGTACAGGTACCAGCTGGCGCCATCATGCCGACTCCCTCTGTCCACTGTCCACCGTCCACTGCCCACTGCCCACGGCTCTGTGCCTCGGTGGCCAATCTCTAAGCGTAGTTGATCTTGACGGGCTTCCCGCCGCGGGCGGCCTCGTAGATGGCGAGTATCACCTTGAGGTTGTGATAACCGACCTCAGCCGGGACGGGCGGCTGGCCGCCGCTGCGGATGGCCTCGCTGAAGAGGCGAACCATGGTGCCGTACATGGCCACGCCCTCGAACTCGTGCGTCTCGGTCTTGACGCCGGCGTCGGTGTCGCGCACTTGGTTGGCGGAGTAGCCCTGGCCGGCAGGCCCGAGTCGCGTGGTGAAGGTGCCGGTCGGGTCCTGCCCGACGGTGCCGGCGGCCAGGATGCTGCCCTGGGTGCCGTAGACTTCAAGCAAGTTGCGCGCCGCCTCATCGGGTACGTTGAAGTAGTTGTCGACGATCCCGTGGGCGCCGTTCTCAAAGCGGAGGACGGTGGTGGAGGTGTCCTCGACGTCGTAGGGGTGCACGAGGCGATCTTGGAAGGCGAACACCTCGGTGATGCGGCTATCGAAGATCCATTCCAGTAGGTCGAGGCAATGACTGCCCATGTCGATGAGGGAACCGCCATAGGCGATCTCGCGCTTCTGGCGCCAGGCGCCGGGTATGGGCGGGTACCAGCAAGTGAGCTCAGCGCGGCCCATCACCAGTCGGCCCAGCGCCCCGCTCTGCACGTACTCGCGGATCTTCTGGTTGTGGATGTTGAAGCGCATCATGTAGTCGAAGCCCAGCAGCACGCCCGCCTTGTCGCAGGCCTCGATCATCTCCTCGGCGTCGCTCAGGCTGGTGGCCATGGGCTTCTCGCAGAAGATGTGCTTTCCGTGCTTGGCCGCCGCCAGCACCTGCCGGTGGTGGGCATTCTGCGGCGTGGCGATGTAGACCGCTTCCACTTGCGGGTCGCTCAGCAGGTCTTCTTCGTCGGTGTAGGTGGCGCTGACGCCGTACTTGGTCGCCACGCGCTTCACCGCATCGGAGCTGAGGTCCATTAGCGCCACCAGCTCGGCATTGTCCGCAACCTTCACCATCTCGGGGATGGTTCGCCGGTCGGCTATTCCCCCGGCACCGATCACTCCCCACTTGACGGCCATGGATCCCTCCCTGATGTGCTTTGCTCGAGCAGGAGGGCGAGCCGAGCGTCCGGTGCATTCCTGTGAGCCGGGACGACTCGCCCTCTGCCGATCGTCGTGTCCTTTACCGCGGCGTCGTCACTCGCGCCCGACTACTTGCCCGAGTCCCGCACCTTCTCAGCAGCGTTGCGGACGCCGGCGATGATGTTGTCGGCGTCTTCCTTGGTCAGCCGCGGGTTCATGGGCAGGTCCATCTGGCGCCGGTAGAAGTAGTGATCGGCGATGGGGCAGAACTGCCCGCCGTAGCCCCGCTCCTCGAGGTACTTCTTCACGCCGGTGAAGTCGTAGGTGGGCTGGTAGTGAAGGATGCCCTGCACGCCCTCTTCAAAGTACAGGCAGCGCAGGAACTCGTCCCGGCTGGCGCCCAGAAGCTCCGGCTCCACGCACAGAGTGTACAGATGATAGGAGTGGAAGCAGTTGGGGTCCTCATACACCGGCGAGATTCCTTTTATGCCCTGTAGGCCGGCGTTGATGTACTGGCCGATGTGCCGCCGCTTTTCCACCAGCATGGGGAGCTTGCGCAACTGGGCGCGGCCGATGGCGGCCTGGAACTCGTTCATACGGTAGTTGACGCCCCACTTGCCATCCACGTCGATCACGTCGAAGTGGGAGGGCAACCAGTAGTACTTCTGGTTCTCCCAGGACTTGATGTTCATGTTGCGGAGCAGCTCGATGCGCGGCACCAGGTCGTCCCGGTTGGTGGTGATCATCCCGCCTTCACCGAGCGCCATGTTCTTCAGCGAGTGGAAGCTCCAGCAGCCCACGTCGCCGATGGTGCCCGCCTTGCGGCCCTTGTACATGGAGCCGTGGGCGTGGGCGCAGTCCTCCAGGACGGCTAGGCCGTGCGCCCGGGCGATCTCCATGATCGGGTCCATGTCGACCATCTGGCCGCCGAAGTGGACGACGTAAATGGCCTTGGTCTTGGGCGTGACTTTCTTGGCAACTTCCGCCGGATCGATGTTGAAGGTCCGAGGATCGATATCGGCGTAGATCGGGATGCCGCCCTCTTTGAGGATCGCCAAGGAGGTAGCGACGAAGGTGTTGGGAGTGACGATGACCTCATCGCCGGCGCCGATGCCGAGGGCCTGAGTGGCGACGTGCATGGCGGTGGTGCAGCTAGTGGTGGCGAAAGCATGCTTGACGCCCCACTCGCCGGCGAACTCCTTCTGGAACGAGGCCACCTGCGGCCCAGCGGTTAGTGAGTCCTGGCGCAGGACGCGAAGAATGGCCTGCTCTTCGTCCTCGTCGAAGATGGAGCCCATGAAGGAATAGGGCACCTTCACGTTGACGCCGTCGTTTAACGCGTATCCTCCGGTAATGCCGCCGACATTGTCGTCCAGGTATTGAGCCACGACACAACCTCCCTTGGAAGTGATAGCGCTTACTGTAGCGGCGGCAGTGCCGCCAGTCTATCGCCAGCGCAGAGAGTCCACCGCATTTGCGGTCCAGATACCAATCAGTGGCGCCCCCGGAGACGCCGGTGGTAGGGCTACGACGCCGAGAACACCGCGTCCAGGGCGCGGGCGGCACATCCGATCAGGGCGGCGTCGGCGCCCAGTCGCGACGGGAGTATCTCCACTCGATCGCGAAGCGAGTCCAGTAGGTGGCGATGGGCTGCGGCTCTGCCCTCGGGAAGGAGCCAGCGTCCCCAGACATCGAGCACCGGCCCCGCGACGACGATCAGGGCCGGCGCAAAGACGCTGGCGATATTCGCCACTGCCAGCCCGAGATGATCGGCCGCCGCGGAGACCACCCCCGCCGCTACTGTGTTGCCTTCCTCAACCAGGCGAGCCACGGAGGCAAGCGTAACGGTCCCGTTCTGAGGTGTGGAAAGCAGCCGCCGGGATGTGGCTAGCAAAGCGACCTCAGAAAGCACGGCCTCTAGGCAGCCCCTCTTGCCGCAGCCGCAGAGGGGACCGTTGGTGTCCAGCACCACATGCCCGAACTCGGCGGCGAAGCGGGGGAACTCGGGGTCGCCCGCCGGAGCGAGCACAGCTCCACAAGTGCCTTGGCTCACCAACAGAAAAACGAGGGTTCGCCGGTCATTGGGATAGACAAACCAGCGTTCGCCGAGAGCCATCAGGTAAGCGACATCCTCGAGGAAGACGGGCTTCCCAAAGCGCTCGACCAGACCGTCGAAACGGAAGCGGCGGATACTGGAGAATGTGCTGCTGAAGACGGCCTCATTCGCGGCGGTGTCTACATGAGCCGAGACGCCCACGCTAATGCCATGCACTCGGTCAAGAGGGACGCAGGAGTCGTGGAGCACGTTCTCCGCCAGCTCGATGGCCAACTGCTCCAGTTCCGCGGGGGGGATGCTGGGGCGGACAGGGCAGACGGGCGACCGGGAAACGATTGTTCCATCCCACTGCACTACCCCGGCGGTGAGACCGCTCGCCTCAATGACCAGGCCGATGGAGTAGTTGCCCGTACGCGCGATGTCGAGCAGGACGGGGGGACGGCCGCTGCTGCTGTAGCCCGGCCCGATCTCGTGGATCAGTCCCTCGGCCATAAGCTCACGCGCTAGGTTGGTCACTGACGACGGCCGGATGCGCAGCGTTCGGGCGAGGTCGGCGCGGGAAATGGGACCGAGCTCACGGATAGCGGAGAGTACGGCGTTGCGCTGTATAGTGGGGATCCGCTGTCGCGGAGACATAAGGAGCATGATCCTCGCAAGTTCGCAACCGTAGTGTCAGTATAGTCGGTGCAGCGGACGGCGTCAAGGGGTTTGGGGCGGCAAATCGCGCGGGTATCCGGCAGGCAGTCCGCGACTGCCCGACTCAGTTTCTAACGGTGAGCGCACAATGTACGCACGCCGTGCGGACGGCAACGCCTTGGGATGATCGGCCGCGCAGCGCTCCTGGTCTGAGCCGCCCGGGCCCAGAGTACATGCCGTGGAGGGATCGATCGCCGGCGATCGCAGGATGTCGCTCCACGGCTCGGTGATCCGGCGGTACCCCGTTCCGTCTGAGGGCGGAGCCAATAGGGGTGCAACCCGACGGCTTGAGTCCGAAGCAGAGGCTCTTGAGCGAGGTGAACGCCGCAGTGACGCGCGGCGCGCCGCTCGTTTCCACAGGGCGTGACGGGGCGGCGGCGCTGGAGCTGGGATTCGCCTGCTTCGCGTCTCACCTGGCGGGAGGGCCGGTGAAGCTGCCCCTGGAAGATCGCGGCTTCCGGGTGCCGAATCGGTAGGCGGAGGCCGCGGCGCCGCTAAGGGCATCCCACGCGGCGCCGCGGCTTCACCGAGTTAGGCGATCTCGCCGCGGTGAGCCTTGACCTTCGCTACCGCCTCGACGATGTCTCCCATGGCGGACTCGTCTGCCAGCAAGACTTCCTGGGGGATCAATATCCAGCGCCCGCCGGCGCTCTCGGCGTTCGGACAGTGCACCTTGGTGTAGTCGATGCCCTTGGACTGCTCGAAGCGGAAGCGCGTCTGAGACTCGACAAAGAGCGGGTGCTGATAGAGAAGCCAGCCGCTGCCGGCGCCACAGGGTATGCCTTCGGCGCAAAGGGCGGCAGCGAAGGAGGCTGCCGGGAGGTCATCGAAGGCGTCCCGATGGTAGCGGAGGCGGGGATACACCAGGCTCTGGAGGCCGATGCGGTCGTCGGGCTTGGGCCAGCCGAGGCCGCCGATCTCAGCTAGGCCGGCCGCCAAGACGCCGGCATTACGGTTCTTGTGCCGAATCAGATCCGGCATGCGCTCCATCTGGGCCAGGAGCACGGCCGCCTGGAACTCGCTCATCCGGAAGTTCCAGCCCTGAACGACGAACTGACTGCCCTCGTCGCGAAGACCGCGCCCGTCGTTTTGCAGCATGTAGCACTGCTCGTAGAGGGTCTCGTCGTCGGTGATGGCAATCCCGCCCTCACCGCTGGTGATCTGCTTATCCTGCTGGAAGCTGAAGCAAGCCAGATCGGAGAGGCCGGCGACCTTGCGGCCGCGCCACTCGGTGCCGGCGGCGTGGCAGGCATCGGCCACTACCTTCAGGCCGCGTCGCGCGGCGATGTCCATGATGCGGTCCATGTCGGCTGGGTAGCCGCCTAGGTGGAGGGGAACGATGAGGCGAGTTCGGTCGGTGACGGCCGCCTCTACGGCGTCCGGGTCGAGGCAAAGCGTCTCCGGGTCCACATCCACGAAGACGGGGACTGCGCCGAGGTTGAGGGCGGGGGTGGCGGTGGCGATGAACGTGTTGGGCGGCATGATGGCCTCGTCTCCCGGGCCAAGGCCGGCGGCGGCATACGCCAACTGCAGGGAGTCGGTGCCGCTGCCGACAGGCACGCCGAAGCGGCAGTCGTGGTAGGCGGCGAAGCGCTCACCCAGAGTGTGTACGCGGGAGAGCGACGGATCTCCGCGGAAGATGTAAGGGGCGCTGGTCCAGCGGCGGCTGTGCAGCGCTTCCTTCAGCGACTCAAGTTCGGTGTCGCCGTAGACAGGGCGCTCGGGGAACGGGGCAGTCCTAACCGGGGTGCCGCCATTGAGGGCCAACTTGCTCATTATTCTGCTCCTTCGCCTAGCCGTGGCTCGGCCGAAAGCGGCGCACGCGCTCCACATGCCGGTCCAATCTCCATGGTAGACCATATCGCACGCCGGTCAAGGGCGGTTGACACGGCGACCACAGCGGGCAATACTCCAGCCACCAGAGAGGGTGCCAGGGGCGCGCTGGAGGAGGTGGTCATCGGGCGGCAGGGCCGTCAGCTTCACGGATCACTTGGACCCTAGGATCGTGCGACGCTCATGAGCAGCAGGGAGGTACGACATGAATAGGACGACGTTGACTCGACGCCGTGTCTTGCAGCTATCGGGACTGGCATTCGCCGGCACAATCACCGCCGCCTGTGCCCAGGCCACGCCGGCGCCCGAGGCGGCAGCCATTCCCGCGGTGACCACGCAACCGGCGGCGGCTGGCGCCGAGAGACCGGTAGTGACCATCTTCGTAGGAATGGGTACCGGCACCGCTCCCGAGCAGCAGGAGGTCCAGAACGGCCTCGCGGCCGAGTGGAACGCTTCCGGGACCGACATCAAGGTCGAGCACATGTACGTGCCGCATGATGAGAGCCGCACAAAGTGGGCGGCTATGATGGCGGCCGGCACGCCGCCGGCGATCAACATGCCCTCCGGCGTGGAGCAGGCGGGCCGGTTTCAGGACACCAACCTCGACATCGGCCCCTACCTGGAGCGCGACCAGTACGACCTCAGCGATTTCGGCGACCTGATCCCCGAGATCGGCAAGTACGGCGGCATCACCTACGGCGTTGTGATGGGCGTCTACCCCAGCTTTCTCTACTACAACGAGGACCTCTTCGATCAGGCGGAGGTGGACTACCCTACCCATGATTGGGCCGTCTCCGACTGGAACTACGATGGCATGGTGGAGATGGCGCAGAAGCTCAGCCTGGATGGCAGCGGCCTCAGTTCCACCCAGGAAGGCTTCAGCCCCGAGGACCAGAGCCAGTGGGGTTACGACGAACTGCAGTGCGGCGTCTCAATCAATGCCCTGGCCCAGAGCTGGGGCGCGGAGAACATGGGCTGGAGCGACGACTTCCGCACGCTCTACTTCAATCAGCAGGCCTGGGTGGACCGGCTCCAGTGGGTGAGCGACGCGATCTGGAAGTGGTACATCATGCCTTCCGCGCAGCAGTCGGCGGCGGCCGCCCCCGGCTTTGACAGCGGCAAGCTGGGGATCGATCAGTGCCATTCCTGGATGATGGGCGAGTTCGCCGAGCTGCCAT
>MTKY01071685.1_pt1 | contig 13472 bp, 13 predicted proteins | sample 1042731 | NCBI WGS metagenome assembly MTKY01 (sample SAMN06212206, study PRJNA360538) | anaerobic digester metagenome | biome: Wastewater treatment plant; material: sludge; isolation source: anaerobic digester fed with sludge from wastewater treatment plant | place: Denmark: WWTP Soeholt ... | reverse complement strand
GCGGGCGGGTGGCTGGCCCCGGAAGCGCTCGACGCGCTGCTCGAAGCCTACGGCATTCGCGTGCCCGGCGCGGGCCTGGCCGCTGACGCGGATGCTGCCGCCGCCCTCGCTGGACAGATCGGCTATCCGGTCGTGCTCAAGCTGGCGGCGGCGGACGTGGTGCACAAGAGCGAGATCGGCGGCGTGGCTCTCAACCTGGACGGGCCGCAGGCGGTGCGTGCTGCCTTTGCCGACCTGCTGGCGGGTGCCCGCGCGCATGGCGTGCCGGAGACAGCGATTGAGGGCGCGTTCGTGCAGAAGATGATCCCGCCGGGCGTGGACTTGATCGTGGGCACCGTGCGCGACGCGCAGTTCGGGCCGCTGGTCATGGCGGGCGTGGGCGGCACGCAGGTCGAGCTGCTGCGCGATGTGGCCTTCGAGCTGGCCCCGCTGACGCCCAAGCAAGCTGGCTCTCTGCTCGACCGCACGGGGGCGAGCAAGCTGCTGGCGGGCTTTCGCGGCGCGCCGCCTGCCGACCGTGCGGCGGTGATTGACGCCATCGTGCGGCTGGCCCAGCTTGCTCACGATCACCTGGACGTGGCCGAAGTCGAGATCAACCCGCTGATGGTCATGGAGAGCGGCGCGGGTGCGTGGGCTGTTGACGCGCGGGCGCGTGCGGAGCGTGCCCAAGCATAGACTCGTCTAAGAAGGGACTATTCAGGGGAATAACTATGCCTCAATCTGACACGATCACTCCAGGGCCATTCTTCCTCGCCGGGGGGCCGGTCGGCGTCCTGCTGATTCACGGCTTCACCGGCGCGCCGCCGGAGATGCGCCGGCTTGGGGATTACCTGCACCGCGAGGGCCTGACCGTCTCCGCGCCGCTGTTGCCCGGTCACGGCACCACTGTCGAAGACTGCAACGGCGTGCGCTGGCAGCAGTGGGTCGCGCACGTGGAGGGGGCGCTGGCCGATCTGCGGGCGCGCTGCGCCACCGTCTTCGTTGGCGGGCTGTCTATGGGCGGGGTGCTGGCCCTGCACCTGGCCGCCCAACACCCCGACCTGGCCGGGGCGCTGCTCTACGCGCCCGCCATCCAGGTCTCCGGCGGCTGGCGTCAATGGATCGCGGCCCTGCTCAAGCCGGTGGTACGCACGTTCCCCAAAGGAAGAGACGACTGGGCAGACCCCGAAGCCCGCGCCCTGGTGTGGAGCTACGACGAGCATCCGGTAGCAGGCGCGCACCAGTTTTTCAGGCTGATCGCCCATGTCCGGCGCTCGCTGCCGCGCGTGACTGTCCCGCTGCTGATCGTCACCAGCAAGGCTGACCCCGTCGTGCCGCCAACCGTCGCTGACCTGATCGCGCGCCAGGCGGCGACGGACGACATCACCCTGCTATCACTGGAACGGTCGGGCCACGTGGTGACGCTCGACGCTGACTGGCAGCTTGTGGCTGAGAAATCGGGGGCGTTTATCCGCGCTCACCTGTCAGCAGAATCCGAAGCGGGGACTTGAGAGCGCACAGGCCATTTTACGTAACGGTAGTAGCGCAGGCTGGCCAGAACCAGGCCCAGGCCGATGCCCAGGTAGAGGATAGCCAGGAGGTAGCGGGGTAGCGCCGACTGGCGCAGGGCGATGCCCAGCCCCATCATGAAGGCGATCAGCAGGTAGGTGGGCGGGGACTGGAAGGCCAGAGGGTTCGCGCGCTCCGCCAGGCGGCTGATGCGCCGGATGTTCTTGTCCGCCACGCGCGAGAACTTGAAGCGGTAGATCAGCACGCCGCAGGCCGCGCCGATGGTCAGGTGCAGCAGGGCGTGCGCTGCGTCTTCGGACGCCAGCCAGCCGTAGGCGCGGGCGCAGAGCATCGCCCCCGCTGCGCCCCACAGCAATCCCGCTGCCAGGTACAGCCATCGCCGCCCGACGGTGGGCAGCGCCGCTACCAGCAAGTTCATGATCGCCTGTCCTCGTCATGGGTGCTTCAACCGACCTGGACGCATTCTAGCGCATCCTTCCCCTGCGGTCATTGACTTTGGTCAAGTGCTCAGCGTGGGCAGGCAGTAGGGATGCTGCTCTGCTCGCCCCGGTTAGCCTCACCCCCCGGCCTCGCTGCGCTCGGCCTGCCCCCGCTCCACGACGTGGAGAGGAGGCGGCGAGGCGCGCCAGCGTCGAGCGGGGGTGAGGCTAAGACGAGACTTCCGAAGTCTTGGAGACTTCGGAAGTCTGAATCACACGCTCGCTTGGGGGGAAGTATCTCCGCTCAGAAGGCCAGGATCGTCTGCGTGCCGTAGATGAACAGCAGCACGCCAGCGACGACGCCAATCCAGGCCAGCGCCCGCTTATAGATGTTGAAGCGCTGCACGTCGGTGATGACCATGTACGCGCCGGTCAGCGCGTGGATCAGCACCGCGACCAGGAAGGCGATGTCTACCGCTTTCCAGAGCGGGTCGTCCAGCCGCTCCAGCACGCGGCTCACGTCAATGTGGCCCGGCGGATAGTGCACCACGACCATGTGGAGCGTCAGGAAGACGAGCAGCGCCACCGCGCTCCACCGCTGCATCTGGAAGATTCGCATGGCCGCCTCCTCTCACTCCAGCGCGAACAGCAGGATCGGCACCCCGCCAGCGATGACGAGGATGCCGGACACGACGATCACCGCGTAGAACAGGCCGCGCCGGTACTCGGTCACCTGGAAGTAGTGGCCGATCAGCAAGCGGATGCCGTCCACGCCGTGATAGACTACCGCCGCCAGCAGCCCAATCTCCAGCAGGCGGAAGAAGGGCTTGCCCAGGAACTCCATGCGGTCGTTGAACGTCTCCGCGCCGCCGTTGATGCCGCCGATGACCCATATGTGCAGCAGCAGGTAGATCACCAGGGCCACCCCCGTCAGGCGGCGCAGGACAAAGGCAATGAAGCCGGTGCTGCGGTACATGCTCACTCACCTCCTGAGCGCGCCGGGGCCTCGCCCACGACCTCGATGAGCTGGTCGAGCCGGCGCTGGCGCTCGGCGCGCGCGGCCTCGAACGCCTGGCGCTTCATGACCAGCTTGCGCAGCGTCTCGATGGCTTCGGTCGGGTTCAGGTTCTTGGGGCAGGCGTCAATGCAGTTGAAGATGGTGTGGCAGCGGTAGACCCCGTCGCCGCGATCCAGGTCGGCCAGGCGCGCTCCGGGCGCGCTATCGCGCGGGTCGAGCACGCGCAGAAACGCCTTGAGCAGCGCGTGCGGCCCGATGTACTGCTTGGTCAGGGCGATGACCTGGCATGATGAGTAGCAGGCCCCGCACATGATGCAGTGCTCGGCGTCGCGCAGCGCGGCGACCTCCTCCGCGCTCATGCGGAACTCTTTTTCGGGGATGTTCTCCGGCGGGATCAGCCAGGGCTTGACGCGCTGGTACTGCTCCCAAAAGCTGCTGCGATCCACAACCAGGTCTTTGATGATCGGCAGGTAGGCCAGCGGGCGCAGGGTGAGGACTCCCTTGCGGTCGAGGTGCTCGCGCAGCGGCGCGTCACAGACAAGCATGTGCTTGCCGTTGACGTTCATCGCGCAGCTTCCGCAGATGGCGTGACGGCACGAGCGGCGAAAGGTCACGCTGCCGTCCTGCTCCTCTTTGATCTCGTGCAGAGCGTCGAGGATGGTCTTGCCCGGCGGAGCCTTGACCCGGAACTCCTGCAGATACGGTTTCTTGTCAACATCCGGGTTGAAGCGCTGGATGCGGATGGTTACGGTGGGGACAGAGCCGTTTGTCGCCATACACAATGCCTCCGGCAAAAGTCTTTAGTGGTTGGTGATCAGTTGTTAGTTCACTTCCGGCCTGCCTGCGCCCTCTTCGCGTCGCCACAGGATGCTCGACGATCGCTGGCCGCAGACTGATGACCGAAAACTGATGACTCATAACTCGGTCAATACTTGCGCTCCTGCGGCGGGTACTTCTCCCAGTCAATGGTCACGCCCTTGTAGCTCAGCGCCAGGCCGTCGGGCGTCTTGTGAGCCAGCGTGTGCTTGAGCCAACTCTGGTCGTCACGCTTGGGGTAGTCGGTGCGGGAGTGTGCACCCCGGCTCTCGGTGCGCTCCAGCGCGCTGACGGCGATCACCTCGCTGAAGATGAGCAGGTTCTCCGTCTCGATGGCCCCCAGCACGTCGGTGTTGAAGCGCCGGGAGCGATCCATGACGCGCGCCCGCTCGAAGCGCTCTTGCAGGGCGCGGATGTCGGCCAGGGCCGTCTTTAGCCGCGCTTCGTCGCGGAAGATGCCGACGTTGGCGGTCATCGTTTCCTTGAGCGCGCGGGCAAGCGCCGCCCAGGACTCGCCCTTGCCGTCCGGCGCATCGCTCATCAGGCGGGCGATGCGCTGGCGCGAGAACGCGGTCGGGTCGCCCTCGACCGGTTGGAGCGCCGCACCGCCCTTGATGAACTCGGCGATGGCGTAGCCCGCCCGCCGCCCGAAGACCGACGCATCGAGCAGGCTGTTGGTGCCCAGGCGGTTGGCCCCGTGCACGCTGATGCAGGCGCACTCTCCGGCGGCGTACAGCCCGGTGATGGGCGTCCCCTCGGCGTCGGCGATGACCTGGCCGTTCGCGTCGGCGGGGATGCCGCCCATGCTGTAGTGGGCGGTCGGCTGGATGGGGCACAGCCCGTCTATGATGTCCACACCGACGAACTTGAGGGCGATGTCGCGCACCTGGGGCAGCCGCTCCATGATCTTGTCGCGGCCCAGGTGACGCAAGTCCAGGTAGATGCCCTGACCGTCTTCCTCCACGCCGCGCCCCTCGTCAATCTCGCGCTGCTCGGAGCGGCTGACCAGGTCGCGCGGGGCCAGCTCCATCTTGTCCGGCGCGTACTTCTCCATGAAGCGCTCGCCAGCGTTGTTGAGCAGGTAGCCGCCCTCGCCGCGACAGGCTTCGCTCATCAGGATGCCGTGCCGGTAGAGGCCCGTCGGGTGGAACTGCACGAACTCCATGTCCATCAGCGGGATGCCGGCGTTGTAGGCGATGGCTACGCCGTCGCCGGTGTTGGCGAGGGCGTTGGAGGTGATCTTCCAGGCGCGCCCGTAGCCGCCAGTGCCGAACATGACCGCCTTGGCGCGCATGGTGATGATCTCGCCCGTCTGGATATTCATGGCGACCACGCCCTTGCAGACGCGGTCTTCCACGATCAGGTCGAGGGCGAACCACTCGCTGTAGAACTTGACGCCGTGCTTGTGGGCCTGCTCGTGGATGGTGTGCAGCAGGACGTGTCCCGTCCAGTCGGCGGCGTAGTTGGCGCGGGGAGTGCTGTGCCCGCCAAAGCGCCGCTGGGCGATGCGCCCGTCAGGCGTGCGGCTGAAAACACAGCCCATGTGCTCGTAAGCGTAGACGATGTCAATGGCGTCCTTGACCATGATCTCGATTGCATCCTGGTCGCCTAGCCAGTCCGACCCCTTGATGGTGTCGAACATGTGCAGCTCCCAGCTATCAATCGGCTCGGCGTCGGGCGGAATCTGCTCCAGCGGGCCGCGCGGGCCGGTGCCCGCGACCGGGCGGACGTTGTTCAGCGCGGCGGCGATGCCGCCCTGGGCCGCCCCGCTGTGCGAGCGCAGCGGGTGCAGCTTGGACAGCACGCCGACATCCTGGACGCCCGCCTCCATCGCGGACATGGCCGCCCAGGTGCCAGCCAGCCCCGCCCCGACGACGATCACATCGTGGGTGATGGCGTCTGATGGTGCCATAAGCGAATCCTCGAAAACTCCTTTTGTCTAAAACTCTCTTGTGTGATAGCAGCCCCTGAGACGGTGTGCTGTCGGTCGCGGTATAGGCACCTCCTTCTGCATCTCTGGCCCGGCGTTAGCACGATTGTCTCACAGTGTAGCACCACTGCCCGCTACGCCGATAGTACCAATAGTCCTCATGGTACAAGCCATCTGAGCGTGCAGACTTCCGAAGTTACGGAAACTTCGGAAGTCTGGCATTCGCGCGCGTCTGCGAGACTCCCCCCGCCCACCCGCTCTTTTTGCCCGCGCCGCCAAGCGGAGTAAGATTAAGCCCTGTGCCTGCTGCGCCGCGTCGTCGAAGGGGGGATTGCACCATGCCTGCTGCGCTGTCTGTGCGCCGAGTGGAGAGCAAGGCCGACCTGCGCACGTTCATCACCTTTCCCTGGACAGTCTACAAGAACGACCCGTACTGGGTTCCACCCCTGGTTTCCATGCAGAAACACCGTCTCGACCAGGCTCACGCCGCCGCCTGGGAGTACATGGAGGGCGATAACTTCATCGCCTGGCGCGGCGACCAGCCCGTCGGCACGATCACTGCCTTCATCAATCACCGCCATGACGAGTATTGGAACGAGCGCATGGGCTTCTTCGGCATGTTCGAGATGCTCGACGACCAGGAAGCGACCAACGCGCTGCTGGAGACGGCGGCAGAGTACGTCGCGGCGCACGGAGCCACTGCCCTGCGTGGCCCGGCCAGCTTCTCCACCAACGCCGAGTGCGGCCTGCTGATTGACGGCTTTGACGACCTGCCAGTGCTGCTCTACCCCTACAACCCGCCCTACTACCAGCGCCTGGTCGAGAATACACCCGGCTTCGCCAAGGTGATGGACCAGTTCAGCTACCATCTCACGCTGGAGGGCGCCAGCCAGTCGCCCAAGCTGCAGAAGCTGTTCCGCATCACCGACCAGAACAGCGCCCGGCGCGGCATCACCGTGCGCACGGCGGATCCGACCCGCCTGGCCGAGGAGTTCACGCTGCTCAAGGACATCTATAACCGGGCGTGGGAGAGAAACTGGGGCTTTGTGCCCTTCTCGCCGCGCGAGCTGGACGAGATGGTGGCCGAGATCGGCAAGTTCTTCGACCCGGAGATGGCCTTCTTCGCCGAAATTGACGGCAAGCCGGTCGCCTTCCTGCTGGGCCTGCCGGACATGAACCAGGCCCTGCATCGCGCTTATCCCCGCCCCGGCAAGCCAGAGCCGATCGCGCTGCTCCAACTGCTGTGGCACTGGAAGGTACGCCCCAAGATCACCCGCGTGCGGGTCATGCTGATGGGCGTGCAGGAAGGCTACCGGGGCATCGGCGTGGAAGCGGCCATGTTCATCAGGGCGCACCAGGCGGGCGCGGCGCTGGGCTGGCATGACGCCGACGGCGGCTGGGTGCTGGAGACGAACACGGCCATGAGCCGCCTGGTCGAAGCGATGAACGGGCGCGCCTACAAAACATGGCGTTGGTACGAGCGCCCGCTCGCGCCCGCTCCACAGGGAGACGCCCCGGCATGACTCAGCCCGTCGCCGTGCGCAAAGTCGAGAGCAAGGCCGACTTCGATACCTTTCTCACCTTTCCCTGGACGCTCTACAAAGACGACCCGATCTGGGTGCCGCCGCTGCTCTCGATGCAGCGCCACAAGTTCGACAAGAGCAAGAACCCCACCTGGCAGCACCTGGAAGGCGACTATTTCACCGCCCGGCGCGGCGAGCAGGTAGTGGGCACCATAGCCGCCTTCATCAACCACCGCCATAACGAGTTCCAGGGCGAGCAGATCGGCTTCTTCGGCGCGTTCGAGGTCTACGATGACCAGGAAGCTGCCGACGCCCTGCTGCAAACGGCGGCGGACTATGTCGCGGCGAAAGGGGCGACCGCCCTGCGCGGCCCGGCGACCTTCTCCACCAACGAGGAATGCGGCGTGCTGATCGAGGGCTTCGACGATCCGCCGCTGGTGCTCTATCCCTACAACCCGCCCTACACTCAACGCCTGGTCGAGAATGCACCCGGCTTCGCCAAGGTGATGGACTTGTGGAGCTATCACTTCACGCTGCAAGGCGCGGGCCGGTCGGAGAAGGTGCAGAAGATGCTGCGCATCATCCGCAAGAACAACGAGCGGCGCGGCATCACCGTCCGCCCGCCGGACAGCCGCCGCCTCAAGCAGGAATTCGCCATTCTCAAGGACATCTACAACCAGGCGTGGGAGAAGAATTGGGGCTTCGTGCCCTTCTCCGACGCCGAGCTAGATGACCTGGTGGCTGGCTTGGGTACCTTCTACGATAAGCGCGTCGCCGTCTTCGCCGAGGTCAAGGGCCAGCCGGCGGGCTTCTTGCTGGGCGTGCCGGACATGAACCAGGTGCTCAAGCTGGCCTATCCCCGCCCTGGCAAGCCGGAACTGCTGACCAAGCTGCAAATCCTGTGGCACTGGAAGGTGCGCTCCAAGATCAAGCGGCTGCGCATCCCGCTGATGGGCGTGCGGGCCGAGTTTCGCGGCATCGGCGTGGAGACGGCCATGTTCAGCGAGCTATACGAGCGGGCGCTCAGCTTCGCGCCGGAGACGGGCTGGTATTCCGCCGACGGCGGCTGGGTGCTGGAGACGAACGAGCCGATGCAGCGCCTGTGTGACATGCACAACGGGACGGTCTACAAGCGGTTTCGCTTCTACGAGCGGGCGTTGTGATGGGTGGGTGGTGATTGGTTGTTGGTTATTGGTGATCAGTGGTCAGTTGTCAGTCGCCGGTGATCGGTGGGGGCGCTGTTCTGCTGCGCCCAGAGGGACTGAAAACTGATAACCGAAAACTGATCACTGTTCTTGAGGAGGAGGTCGCCATGTCTGCGCCAGTGACCGTGCGCCGAGTGGAGACGAAAGCCGAGCGCCGGACTTTCTTGCGCTTCCCCTGGGCGCTCTACCGGGGCGATCCGCACTGGGTGCCGCCGCTGGTGGGGATGCAGCGCCACAAGCTCGACCGGCGCAAGAATCCGTCGTGGCAGCACATGGAAGGCGACTATTTCATCGCCTGGCGCGGTGACGAGCCGGTGGGCACCATCGCGGCGATCATCAATCACCGCCACAACGAGTTCCAGCACGAGCACATCGGCTTCTTCGGCAGCTTCGAGGTGCGCGACGACCAGGAGGCGGCCTCCGCCCTGCTGGAGACGGCGGCGAGCTATGTGGCGGAGCGCGGCTACGACGCCCTGCGCGGCCCGGCCAGCTTCTCCACCAACGACGAGTGCGGCCTGTTGGTCAAGGGCTTCACCGATCCGCCGGTGATCCTCATGCCCTACAACTATCCCTACGTCCAGCGCCTGATCGAGAACACGCCCGGCTTTGTCAAGGTGATGGACACCTACAGCTTCAACATCACTCTCAAGGACTGGACGGCCTCGCCCAAGCTGGAGCAGACGCTGCGCGTCACGCGCAAGAACAACGAGCGGCGCGGCATCACCGTGCGCACGCTCGACGCGCGCCACATGAAGCGCGACCTGGCCCTGTTCAAGGACATCTATAACCAGGCGTGGGACGACAACTGGGGCTTCGTCCCCCTCTCCGACGCGGAGCTGGACGCGCTGATCAAAGACCTGGGGCAGTACCTGGAGCCGCGCCTGGCCTTCTTCGCCGCCGTGCACGGAGAGCCGGCGGCTTTCCTGCTGGCTTTCCCCGACCTCAACCAGCCGCTGCGCGCCGCCTATGCCCGTCCCGGCAAGCCCGCGCCGATCACGCTGGCCCAGGTGGTGTGGCACTGGAAGATACGCCCGAAGGTCTCGCGCATCCGTATCGCGCTGATGGGCGTGCGCGAGGGCTTTCGCGGCATCGGCGTGGAAGCGGCCATGTTCGCCCACCTGTTTGAGCAGGCGGCGACGATCAGCGCCGAGACGGGCTGGCATTACGCCGACGCGGGCTGGGTGCTGGAGACGAACGAGGCCATGAACCGCATCGTGCGCGCCTATGGCGGCGACGACTACAAGCACTACCGCTGGTACGAGCGGGCGCTGCGCTGAGCGAACAGCGTAGCGCCACGCGCCCGACGGTGTTTCTTCTTATGGTGCTGGAGAGAGCCAAAGTTCTCCACCCAAGTATCTGATGGGTGCAAGTCTAGCAGATTACAAAAGGAGCACCGGACATGGCATTCCTGAACTTCATGGTAAGCCCTGCAGGGCGCTTGCTGCGCGTCGTCGTGGGGATCGTGCTGATCGTGGTCGGCCTGCTGGGCATCGGGGGCACCGGCGGGATCGTCGTGGCTATCATCGGGCTGCTGCCGCTGGCGGCGGGCGTTTTCGACTTCTGTCTGGCCGGGCCGCTGTTTGGCGCGCCGTTGCGCGGAGCTGATATTCGCCAGCGCAAGTAGTCTCTGTACCATGCTGCGATAAGCGCGCGGGCCGCTCGTGTGTGAGCGGCCCGCTGCTGTGTTGAGTGGCGATGGGCGGTGTCTAGTGCGGCCCGTTGATCCAGGCCAGAATATCCGGCGTATCCACCCGGAAGGAGTAGCCGACGCCGCCGCAGTTGGAGTTGGTCACGTAGGAGTTGACCGCTAGCACCGTGTTGGTGCCCGCCAGGAGAATGGGGCCACCTGAGTCGCCGAAGCAGGTGCCGCCCGATCCGCCGCCGGGGTTCAGGGCGATGCGCATGAACTTATCGCTGTGCACGAACTTGCCCGACACCAGTTCGCTCGGTGCATACAGACGGTTCCTCAGACCCGCCCACACCGGCGGGCCGCCCCCACGAATTTGCTCCTGCACGCCGTAGCCGACCAGGTCCACGCCGGTCTTGTTCTTGAGGGTGTCAACCAAACCGGCGCTGGGTAGCTGGGCGTATTGGCTGACCACGCTCGTCGGAACTGGCTCGCTCAGCACGACAATGCCCGCGTCACCGGTGGCGAACCCCGGGAGGCCCTGACCACAGCCGATGCAGAAGCCGCCATAGGTGTACGCTGTCCCGTCATACGATGTAGCGCCACTGTAGGGATACTCAGCATTGCCCTGGACGACCTCGTCGAACCAGACGCGGGCCGCCACAGCCCCATCGGTGCAGTGCCCTGCGGTCAGCACGACAGTCGGCGAGAGCAGCGACCCACTGCAGCGCCAGGCAGGACCTGCTGCATCGTCGAACACTAACAGCCCCACATAGGGGTGCCGACCCGCGTCCGGCTGGCCATTGGTGATCGCCATCGCCGGCACCACTACGGCCAGCAGCATGACGATAACCCCGACCAATACAAATGCCTTCTTCCTCATAGCCCACTCTCCCTACTCACCCTATTCTTCTAACTTGGGTCGAATTTATTATAACATTACCGCATCTGTGTCAGGAATGCCAAATCCTGACACAGCGCTCCGTCTGTCTGTGCCCCGCCGCCCGTCCCGTTTGTCAAGCGATCGCGCAATCTTGTACAATTCTCTTATCGCTATAGTGCAATTTCATTCGCTCCCTCATGGGCGCTATCCTGAACGCCCATTTTCACGCTGGCTGGGGGAACCTGACCAATGGCTAAACCGAACAAGGAAACGCTGCTTGACTGGTACCGGCAGATGGTGCTCATCCGTCGCTTCGAGGAGCGCTGCGCCGAGCTGTACCAGCAAGGGCTAATCGGCGGCTTCCTGCACCTGTACATCGGGCAGGAGGCGACGGGCGTCGGCGCGGTGGCCGCGCTGGGGCCGGACGATCATGTGATCACCGCCTACCGCGATCATGGCATTGCCTTGGCGCGTGGCATTGACCCCAAGCGGGCAATGGCCGAGATGCTTGGCAAGCGCACCGGCGTCAGCGGCGGCAAGGGCGGCTCGATGCACCTGGCCGACCGCGAGCTGCACATGTGGGGCGGCTATGGCATCGTCGGCGGGCACCTGCCGCTGGCAGCGGGCATCGCCCTCAAGATCAAGTACATGGGAGAGAGCGGCGTCGTGCTGGCCCTGATGGGCGACGGCTCGACTAACATCGGCTACTTCCACGAGGCGCTTAACCTCAGCGCCGTGTGGAGCCTGCCCATCGTCTGGCTGATTGAGAACAACCAGTACGGCATGGGCACCGCCGTCGAGCGTGCCAGTGGCGCGAAGGAGCTTGTTCGCCGTGCCCTGGCTTACAGCAGCGAGGACGGCAGCGGTATGAAGATGGGGCCGCGCGTAGATGGCATGGACGTGCTGACCGTCTACGAGGCGATCAGCGAGGCTGCCGAGCACGCCCGCAAGCATGGCCCCGTCCTCGTCGAATCGCTCACCTACCGCCTGGAAGGGCACAGCATGGGCGACCCGCAGCGCTATCGCACTAAAGAAGAGGTTGAGTCGTTCGTGGCCAGCGGCCCTATCGGGCGCTTCCACCGCTACCTGACTGAGACCTACAAGGGCGTGGAGAAGGCGCTCGACAAGCTCGACGCTGAGGCGCTGCAAGTCGTTGACGAGGCCGTCGAGTTCGCCAAGAGCAGCGACGACCCGACCTATGAAGACCTGATCAGCCACGTGTACGCTGACTAGAGGGGACTATGGCAGATAGACCGATCACCTACCGCGAGGCGCTGAGCAGCGCCCTGCGCGAAGAGATGCAGCGCGACGAGCGCGTGTTCATCATGGGCGAAGAAGTCGGCGTGTGGGGCGGCACCTACGCCGTGACGCGCGGCTTCCTCGACGAGTTCGGCGACAGGCGCGTGCGCGATACGCCGATCTCCGAGATGGTCATCGCTGGCGCGGCGGTCGGCGCGGCCATGGCCGGTCTGCGCCCGGTCGCCGAGATCATGACGATCAACTTCGCCTTCCTGGCCCTGGACGCCATCATCAACCACGCGGCCAAAGTGCGTTACATGTTCAACGGACAGTTCACCGTTCCGCTGGTCATCCGCACGACGACCGGCGGCGGCAAGCAGCTTGGCGCGACGCATTCCCACGCGCCGGAAGTGATCTTCGCTCACTTTCCCGGCCTGTACGTGGCCGTGCCCGGCACCGCCTACGACGCCAAGGGGATGCTCAAAGCGTCCATCCGCGACGACAATCCGGTGCTTTTCGTCGAGCACAGCACCATGCTCCAGCGGCGCAGCCCCGTCCCCGACGACCCCGACTTCCTGCTGCCCATCGGCAAGAGCGACATCAAGCGCCCAGGCTCCGATGTGACCATCGTCACCTACCAGAAGGGGCTGGAGTACTCGCTGGTCGCCGCCGAGGAGCTAGCTAAGGAGGGCATCGAGGCGGAGATCATTGACCTGCGCTGGCTGCGCCCGCTCGACCTGGAGCCGGTATTCGAGAGCTTCAAGAAGACCAACCGCTGCGTGGTTGTCGAGGAAAGCCTGCCCATGTTCAACGTGGGGGCCGAGATCGCCGCGCAGATTCACGACGAGTGCTTCGACTGGATGGATGCGCCGGTCAAGCGCGTGGCGGCGATGGACAACCCGCTGCCCTACTCGCGCGAGATCGAGCAGATGGCGCTGCCCAGCCCGGAGAAGATCATCCGGGCGGTCAAGGAGGTGATCTGATGGCGGAACCGATCATCATGCCCAAGCTCGGCTTTGACATGGCCGAGGGCACGCTGATCAACTGGACAGTGCAGATCGGCCAGGCGATCAAAAAGGGCGACGTGATCGCCGAGATCGAGACGGACAAGGCGACCATCGAGATCGAGACGACGGTCGAGGGCACTGTGCTGCAACTGCTGGCCGAGCCGGGCGATGTGGTGGCCGTCGGCTCGCCGATCGGCTACGTCGGCGCGGAGGGTGAGGCTCCGCCGGAGGGTGCCGCTCCCGCCAAAGCAGCGCCCGTCGCCGAAGAAACCGCCCCCGTCGCACCCGCGCCGGTG
>MTKY01072460.1_pt1 | contig 13475 bp, 15 predicted proteins | sample 1042731 | NCBI WGS metagenome assembly MTKY01 (sample SAMN06212206, study PRJNA360538) | anaerobic digester metagenome | biome: Wastewater treatment plant; material: sludge; isolation source: anaerobic digester fed with sludge from wastewater treatment plant | place: Denmark: WWTP Soeholt ... | reverse complement strand
ACCCCGCGTCCACTGATCGACCAGTGTCAGGACGGGCCGCACCTCATGCGGTGCGGCCCTTCCTGTCTCTACAGTTGCCGCAGTGATCGAATACGCACGTCCGCCTGTCATCATCGGGGACTTCTGCGATGACCATGGCAGCGTCATCGCCTACGGCACCAGGTGGGCGCACCTGGACTGGGACGGCCCTGACGAGACGTACAGCGTCACCCGCCACCCCGAGCGGTTCCAGCCCTTCACCGACGTGGCGCGTGCCATCGTCGAGCACCTCGTGACCACCTACGACGTACGCCGGGAGGACTCGGCCTATCCCAGCGGCATCACCCGCACTCGCCTGATCCCTGTGAATCCCATCGCTGCACCCATGACCTTCGTGTTCGACCCCTCGCCAAGGGTCACCGTCACGGCGGGTCAGTCGGCGTCGGTGGCTTGGTTCTGCCCGTGCGACCACTGTGACGAGGACGTCATGGTGGCCATCGAGACACTTGAGCGCGAGGTCTCGGCGGTGGTGGATGGTGGGCTCCGCGAGTGGCTCAATGACCCCGGTCAGGGCTACTCCGGCGATGGGTTGTTCCTTGCGAGCTCGCTCCGGTCCATTGACGGCGAGATCGATCAGTCGAGCTCATCAGCGGTCGACGATCCCGCGCGCCGCCGCGAGCTGCGGGCACAATATGTCAATGTGCCACCCACGTGGTCTGCCTGGAGGCTCAGGCGCCGCTGAGCGCCGACCCCGCCTGCCACTTGTCCCACGCGACGTTCCAGTCGGTCCAGCCGTTGCGGTCCTCAAGGGCACGCGAGCTGTTGACGAACTTGACGACGTCGCCGCGACGGGACTGGCTGTAGAGCCATGCTGCATTGGCTGTGCTCATGCCGGTGCAGCCGTGACTCACGTTGGCGCGGCCCTGTGATCCGACTGACCACGGGGCGGCATGCAGGAACTCGCCGGAGTTGGTCACCCGCATTGCCCAGCGCACGTCCTTGATGTTGTAGTAGCCGGGATCCTCTGAGTCGACGCCGGTCGTCGCCGCGTCCATGTCGACGCTGGAGAACTTTTCCATGATCACCTTCGTGCCCTCGCGCGACTTGTGGCTCGCATCGCCGGTGGTCACCGGAATCGTGCGGACAATCTTCCCATCGACCGCGTAGCTCAACTGGTGCGAGGCCACGTCGACCGTGCTGACCGCCTTGCGGCCGATCTTGAAGTCGATGACCTGATCCTGCTGGCCGTAGATTCCATCAGCTGCCGGCAGGGAGTTGAGTCGCAGGGCGACCTTGACCTTGGCGCCGGCCGGCCAGAAGTTCTCGGGACGATAGTGAACTTCGCGATCGCTGAACCAGCGCCATGAGCCCTCGACAGCGGGGGTCGACTGCACACTCATGTTGTGCTCGAACAGCTCACGGTTCTTGACTGGTACGTCGAACGTCACGATGATCGGCATCCCGACGCCGACAGTCTCACCCTTCAAGGGTGCGACGGACGGGTAGGTCTGCTGCTGCAGGGTGAGCTTCTGGGTGGAGAAGGTACGGGTGAACGTCGAGTTCTTGCCGTCCTCGCCCTTTCCGGTGACGCTCAGGCGGTATGCCGTACCGGGCTCAAGTCGCTCGATGGCAATCCACCTGCCGGCAGCAACTTGGCCCTTGATCGTGGCCTTGCCGTCGCTCGATGTGAGCGTGCCGGTCGTGATCGAGCCGTGCTCGGCTGATGCGCTGACTATCTTGTCGACGTGCACGTCTGCGGCCTTCTCGGAGACGTTTGCCTGGATCGCGATCGGGTCCTTGGGCGCAACAACGTCCTTGACGCCTCCCGGCGAACAGGCGGACAGAACGAATGCGGCGACACAGCCTACCGAGATGATTCGACGTATTTCCCTCACCTGCACAGTCTAGGCAGACGCCGCGCGCCAGCGTGGATCAGTGGGCGTGGACACCGCGGTAGTACTCGAAGATCCAGCCACAAACCATGACCGCGCCGAAGCCCACACCGATGATGAACAGCCACCAACCGAAGACAATTCCGAGGGCACACACGGCGAGCGCCATCGCTGCGAACAAGGGCCACCAGCTGTAAGGCGGGAAGAAGCCCTGCTCTCCAGCACCATCGGCAATCTCGCCGTCGCTTCGGTCCTCCGGGCGATCCGGAATCTGCTTGGCCACGACGCCGAGGTAGAACCCCAGGAGTGCGCAGAGCAAGAAGGTCATGGTGAGCGCAGTAGTTCCCGTCGGATCCTTGCTCAGCACCCAGTAGATGGGGGCAGTCAGTGCAAAGAAGATTCCGACGCCGAGGATGGTCCACGTTTCAGTCTTCATGGATCAGCGGTCCTTCTTCTTGCCATCAGAGATCGCTTCGGATTTGCCGTTCACGTCTGGCGCGTCAGCGAATGCACTGTTCTCGCCAGGATTGTGGGCGAGCTCCAGCTCGGCGATCTCAGGGTGGTGAAGATCGAATGCTGGGCTGTCAGAGCGGATCCGCGGGAGGGAGACGAAGTTGTGGCGCGGCGGTGGAGACGAGGTTGCCCACTCAAGCGATCGACCCCAGCCCCACGGATCGTCGAGGTTGACCTTGGGTCCAGTGCGGGACTTCCAGACGTTGAACAGGAACGGCAGCGTTGACGCGCCGAGCAGGAACGCGCCGATCGAGGAGATCTCGTTGAGCGTGGTGAATCCGTCGGTCGGCGAGTAGTCGGCATATCGACGCGGCATTCCTTCGACGCCGAGCCAGTGCTGCACCAGGAACGTCATGTGGAAGCCGATGAACAGCAGCCAGAAGTGGATCTTGCCCAGCTTTTCGTCCAGCATCCGGCCGGTCAGCTTGGGCCACCAGTAGTAGAAGCCTGCGAACATTGCGAAAACCACGGTGCCGAAGACGACGTAGTGGAAGTGGGCCACCACGAAGTAGGTGTCGGAGACCGGGAAATCGAGTGTGGGCGCCGCCAGGATGACGCCAGTCAGTCCACCGAACAGGAACGTCACGAGGAAGCCAAGCGCGAAGACCAGCGGGGTGTCAAAGGACAGAGATCCCCCCCACAACGTGCCGATCCAGTTGAAGAACTTGACACCCGTCGGCACGGCGATCAGGAACGTCATGAATGAGAAGAACGCCAGGTCGACTGCACCGGTAACGAACATGTGGTGCGCCCACACGGCCACGGACAACGCGGCGATCATCAAGGTGGCTCCGACGAGTCCGATGTATCCGAAGATCGGCTTGCGGCTGAACACGGGCAGGATCTCGGTGATGATGCCGAAGAACGGCAACGCGATGATGTAGACCTCAGGGTGACCGAAGAACCAGAACAGGTGTTGCCACAGGATTGGACCACCGTTGGCAGCATCGAAGACATGGGCACCGAGGCGGCGATCGGCCTCGAGCGTCAGCAGGGCGGCAGCAAAGATCGGGAACGCGATCAGGACGAGCATGCTGGTGATCAGCGTGTTCCACACGAAGATCGGCATCCGGAACATCGTCATCCCGGGCGCTCGCATGGTGAAGATCGTGGTCACGAAGTTGACGGCACCGAGAATGGTTCCGAGGCCAGCCATCCACAGACCCATGATCCACAGGTCGCCCCCGACGCCCGGAGAGTTCACGGCATCAGACAGTGGTGCATATGCGAACCAGCCGAAGCTTGCCGCGCCTCCCGGTACGACGAAGCCCGAGACCGTGATCAGACCACCGAACAGGTAGAGCCAGTAGCTGAACATGTTGAGCCGCGGGAAGGCGACATCGGGCGCGCCGATCTGCAGCGGCATGATCGCGTTGCCGAAGCCGAAGAACAGCGGCGTGGCAAAGAGCAGCAGCATGATCGTGCCATGCATTGTGAAGAGCTGGTTGTAGACCTCGTCATCGATGAACTGGGTGCCGGGCTGGGCAAGCTCTGCACGGATCATCAGCGCAAGGATGCCGCCGAAGATGAAGAAAACGAACGAGGTGACGAGATACATGTTGCCGATCACCTTGTGATCGGTGGTCGTCAGCACCATGACGACCTTCTGACCCAGGGTGCGCTCCCGCGCGACTGAGCGATCGGACGCGTCATCGAATGCTGCGGTTGCCGTTGCGTCAGTCATCAGCCCTCAGCTCCGTTCTCGTCCAAACCAGCGATTGTGTCAGCTTCCTTGGCGCCTGCTGGGCGACCGATTTCGCCGGCGTCCTTGAGATCGCTCAGGTGCGCGTCGTACTCAGACCGCGAGACCACGTGGACCTTGAAGATCATGCGCGAGTGGTAAAGACCGCACAACTCGGCACAGCGACCAGTGAACACGCCCTCGCGTGTCGGTGTCATGTCGAATGAGTTGACGCGCCCCGGCACGACGTCAAGTTTGAAGTAGAACTCCGGCACCCAGAACGAGTGGATCACATCGGGTGACTTGAGGTTGAAACGTACCGACTCGTCGACCGGAAGCCAGAGCTCGGTGGGATCGGCGGGTGTTCCGACATCGAAGACGTCGTCCCCGGCGGTTGCCGACTCGTCGAGGTAGTTGAAAGCCCACTGCCACTTGCTGCCGACGACTTCAATCGTGTGGTCGGGGTTCTTGACCTTCTCTAGCATCTCGTTCTGCGAGGTGACGGTGTGGAAGAAGAACACCGCGACAATGATCACCGGCGCGAACGTGTAGAGCGCCTCGATCGGCAGGTTGTAACGGATCTGAACGGGAACCTCGTCATCGCTGCGACGGCGGTAGCGCACCATGGCGTAGACGATCAGTCCAAAGACCAGCAGGAATACTGCGAGAACAGCGATCCAACCGCCGAGCCAGAGGTTCCACATCGTCTGCGAACGGTCACTGCCGGCAACCGGAAGACCGAGTCGCGTGACGTCAGTCTTGTCGACGGGTGAGCAACCACTCAACGCCGCGACCGCCAAGGCGAGAACCGCCAGTTTCATCCGACCCACGAGGCGCCTTTCTGAACCATGACCATCTCCGACATCAAGAACCTTAGCCCAGCGTGAGGGTGTCTCGACGGTGAGGTCGACCTCACCCACGAGGGCGTGTCGGGCGCGAGTGTCACGCGAGTGTGAGGGCCGCGCCGACCTCAGCTTGCGCCTGCTCGCCGTAGGCGGAACCGAGCCGCTTGAGGAAGGACTCCCGATCGAGGTCATACTCCTGCGTGCCCTTGGTTTCGACGACACTGGCGGCCACGGTGCAACCGATCTGCGCGGAGCGTTCGAAGTTGAGTCCAGCAGCAACTCCCGCCAGGAATCCGGCACGGAAGCTGTCACCGACACCGGTCGGGTCGACCGCGACCACGCCGTCGATCGCACACACCTCGATCGGCTCACCGTCGGCCGGGAACACAGTGACGCCATCCTTGCCGCGGGTCACGATGCGCGTGCCGACGTGAGCCTGGACATCAGCCGCTGACCAGCCGGTCTTTTGTTCAATGAGTGCCGCTTCGTAGTTGTTGCTGAAGAGGTATGTTGCCCCATCGATGAGCTTGCGGATGACGTCGCCATCTGCCCAGGCCAACTGCTGGGAAGGATCGGCCGCGAACGGGATGCCGTTGTCACGGCACGCACTGGTGTGTCGGACCATGCCCTCGGGATCGTCAGGTCCGATCAGGACCAGGTCGAACTCCGTCTCGCTGAGCGCGGCGATGTCGATGTCGCGCGACTCGGCCATGGCGCCCGAGTAGAAGGTCGCAATCTGGGCAAGCGTCGAGTCGGTGGTGCACACAAAGCGCGCGGTGTGGCGCGTCTCGGACACGAGCACGCCAGACGTGTCGACACCGGCGTCCTCAAGCCAGCCGCGGTACTCGACGTCGAAGTCCTTGCCGACGGCGCCGATCAGCAGCGAACGGTGACCGAGCTTGGCGAGGGCGAAGGTGATGTTGGCAGCGCAACCACCTCGACGTACGTCAAGATCCTCCACGAGGAACGACAACGAGATCTTGTCGAGCTCCTCCGGCACGAGTGAGTCGGCGAACTTGCCCGGGAAGGTCATGAGGTGATCTGTGGCGATCGATCCAGTGATGGCGAGGTGCACCCGTAAAGAGTAGACAACGGTATCCCGCTTCGGCATCGCGGAGGGGTGGCTGTCAAAGCGCTGAGCGGGTTTCGATACGGTCGCTCGTTCCTCACGACCTACTCAACCTCGAGTGAAGCGCTGCGCGCGAGCGTGATCTAGTGGAACGAGTCTCCGCAGGCGCATGAACCGGTGGCCATCGGGTTGTCGATCGTGAACCCCTGCTTCTCGATGGTGTCGACGAAGTCGATCGTCGCGCCGCCGAGGTAGGGAAGGCTCATGCGGTCGACGACCACTTTGACACCGTCGAAGTCGAAGATCTGGTCACCGTCGAGCGAACGCTCGTCAAAGAAGAGCTGGTAGCGCAGACCAGAGCAACCGCCGGGCTGAACCGCGATGCGAAGGGCGAGGTCGTCGCGACCTTCTTGCGCCAGCAGGCTGCCGACCTTCTCGGCTGCGCCTGCACTGAGGGTGACCCCGGCGTCCGGCGTGGCCTCGACGGTGGACTGGTCAGTCTCGATCGTCATGCGTACTCCCAAAAGTTATTGGTCTGGACTCCTCACGGAGGCCGCTCGTCACATTCAACAACGACTGCCGTGTCGATTACATTCCATCGTACGCCGTCATGTCACACGACGCGGAGACCACGTGCGGGCGACACGCTCAGCCAGCGCAACGAGTGAGGTGTGCGGGTCGCTCATCGCCCTGTCAATTCCCACGAGGTCGGCGACGGCGTACGCACTCTCGACGCCCATGGCACGCATCTCGCGAGAGGCGACGCTGACCTGCCCGGCCAACACGATGCACGGGCGCGCGGCGGCCGCCGCGACCGTGGCGACACCGTATACGGCCTTGCCGGAGCGCGAGGAGAAGTCATACGTACCCTCGCCAGTGACCACAAGGTCGTGCGTCATGGCGAGCTCGGTGAGCCCGACCGCGTCGGTGACCAGATCGATGCCGGACACGACGATTCCGCCGAGCAGCATCAGAGCAAATCCAAGACCCCCTGCTGCGCCAGCACCCTTGGCATCGGCGAGGCGGCGCTCGGCCGGTGTCGAGCCACAGATCGCGACGACCCACTGGTTGAGAATCCCGTCGACACGGATGATGTCAGGATCCGTCAGGCCCTTTTGCGGACCGAACGTCTTCGTCGCACCGAACATGCCGAGCAGGGTCACGTCGACGTCCGCAGCGATCACCATCTCAACTCCGTCCAACCGGGCACTGGCGGGCGCGAGGTCCGCAGTGGTGATGCCGTCGATCTCCTCGGGTCCGCCGTCGAGCAGACGATCGGCAGTGGCACCGAGCGCGCCGAGCATGCCCGCTCCCCCGTCGTTGGTGGCGCTGCCTCCGAGTCCCACAACAATCTTGCGTGCATCCCGGTCGAGAGCAGCCAGGATCGCCTGACCGACTCCATAGGACGATGAGGTCAAGGGCGAGGGCGGAATGGCGAGATGCAGGCCGCACGCCTGAGCACTCTCGATGTAGGCAGTTTCGTCGGCGAGCAGGATCGTCATCTCGACGTCATCGCCGAGCGGACCACGCACCGAGATCGTCACGAGCTCACCACCGAGCGCGGTGTGCAGCACATCGACAAATCCCGGACCGCCGTCGGCCATTGGACACGTTGTGAGAACGTCGTCGTTGGCATGACGCCGCCACCCTTCGGCGACCGCGCGTGCCGCCTCAGGCGCCGAGAGAGTGCCCGCGAACGCGTCAGGAGCAATCAAGACGCGCATGGACCGCCGTTCAACTCGCCAAAGCCTGCTCGGCGGCAGCGACCAGCACGCAGGTCGCCAGACCGTCGATGGCCACCTCCAGCTCGGCGAGGGCGGGGAACGTCGGCGCGATCCGGATGTTGCGGTCTCGCGGATCCTTGCCGTACGGGAAGGCAGCACCGGCCGGCGTCATCGCGATACCTGCCTCGCCCGCGAGCTTCACAACCCGCGAGGCAAGCCCGTCGACCGTGTCGAGGCTGACGAAGTAGCCACCCTTGGGCTCGGTCCAGGTCGCCACCTCGAGCCCGCCGAGACGTGACCTGAGAATCTCTCCCACCATCGAGAACTTCGGCGCCAGGATCATCCGGTGCCGGTCCATCAACGCATGCACACCATCTACATCCTTGAGGAAGCGCAGGTGGCGCAACTGGTTGATCTTGTCCGGTCCTATGGTCCGCTTGGCCAGGTGCTTCAGATACCACGCGATGTTGGCTTCCGAGCCGCCCATGAACGGGACGCCGGAACCGGCGAATGTGATCTTGGAGGTGGAGGCATAGATCATCGGCCGGTTGGGGTGGCCCGATGCGTAGCACATTCCTAGGATGTCGGCCGTCTTGGTGTGCTGATCGGTGAGGTGGTGCACCGCATATGCGTTGTCCCACATGATGCGAAAGTCAGGTGCCGCGGTTTCCATCGCGGCAAGTTCGGCTGCAATCGCTTCGCTGACCACGGAGCCGCTTGGGTTCCCGTACGTCGGGACGAGCCACATGCCCTTGACCGCAGGATCGGCGACGAGCCCGCGCACTGCCGCCATGTCGGGACCGTCGTCGTTGAGTTCGACTGGGATCATCTCGATCCCGTACTCCTGGCAGATCGAGAAGTGACGGTCGTAGCCGGGCACCGGGCAGATGAACTTGATGGCCCCTTCTTGGCACCATGGCTTCAGCGAGTCAACCGTGCCGTGCAGGAGCGCGAAGACGAGCGTGTCATGCATCAGCGCAAGGCTGGCGTTGTCGCCGGCGATCATCTGGTCGACCGGGACCTGCATGATCTCGCCGAAGATCTCTCGCAGACCGGCGAGGCCCGTGAGTCCGCCGTAGTTGCGGGTATCGGTGCCGGACGCGTCCTTGTAGTCGTCGCCGGGAAGTGACAACAGCCCATTGGAGAGGTCGAGCTGCGCAGACGAGGGCTTCCCGCGCGTCAGATCGAGCTTGAGGTGGGCTTGCTGGAGCTTGACATATTTGGCCGATTGCTCCACGAGGAGCTGCTGGACCTGGCCGCGGGAAAGGGTCGGAAACGTCACGGGCTCAACCTATCGCGGGAGCGGCCACATCAAAGCCCGGGAGCGCCCCAGATGGCGAGCCAGCGAGACAGGTCGGGCTCGACGGTGACATCGCTCGCCACGAGTCCGCGGACCTGCAGCTCGAGCGGGTTGTCGCGGCGCTCGTCGGTGAGTGGCGCGAACGGGTAGAACGTCCCACGCTTGTAGAGGTAGACAAGCGCCATGGGCCGACTGGGAGAAGCTTCCGCGGCGGGCGTTGTGAAGATGACCGTCGAGCACAGCAGCGCCGAGCCAAATCCGGCATCAGCGAGTGACGCGTTGATGCCGTGGAGATCGGTGACCAGCCCTGACACGTCTGCGTCTGTCCGGGTGACTGTCAGCCAGCGAAATCCGAACTGATCTGTCGTGCCCTCGATCGTTGGGCCACCGCCAGTGGCGATGAGCTGCTTGATCTGCGTCTCTGTGTCATTGAAAGCGCCGCCTTCAGCTGGCCGATAGCAGACACCGCCGACGCCGGTCGCCGCGAAGCCCTCGACGCTGAGCGAGAGTGCCGCCTGGGGTACAGCGAAAAGCGCACCGAGGTCGGCCTCAGGCGGTTTGGTGCGCCCGAGGATCGAGTCGAGGAATCCCATCAGCCCTTCTCGGACAGCTCGGCGCCAATCTTGGCGAGGTTGTCGAGACGCTGCTGCAACGGTGGGTGCGTCGACATGAGTGCGCCGACCGACTCTCTATTGATCGCCGGCGCGAAGAAGAACGCGCTGATCGCCGATCCTTCCCGCAGGTCCTTGTTGGGTATGCGTGCCATCTCTCCGGAGATCTTGACCAGTGCAGACGACAGTGTCGACGGACGTCCCGTGAGGTAGGCGCCGCTGCGGTCAGCGCTGAGCTCGCGGTAGCGCGACAGCGCCCGAGTCAGCAGGAAGCTGACGAAATAGACGACCAGGCTAACCGCGAGCACCGCGAGGAACGGGATCCCCCCGCCATTGTTGTTGCGACCCCGCCCACCGCCGAAGTACATGCCCCATCGGGTGATGAAGCCAGCGAGCAGGCCAAGCGAGGACGCGACCGTCATGACCGAGACGTCGCGATTGGCGATGTGCGCGAGCTCGTGCGCCAGCACACCTTCGAGCTCGTCGGCATCGAGGCGTTGCATGATGCCAGTCGTCACGCATACCGCGGAGTGCTTGGGCGTACGTCCGGCCGCGAAAGCATTCGGCATGTCTGTGACGGAGATGGCGACCTTGGGCTTGGGCATGTCCGCGAGCGAGCACAGCCGATCGATCATGGCGTGCAGCTCGGGAGCCTGCTCGGGAGCCACTACCTTGGCGCCCATCGACTTCAAGGCAAGCGTGTCGGAGAAGAACCACTGACCCCACGCCATCCCGAGCGTGATGATCAGGCCGAGTGCGAAGCCGGTCTGGGTGATGAGGAGCGCGCCGAAGGCCACGTAGAGCGCGCCGAGACCCAGTCCGACACCACCCATGCGAAGGGTCAGGCCTTTGTCAGTTCGAAAACGGGTCCGTGCCATGAGGGCTACTTCGTCCCGGCGTCGTTGCCGTCGGTCAACGCATCCATCTGACGGCTGACTTCTGGGCTGTCGAGCGCCGCATCGAAGCGTCGTGAGGCGGCATCTCCATGGCTCTCACCTGGCTTGGTGATCAAACCCTCGCGCACGAGCTCATCTACAGCGTCAGCCGCGGCCTCGAGCTCACGGGTCCGCCGCTCCGCAGCCTCCATGGCTTGGCCGACATCGCCAGCAGCCGAGGTGATGCCCCTGCTCGCGTCGTTCATCCCTGCCTGCGCGCTGGCGGCGGTGTGGCGAGCGGCGAGGGTGTCCTTGCGGGCGCGGAAGTCCTCGACGTCCTGCTCCATCTTCGTCGCAGAGTCGTGGAGCTTGTCCTCCTCAGTCTTGAGATCGGCATGCCGCTCTGAGAGTTCGTTGGCGGCCTTCTCCAAGGAGACCTTTCGAGCGAGGATTGTCCGAGCCTCGTCGTCGTTGCCCTGCCCGACAGCTTGGCGCGCCTGGTCATCGAGCTGGGACATCTGCTGGTTGAGTGCCGCGAGCTGCAGCTCCACCCGTTTGCGACTGGTCGCAACGTCGGCAACGGAGCGGCGCACCTGCTGCAACAGCGTCGCCTGGGTGCGATATGTCTCGTCCAGCTTCTCCTTGAGCGCGCCGATGTCATCGCCCCTGAAACGCCACGCCCGAAACATCCTGGCCAACCGCGAACCGATGCTCATGCTCGCAACTCTACGGGGTAGCGTGTCGCGGGTGGTAGACGAGACAGACGGTCGCAAGGGTCGCGCAACGCCGAGCCGCAAAGAGGCCGAAGCAGCCCGCAAGGCCCGCCTAAAAACGCCAGTCTCGCGCAAGGACCAGGCCAAGCGGGCGCGTGAGTCCCGCGACGCCATGCGGAGCAAGCAACGCGAGGCGATCAAGACCGGCGACGACCGCTACCTCCCGGCACGCGAGCAGGGCCCCGTACGGCACTTTGCCCGCGATTTCGTCGATCGTCGGCGCAACATCGCGGAATACCTCATCCCCTTCCTTTTCGTGATCCTGCTGTTCCTCTTCGTGGCTGGCGTCTCGGGACACCCTGAATGGTCGGCGTATGCAACGGCGTTCATCTATCCGCTGATCATCATCGGCGTCGTGGTCGACGAATTCATCCTCGTGCGCTCGCTGAAGCGTGAGCTCAAGGCGAGGTTCAAGCCCGAAGAGACCACAGGTACGACGTTCTATGCGATCTTGCGCAGCTCACAGTTGCGCCGCATGCGGATTCCAAAACCTCAGCTCAAACACGGTGACTCGGTCAAGGACCGGTACTGACGAACGCTGGGTGCGCTTTGCGCGCGGACACCAAAGCTCAGGAGTCGGCGTGGAGGGACATCGGTCCGTAGATCTCGTCTTCGCGGTCGAACAGGCGGACTTGATCGATTCCATCGGAAACCAGGTCACCGAAAGCTTCGCCGATCCACGACTCGGCATCTCCGCGGCTCTCGAACTCGCCTGACCGCCGGACGACGTCGCCGGCAGCGGTTTCCAACGTCCACGTCCAGCTCATGCTCAGTTCTCCTTGGTTGACGGTTCCACAAATGGTGGCTTGGTCACCGTAAACAGTTCGGACCGGCCTCGCACGTCAATCTCGACAGTTTCTCCATCTTCGACCGATCGCTCCAACAGGGCGAGACCAATGCCCTGACGCAGGGTCGGCGAGAACGTCCCAGAAGTGACCTCTCCGAGACCTTCGCCTTCATCGTCCTTGACTGTCATCCCCGGTCGGGGGATGCCTCGACCCTGCGCAAGCAGTCCGCGCAGCGTGCGCACGGTCTTCTCGTCACGCTGGCGCTGCAACGCGTCTTTGCCCCAGAACTCAGGCTTCTTCCAGCCGACGGCCCATCCGGCACGAGCCATCACCGGGCTGATCTCAGCAGACAACTCGTGTCCGTGCAATGGATAGCCCATCTCCGTGCGGAGTGTGTCCCTCGCGCCGAGTCCGCAGGCACGGATGCCGTATGCCTCCCCCGCCGCGATGACCGCGTCCCACACGGCGACCGCATCACCGGCTGGCACGACGAGCTCATACCCTCGCTCACCGGTGTAACCCGTACGACAGACCGTGATGTCCTTGCCGGCGACCTTGGCGTCCGCGAACGACATGTACTCGTGGTCGACCGGGAGATCGAGCGACTGCAGCACCTCGTCGCTCAGCGGTCCTTGGATCGCGAGGATCGCGTAGTCGCGGTGCAGGTCGGTGATTTCGATACCGTCAGGTGCCTCGGCCTGAAGCCTGGCGACCACCGCCGCAGTGTTGGCCGCATTGGGAATGAGGAAAACCTCGAACTCGCTGCGAAGATAGGCGATCAGGTCATCTACCGTGCCGCCATCGTCGTCGCAGCACAACGTGTACTGGGCCTTGCCCGGCACGATCCGCTCGAGGTCGTTGGTGAAGCACTGGTTGACGAACCCGGCGGCTCCGGAGCCGCGTACGAGCGCCTTGCCGAGATGACTGACGTCAAACAGGCCGACGGCTTCACGTACGGCCTTGTGCTCCGCGAGCACACCGCCGCCGGCGTACTCCAGCGGCATGTCCCACCCCCCGAACTCCGCGAGCTTGGCGCCGAGGGCGATGTGACGATCGTGCAAGGGCGAGTGCAACAGATCCATGCCGCAAACCTAGACGAGCCGTAGATACAGTGACGACATGCCTACCGTCAGCCTCAGCACAGCCAAGCCGACCACCGCACGCGCCGATGCCTTGATTCTTGGGATCCGCGGTGACGAGGATCGTGAGGAGTTTGCTTCAGCGCTCGACGTTCTCGGATTCACAGGTGAGAAGGACCAAGTGGTGGCGTTCCCGTCGAGCGGCGCAGCGAAGGCTGGCCTGATCGTCGCCGTCGCGCTGCCGGACAAGCCAGATGCCGAGGATCTACGCCGCGCCGCAGCTCGCGGAGTGCGTGCTGCCAAGTCAGCCACCAGCATCGCCGTGGCGCTCCAACCTGCCAGCGTT
>MTKY01057989.1_pt1 | contig 13476 bp, 8 predicted proteins | sample 1042731 | NCBI WGS metagenome assembly MTKY01 (sample SAMN06212206, study PRJNA360538) | anaerobic digester metagenome | biome: Wastewater treatment plant; material: sludge; isolation source: anaerobic digester fed with sludge from wastewater treatment plant | place: Denmark: WWTP Soeholt ... | reverse complement strand
GGCGCCTCGCGAGCGCGACCGAAGTCGCCCGCATGCAGCAACTGCTGCAGGCCGATATGGACGCCGGCGCGCTCGGACTGTCGACCGGACTCGAATACGATCCGGGCATCTACTCCGCCACCGCGGAAATCGTGGCGCTGGCGCGCACCGCGGCTGCGGCCGGCGGGATCTACGCCAGCCATATGCGCAGCGAGGATGTGAAACTCGACGAGGCGATCGATGAACTTGCCACCATCGCGCGCGCGGCAAAAATTCCCGCCCACGTCTCGCACCTGAAGCTGGCGCTGATCGATCGCTGGGGCAAGGCCGGCACCGTGCTGGAAAAACTCGATGCGCTGCGCGCCGAAGGGCTCGATATCACGGCCGATGCCTATCCCTATACCTACTGGCACTCGAGCCTGACGGTGCTGTTTCCGGCGCGCGATTTCTCCGACATGGAGGCTGCGCGCCAGGCGCTGCTGCACAGCACGCCGGCCGCCGGCCTGCGACTCTCGCGCTACCAGCCCGAGCCGCGCTTCGTCGGCATGACGCTCGAACAGATTGCCGCCGAGCGCAACGAGGCACCCGAAATCACCCTGCTGTGGCTGATCAACCGCGCCTACCCGGACGGCAATCTCGATGCGGCTGAAGATGTCGAGGCGGTGATGGGCACCTCGATGCGCGAGGACGACGTGGCGGCGATCCTCGCATGGCCGCACACCAGCGTGTGTTCCGACGGCGCGCTCGAGGACGGGCATCCGCGCGGCGCCGGGGCGTTCACCCGCTACCTGCGCGACCACGTGCTGAACCGCGAGCCCGCCGATCTCGCCGCCGGCATCCACCGCATGACCGGCAAGAGCGCAACACAGATGCGCATCCGCGATCGCGGACGTATCGGCATCGGTCGCTACGCCGACCTGGTGCTGTTCGATCCGCACACCGTGCGCGATCGCGCCGACCTCGACAACCCGGGTGCGCTGTCGACCGGAATGCATGGCGTATGGGTCAATGGCGAACGCGTCTGGGATGGCTCCCGCAGCACCGGCGCCCTGCCGGGGCAGATCGTGACCCGCGACACCGTCCTGTAGCCAGGGCAACGGGAATCAGGACGAATACTTCGATGGGCAAACAGCGCAACGACAACCGGACATCCTCTCCACCCGCGCCTGCCAGCCCCTTTGCCGCACTGCAGTCACTGCGCGGTTCGCTGCCGCCGGGCGCCGCGGAACCGGCGCCGGCTGCGGGCAGCACGTCGTGTTTTGACACCAAGGTGGTGATCAGCCGCGAGCGCAAGGGCCGCGGCGGCAAGACCGTGACCGTGGTGCGCGGGGTGCTGCTGCAGGGTGCCATGCTCGAGGATTTCGCCAGTGAAATGCGCCGTGCGCTAGGTACCGGTGGCAGCGTGGAGGACGCGCTCATCGTGGTGGCGGGCGATCAGGTCCAGCGCGCCGCCGCCTGGCTGCGCGCCAGGGGCGCCTCACGCATCGTCATCGCCAACTGAGAACAGGAGGTGCCGGGCTCAACCCTGCAGCGGCCACAACAGCGGCACCGAGATGATCGTGACCGTCGCCATCAGCAGGTTCATCGGGATACCGATACGGAAAAAATCCGAGAACCGGTAACCGCCCGGTCCGTACACCATCAGGTTGCACTGGTACCCTATGGGCGTGGCAAAGCTTGCCGAAGCCGCCATCATCACCGTGATCACGTACGGAATGTCGTTCAGCCCCGCGGTCTTGGTGACCGCGAGCACCACCGGCAGCATCAGCATCGCCGCCGCGTTGTTGGTGATCATCTCGGTCAGCGTCATCACGCTGAGGTAGGTGAGCCCGAGCAGCAGCCACGGATTGGTGCCGGCAGCCGCGAGCAGCCCCTGGCCGAGAAACGCTGCTGCGCCGCTCTGCTCGATGGCATTGCCGAGGGCAAAGCTCGCCGCGATGGTGATCAGCACCGGCAGATCGAGGCTGCGCCGCGCATCGCTGACCTTGATGCAGCGGGTGAGCAGCATCAGTGCCGCGCCGAGCAACGAGGCGTTCAGCATGCTGGTCACGCCGAAGGTTGCCAGCGCCACGATCGCACCGAGAATACCCCATGACAGCCAGGCGTGACTGTGATCCGGCAGATCGTGCTCCAGTTCGTTCATCAGCAGGAAATCGCGCGACTGGCGCAGCCGGTTCATCACCGCCGGACGGGCCTCCAGCAGCAGCACATCACCGGCCTCGAGAGTGATCGAACTGAGCCGCCCGCGGATATGCTCGCCGTTGCGCGCCACCGCCAGCACCACTGCCCCATAGCGATCGCGAAAGTTTCCATCACGGACGGTACTGCCCACGACTTCGCAATGCTGCGCCACCACTGCCTCGACCAGGCGCCGCTCGGGCACACTGCGCTCGAGCGCGGGCTTGCTGCCCACGGCGGCCACCAGGCCGTTGATGCGCAGGATATCCACGATCGCCTCGGTCTCGCCGACGAATACCAGGCGATCACCGCCACGCAGGGTTTCCTCCGGTGCCACCGCGGTGATGACCGCGCCTTCGCGCTCGATTTCGGCGAGATAGATGCGTTGCAGATGGCGCAGGCCGGCTTCCTGGATGGTCTTGCCGACCAGCGGTCCGTCACGCGCCACCGCCACCTCGAAGGTGAAATTGCGGGTATCGGCAAAGGTCTCGTCCGGGCTGCGACGTGCCTTCAGCAGGATCGGCGCCAGCAGCACCACGAAGGTCACACCGCACAGAACGGCTATCATTCCGATCGGCGTGATTGCAAACAATCCAAAGCCCTCTTTGCCGGTCAGCGCCTGGTACTGGCCGTTCACCACCAGGTTGGTGCTGGTACCGATCAGGGTCATGGTGCCGCCCAGAATCGAGGCGTAGCTGAGCGGAATCATCAATGCGGAACTGGGCAGACGGATACGTCGCGCCCACTGGCTGACCGCCGGAATCATGGTCGCGACCACCGGCGTGTTGTTCAGGAAGCCCGACAGCAGCGCCACCGGCACCATCAACCGGAGCAGCGCCGGGCGATGACCGGCAGGCCGCCCGAGGATGCGTTCCACGATCAGGTCCACGCCACCGGAATTGCGGATACCGGCCGCCACCACGAACATTCCGGCCACGGTTATCAGGCCCGAATTGCTGAACCCCGACAGTGCCTGCTCGGGCGTCAGAATACCGGTGACACTGAGCACGAACAGCGCACCCATCAACACCAGATCGGTGCTGAGACGCGGAACGGTAACCAGCGTCAGCAGTACCGAAACCGTCAGCGCGATCGTGAACCAACCCTGCCAATCCATACATTTTCCCCGCGCACTGCGCTGGAATCATTCTAGGAGCAATGAGCAAGCGGCTGTAAATAAATATTTCGCCTTTGCATATAAGCATGGCGCGGACCTGCCGTGCCGGGGGGACCATGGACGGATACCGGGCAGCGGACAAATACTGCACGCAAGACGTGCAGGAACCTCAGAACGCGGCGGACTTCGCACGTCCATCGCCACTTGTGGGCGACCCTTGCTTGTTTCCGACAATCTCGCCGCCGTTGCGCATCTGCCCCAGCAGGTTCCGCTGCCGTGCGGCATGTGCCTCGGCACGTGCAAGGAGGGCCTGGAAGCGTGGCTCGGACCGAAGAGCGGCAAAATCGGGATAATTCTTCAGATAGATCCACCAGACCGTCATCGGCGAGGACAGCGAAGCCAGCTCCAGCGCGGCAAGCGCGCCCGCCAGGTCGGCATTCTGCGCAAGCAGGATGGCGCGGGCAATTTCGGTGAGGCGCGCGAGGCCTGGAGTCCGTCGTTCCAACTCCGGTAACTGCGCCAGCAAGGTCCGGGTAAGCGCCAGCGATCCGGTTTCGTCACCGCTCTCGCGCAGCAGCCGCGCGAGCTCCGCATACTGGATGAGCTCCCAGGGCATATCGAGCGCGGGAACGGTGCCGTGAAATCCCAGGCGTCGGGCCGCCAACTCGAGGGCGCGTGCGTACTCACCGGTTGCATGTGCATGCAGCAATGCGATTTTCGACACCCATGCGCCCTCGATCCGACTGGCGACCGAATTGTCGAGGGCATAAAGGATTTCACCTGCCGACTTCCACTCACCCGCCGCGAGCAGGATCTCCATGCGGCCCAGGGGAGTGGCCGGCTGGTTGGCATGGATCGCACCTTGCAGATCGTCGAGATCGAGATAAAACCATACCAGCTCGTCACGCACCCACTCGGCGCGGGGGTCGATCGCCGTGGCGCGCTCGCCGTAAGTGACCGCTGCGGCGAAATCGCCTTTCAATGCACTCAGATTGCCGAGCCGCACCAGTGCGGCCCGAAATCGCGGATCCAGTTCGATGGCCAGTTTCTCGAGCAATTCTGCCTCCGCCCATTGACCTTGCTGAACCAGCATCCTGGCTTTCACGTGATGGTTGTTCGGCATCAGGGGGTCGAGCGCACGCGCGCGGTCGATCAATCGAAAAGCCTCCTCACGACGCCCGGAAGACGACGCAAGCAGATCCGCAAGCATCGCGTAACCGCGCGCGGAACTGGGGTTCAATTCGAGTCCACGCCGCAGATCGCGCTCTCGCTGTGCCGGATCATCGCTCAGCCAGGACCTCGTCACATAAGCATCACCGAGCCCTGGCTCGAGCTCGAGCGCCTTGCGAACCAGCGGTGCCACGACTTCACGGGCATTCGCAACGCTGTTGTTGGCCGATGCGCGGATCAGGATCGCATCGGCCAGCAGGGCGTAAGCCGCGGCGTAATCCGGATCGAGTGCGATGGCCCGTTGAAGATGGTCGGCCGCGGCATCCGCATCACTGACAACCCAGGTGGCAAGCAGATTTCGCGCCTGCAGATACTCATCATGGGCTTCGATGCTGGCCGTGGAACTTTCGTTGAACAGGGGGTCTCCCGTACTGACAATCGCAACTTGCAATTTCCTCACCACGTTGCGGGCAATTTCCTGCTGCACCGCGAAGGTATCTCCGAGACGACGCTCGTAGGTCTCGCTCCAGACGTTGTAGCCACTCTGGGCGTCAGTGAGCTGCACACCGATGCGCACCTTGTCGGAGGCTTTACGCACGCTGCCCTCGAGCACATAACGCACACCCAGCCGGCGACCCACCGCACGAACATCTTCCTGGTTGGCCTTGAACTGGAACGAGGAGGATCGCGCGGTCACCTGAAACGCATCGACCTGTGCGAGCAATCCCAGCAGTTCCTCGGCGAGACCGTCCGAAAAATAACCAGAGCCCGCATCCTCGCTCAGGTTGAGGAACGAAAGCACCGCGATGGTGACAGGTGCGCTGGCCGCAACCCGGGACGACGCGGGCGGCGGAACCTCACGTAATGCCTGGTGCAGGAAATACACCCCCAGCGCCAGTAGCACCACCAGCGCCAGGAAGCCGAAGCCGGGGCGCAGCAAACGCCATCCGGCGCGTGACGCACTGCCAACGGATGGCGGGATCGGTGATTGCGCAGGAGCTATCAGCAGATCCGGGTTTTGCGGAGACAGGGCCAGGTCCGGCGATTCTGCAAGGGGCGGGGGGAAATCCGCAAGATAGCCTTTCTTGTGAATGGTCTTGATATAACCATTCGATCCATCGGCGGCCAGCGCGTGACGCAAGCTGGAGATGCCGCGACGCACCGCCTCGTCGGATATTACCCGGCCATCCCACACTGCGTTCACCAGCTGGTCATGGCTGAGCACTTCGTCCGGGTGCGCGAGAAAGTACTCGAGCAACCGTGCAACCTTGGGCTCGAGCACATTCTGCAGCTCACCGATCGCCAGCATGTGGGTATCGGGTTGAAAACACCAATCGCCAAAGCGTATCTGACGAGTCATGGGTTCGCTTCGCCCTGATTCCGGCAATAAACCGCAGCCACGAGTGTAAAACCATAGGCAAGTGCCGCGCCAGTACCTGAGTGGCACGGTGCGGAATTTGCGTCACTGCCCATCTACCTTGAGTGATAACCGATTGATTACAAAGATGTTCACGAATTCCTCACGATTGAATCACGCACTCCTCATGCCTTGCGCCGCGGCTTGTGATCTTGTGCTCGCCCGGTACAGCGCACGGCCGCGAAGAAGAAGAAGAAACCGCTACGCGTCCCGCGCAGCCTGTCCGGCAAATTCAACCTGGAGGAGAAAAATCCCATGAACCCAAGGTACAGTGCCCCGCTGATCAAGTCTGTCGCTCTCGGCATCGCCATTGCCACCGCGGGCGTTTCCACGCACGCTGCCGACGACCCCCGCATCGGAACCTACGTCACCACCGCAACGCGGAACGCCGCCGCGGATGCCCCTCCCCGTTCGGCAACACGTTCGATGACCGTGAGCTACCGCGATCTCGATCTGTCACGTCCGGCCGGAATCGGCAGCCTGTATGCGCGACTGGAACGCGCCGCGCGTGCTGTTTGTGTGCCGCGCGAGGTGCGCGATCTCGGCATGCGCCGCGATCAGGCGCGTTGCCATGCGTCCGCAATGGATAACGCGGTCGCGAACATCGACAATCCCGGTTTATCGGGATTCCACCTCGCCCAGACCGGGCGGTCGGTGGGAATCGAATCACGGGTCGCCGACACGCAATGAGCGATGGATGATCCTGACACTCCCTCCCGGTCGCGGCGAGGGAGCTGTCAGAATATAGTGCGGGTCAGGAGGATGCGATGAGCATCTTGCGCCGCAGAAAAGCAATCTGGGTGGAGAGATCGAGGTCCTTGGGGCAGTAATCCTCGCAGCCGAGCAGGCTCATGCAGCCGAACACGCCGTTCTCGTCGCCGATCAGTTCGTAGAACTGCGCGTCGCTGCGGGTATCGCGCGGATCGAGCCGCAAACGGGCGATCTTGTTGAGACCGGCCGCGCCGACAAAATCCTCGCGCATCTGCGCGGTGGCGCAGCCCGCGATGCAGCAACCGCATTCGATGCAACGCTCCAGCTCGTAGATGTCCTGCGCGAGCTGCGGCTCCATGCGTTCTTCCAGGGCGCACAGATCGGGCTCGGCTGCGCGCATGTGAACCCAGGCCTCGAGCCGCTCGCTCATGCCCTGCATCCACTTGCCGGTATCCACCGAGAGGTCCCCGATCAACTGGAAAGCCGGCAATGGCGCCAGCGTGATCCCGGTGCCGAGGTCGCGGGTCAGGGTGCGGCAGGCGAGTCTCGGGCGGCCATCGATCAGCATGCCACAGGCGCCGCAGATTCCGGCACGACAGACAAAATCGAACTGCAGCGAGGGATCCTGGTTTTCGCGGATCTCGTTGAGAGCGATGAACAGCGTCATGCCCTCGGCTTCCTCGACCTCGAAACTCTCCATGCGCGGCTGGCTGCGGGGATCGGTGGGATTGTGGCGCATCACGCTGATGCGCAGCTGCCGGGGTTGCGTCCTGGCGTTGCCGTTCATTATTCGTTCTCCCCAAGACGCGCGTTGCGACCCCGGTATTTCCGCGGCAGCAATTCCTCGCAGGGCATCAAGCGCTGCTGCAGCACGAAGCGGTCCCGCCCGTCGTACTCCGCACGCAGGCGATCCACCTCGGCCTGGCGCGCCGCGCTCGCCGGATGCTCGATATAGTCCCTGGCCCCGTAGCCGCGCCAGCCGGGCGGCAGTTCCATGCGCGTGACGTCGAGCGGCTCGTAGGCGAGCTGCGCCCGCATGGCACCGGCATCGGGCCACGTGGCCAGGGTGCGGTTCAACCAGTCACGATCGTTGCGCTGCGGATGATCGCTGCGAAAATGCGCGCCGCGACTCTCGGTGCGCGCCAGCGCGCCCTGTGCCACGCACAGCGCGAGCTTCAGCATCCGCGGCACGCGATAGGCTGCCACCAGTTCCGGGTTGGCACCGCGCGCCTGGCTGCGCAGCCCCATGTTGCGACTGCGCTCGAGCAGCAGCCCGAGCCCCTCCACTGCGGCGGCAAGCTTTTCCCCCGAGCGGAAAATTCCCACGTTGTCGGTCATGATCTGCTGCATCTCGTTCATCAATCCGAACGGGTTCTCGGTGCCCGCGCCGCTCGCGATGGCGCTCAGCTGGCGCCGCTCGCGCTCGGCAAACTGCTTCACCAGCGTGGTGGACACGACACTTTCGCTGTCCGCGGAGGCACAGAAATCGGCGATATACTCACCGACGATCATCCCCGCCACCACGGTCTCCGCCACCGAGTTGCCGCCCAGGCGATTGAAGCCGTGCATGTCCCAGCAGGCGGCCTCGCCGGCGGCGAACAGGCCCTTCAGGGTGCGGCTCTCGCCGCGCTGATCGGTGCGCACCCCACCCATCGAATAATGCTGCGCCGGGCGCACCGGGATCAGCTGCTCCGCGGGGTCGATACCGAGAAAATAATTGCAGATCTCGCGCACCTCGCGCAGCCGCGTCTCGATGTGCTTGCGCCCCAGCAGGCGGATATCCAGCCACAGGTGTTTGCCGAAGCGGGTGCTCGCCGCATGCCCCGCCGCAATATGCTCCTCCATGCGCCGCGACACCACGTCGCGCGAGGCGAGCTCGGCCTTGTCCGGCTCGTAATCGGGCATGAAACGGTGCCCGTTGCCATCGAGCATCAGGCCACCATCGCCACGGCAGCCCTCGGTGACCAGGATCCCGGCCGGAAATATCGCGGTCGGATGAAACTGGATGGCCTCCATGTTGCCGAGCGCCGCGCAGCCGGTCTCGAGGGCGATCGCGGCCCCCATGCCCTCGTTGATCACCGCGTTGGTCGTGACCCGGTAGAGACGCCCGAAACCGCCGGTGGCGATGCAGGTCGCGCGTGCCACGTAGGCGACCAGCTCGCCGCTGGCAAGATTGCGCGCAATCGCGCCGCGACAGCACCCGCCCTCGTGGATCAGCGACAACGCTTCCATGCGCTCGTGCACCGGGATCCGGCTGGCCAGCGCCTGGTCGCTCATCGTGAACAGCATCGAATGCCCGGTGCCGTCGGCGACATAGCAGGTGCGCCATTTCCTGGTGCCGCCGAAATCGCGCGCGGTGATCAGGCCGTGGGCCTCATCGCGCTCGCTCAGGGTGACACGCTTGCCGTTGATCACCACCTCATGATCGCCGCGCTGCACCCGGTTCCACGGCACACCCCAGGCCGCGAGCTCGCGCACCGCCTTCGGGGCGGTATTCACGAACATGCGCACCACGTCCTGGTCGGCGCCCCAGTCGCTGCCGCGCACGGTGTCGGCGAAATGCACATCCTCGTTGTCGCCATCGCCCATCACGGCATTGCCGAGGCTTGCCTGCATGCCGCCCTGCGCGGCCGATGAATGCGAGCGCTTGGCCGGCACCAGGCTCAGCACCAGTGCATCGAAACCGCGCCGGCGCGCGGCAATCGCGGTGCGCAGCCCGGCGAGCCCGCCACCGATCACCAGCACATCGGTATGGATGATCTGCATCTCAGTGCGTCCCGCGGTTGCCGGGCACCTGCGGATGCTCCGGTACATAGCGCTCACCGGCGCGATCACGGTGCTCCAGGCCGATCCTCACATAGGTCGCGAGCGTCAGCGTGCCGAGCACCAGGAAGAACACCACGATCAGCGTGATCAGCAAGCGCAGGCGGCGGCGCATGCGCCGCGGATCAGAGGAGCGTATCCAGCCCCATTTCAGGATCAGGCGGTAAAGGCCGATCCCGGCATGGATTTCCACCGCGTAGAGCATCAGCAGATCGAGCGGCCACATGCGCCCGCTCACGGCACGATCGGCCGAGGCATAAGGCCCGATGGCACCCGGGTGTAGCGCCATTTCGTAAAGATGAATCGCAACCACGAACATCAGCACCAGCCCGGTGATCACCTGCAGCAGCCACAGCCAGGTATCGGCATGACGCAACATCCGCGCGTGCTTCATGAAACCGCGATACTCGCGATAGCTCGCCGGCATGCGCCGGATCGATGCCAGTGCATGCACCAGCACCAGCGCCGCTACCGCCAGCACGGCGGCACTGACCAGCCCCGGCACCGGGCGCCGGAACAGGAACTCGCCCTCCATCGCACGCGTGACCGCGTGCATGGCATCCTTGCTGATCAGGATGCTCGAGACCAGCCCCATGTGCACCCACATGAACAGCACGAGAAGCAGCCCGCTCGCACCCTGGATCAGGTCGAGCCGTGCCGGTCCCTTGTCAATGGGTGCTGGTGTCGTGTTCAACTGGCTGGTTGCTGTTCGAGACTGTTGTTGTCGCATTATGTCCGGACAGCGGCGCCACCTCTTGATCTGGTGCAAACGAATTGCAGCCCGCACACCCCGAGCGGCTCGCGTAACACCCGCGTGCCCGCGGCTCCTTGCCCCGAACGGGGAGAGCCGCGCGCGTGTTGCAAGGCCCGGTTCGCAGGCTACAATCGCGCTCCTGTCCGAACCCGCCCGGAAACCCTGAGCAATGAACCTGCGCGACACCCTCAACACCGCGGTCGAAAAGGCGATGCGCGCGATCGATGTTCCCGCCGACTGCCAGGCCCTGCTGACCCCCGGCACGCGCGCCGAATTCGGCGATTACCAGGCCAACGGCGCAATGGCCGCCGCCAAGCGCATGCGCGGCAACCCGCGCGAACTGGCCGCGCGCATCGTGGCTGAACTCGAGCTCGAAGGTATCGCCGAACGCATCGAGATCGCCGGGCCGGGCTTCATCAATATCCACCTGGACACGGCATTCCTGGAACAGCGCCTGGCGCTGGCTGCGGCCGATCCGCGTCTCGGCATCGCCGCGATGGAACAGCCACAGACCGTGGTGGTCGATTACTCGGCCCCCAATCTCGCCAAGGAAATGCACGTCGGACATCTGCGCAGCACCATCATCGGCGATGCGGTGGTGCGCTCACTCGAGTTTCGCGGCGATCGTGTGATCCGCCAGAACCATGTAGGAGACTGGGGCACGCAGTTCGGCATGCTGATCGCGCATCTCGAGGATCTCACGGCCGGCGGCACCTCGATCGAGGACGCCGCGCTGTCCGACCTCGAGGAGTTCTACCGCAACGCCAAGCAGCGCTTCGATGCCGATGCGGCGTTTGCCGAACGCTCCCGCGAGTACGTGGTCCGCCTGCAATCGGGCGATGCGCACTGCCGCCGGCTGTGGCAGCGCTTCATCGATATCTCGGTGCGGCACAGCGAGGAAATCTATCGCGCCCTGAACGTCACGCTGACCCGCGCCGACATCAGGGCCGAGAGCGCCTACAACGACGATCTGCCGCTGGTGATGAAGGAACTCGATGCGCGCGGCCTGCTCGCGTGCAGCGATGGCGCGAAAGTGGTGTTCCTGGAGGAACTGCGTGACCGCGAGGGCAACCCGCAGGCAGTGATCGTGCAGAAGGGCGATGGCGGATTCCTCTATGCCACCACCGATCTGGCGGCCGCGCGCTATCGCGCCGCCACCCTGCATGCTGATCGCGTGCTGTATTTCATCGACGATCGCCAGAAGCTGCATATGCAGCAGGTGTTCGCGATCAGCCGGCGCGCGGGTTTCGTGCCCGAGCGCGTGAGCCTCGAGCATCATCCGTTCGGCAAGATGCTCGGCGAGGACGGCAAACCCTTCAAGACCCGCTCGGGCGGCACCGTGAAGCTGGCCGAGTTGCTCGCCGAAGCGGTGGAGCGCGCCGCCCGATTGCTCGTCGAGCGCAATACCGAGATGGCGCCGGACGAGCGCGCCGCAGTCGCGCGCATCGTCGGGATCGGCGCGGTGAAATACGCCGACCTGGCGAAGAACCGCACCAGCGATTATGTGTTCAGCTGGGATCAAATGCTGAGCTTCGAGGGCAATACCGCGCCCTACCTGCAGTACGCATGCACCCGTGTCGGCAGCATCCTGCGCAAGGCCGGGGTCGATCCCGCGACGCTCCCGGGACCCATTCACATCGGCTCGCCCGAGGAACGCGCCCTGGCGCTGAAGCTGGTGCAGTTCAGCGAGGCCCTGGAGTGCGTGACCCGCGATGCCGCGCCGCACCTGCTGTGCGCCTATCTTTACGATCTCGCCGGGCTTTACATGCGTTTCTATGAAAACTGCCCGGTACTGCGCGAGGACATTTCCGCCGAACAGCGGACGAGTCGCCTGCGTTTGTGCGACCTGGTTGCGCGCACCATTCGCCAGGGCCTCGAACTGCTCGGCATCGAGACACCGCAGCGCATGTAGGAGCAATTCGCACTGCCGTTACGCCGGGCAGGGACAACGATCGCTGACTACACTACGCTCTGCCCCATCATTCAGGATCGTCATGACGCAGCAGGGCCATGAAACGCGCACCGTAGAGGACTGGATCACTCGTATCAACCAGCGCGAGCTCGCGGCGCTGGCCGCCATCGTGCAACGGGTACAGTCGCTGGTCGGTGATGAAGACAGTTCGGCCGCGCAACTGAGCGAGGTATTGCGGCTCGACCCATCGCTCAGCTCGAAAATCCTGCGCATCGCCAACAGCCCGACCTACCTGGTTTCACCCGATCCGGTCACTACCCTCACCCGGGCCACCACCCTGATCGGCTTCGATGCCATCGCCAATATCTGCATCACCAACCGGCTGCTGGAAACGCTGCTGGCAAGGAAGGAGCTTTCGCGCAGCGTGGTGGAGCGCGTGCTCGATCGCACCGCGGCATCTCTGCACGCCGCGGTACAGGCCCGCGTCATGATCAGCAACGCGAGCTCGAGGGAGCGCGAGGAGGCGTTTCTCGGCGCCCTGCTCGAACAGATCGGCGAAAGCGCCTTCTGGAGCCTCGGCGGGGCGGAAATCGATGCCCTCGATACGGCCCTCGCGACGACGCCGCAGAACACCCGGGAAGCCCTCATCAGGAGGACCGTCGGCGGCTCGTTCCGCCAGCTCAGCAGAGGCCTGATCAAGGCCTGGCATCTCGGCCCCGGCACGGCCCTGCACGAACAGATCACGCCCGCGAGAGCGTCGCGCGCGCAGGTCATCCTGCTCGCGAACGAACTCGCCGACTGCGTGGCGTGCGAAGGCTGGGAATCGCCGCTGCTCGATGATCTCTATGCCCGGATCGCGGCACTGACCAACATCGAGACCGGAGCGGCCGCGATGCGGGTGCGCGCCTGCGGTCGGGAGGCCGAGGGCATCGCGCGCTGCTACGGAGCCAGCATGCTGGCCCAGCGCATGAGCCACAAACCGGCAGGTGCGAAATCCCGACGCACCAGCGCGCACGGGGATTCGAGCGTGCGACTCGGCGTACTGCAGGAACTGGGCGCGATGCAGCCCGGCACTGCGGACATCAATACCGTGATGCAGACCGCCATCGATGGCATATACCGCGGCATCGGCATGGATCGCGTCATCGCCGCGCTGCTCAGCGACGATCGAAAAACGCTCTCCGCCCGTTTCTGGCTCGGCGACGGGTGCGAGCAGTGGGGCCCGACTTTTCGCTTTTCCGTGACCAGGCGCGATGACATCCTGCACCAGTGCGTCGCCAACAACCGTTCGTTTCGGCATGATGCCAGTGCCGCGCAAGCCCCGGCCGGACTGATGCCGGCGGAACTTCTGGACTTCTGCCAATCGGGCGACCTGCTGCTGGCACCGGTGCTGGTCGGAACACGCTGCATCGGGG
>MTKY01055596.1_pt1 | contig 13480 bp, 13 predicted proteins | sample 1042731 | NCBI WGS metagenome assembly MTKY01 (sample SAMN06212206, study PRJNA360538) | anaerobic digester metagenome | biome: Wastewater treatment plant; material: sludge; isolation source: anaerobic digester fed with sludge from wastewater treatment plant | place: Denmark: WWTP Soeholt ... | reverse complement strand
CTTTCGTACGACGAGGTGACCGCCCTTGACGTCGGCCGGCGTGCGGCGGCACACCTCCGCTGCGTACGGTGCGCCCGAGGCCGCGAACCACGCCATCATCGCCGGATCCGGGGCGGCGCCGAGGTTATCTGCATTGGAGACCGTTGCATGGCGGAAGCCGCGCTCGATCAAGGCGTCGAGGATGCCTGACACGTCGAGCGCGGTGTAGAGGTCACCGTGACCCGGTGGGCACCACTCGAGGCTGGGATCGGCTGGCCAGTCGACCGGGCTGAGGTCTTCGGCGAGCAGCTTGGGTTCACGGTTTTGCAGGAAGTCGATCGGCAGTCCATCGACAGCCAGATCGTCATATGGCGCGAGCGCTGCCATGGTGTCGTCGCTGGTGCGAAAGCTGTTCATGAACAGCAGCGGGATCGGAGCACCCGTTGACTTCCGCAGCGACCTGACCTGACCGACGATGACGTCGAGGAACGACAGGCCTTCGTGGGCCGTGAGCAGTGTCTTGGCGCGGTCCAGGCCCATCGACGTGCCCAAGCCGCCGTTGAGCTTGATCACCGCCGTCACCGAAGCGGCGTCACGGTGTGCGCTGTTGTCGAGCTCGATGTCGTTCGCGTGGGCAATCTCGTCCAGCGGATCCACATCGGCCTCGGGGATCATCCCGGTCGCGCCACCCTGAAGCTGCGCATAGAAGTCGGAGAACACGTCAATCGCACGCTGGGGCACGTCGGCCTCCGCCATTCGCTGCTGCGCCTGCTCCAGTCCGCTCATCCCGCCATACGCTAGCGCCATGGGCAAGGACAAGCTGCGCAAGGAGCTGCTGCGTCGACGCCGCGACATGAGCACGGCCGTACGTACTGTCGCCGCCGAAGCCATCGCACTGCACCTGCTCGCGGCTCCGGTGATCTCCTCAGCCCGACGGATTGCCTGTTACGTGTCGATGGCGAGCGAGCCCGGTACCGGTCCACTCATCGCAGGACTCATTGACCGCGGCATCGAAGTCATCGTGCCGCGGACTGTTGGGGACGAGACACTCGACTGGGTCACGTACGACCCGGCCGCTCGCACCACCAGAACGGCCCTCGGCATCGTCGAACCCGAAGGTGAACCACTTGGCGGGTCGGCCATCGATGAGTGCGCCCTGATCGTCGTCCCCGCACTTGCTGTCGACCACGCGGGGCAGCGCCTTGGACGAGGCGCCGGCTACTACGATCGCGCTCTGGTAGCCGTCACAAGACCGCTGTGCGCGCTCGTGTTCACCCACGAGCTGCTCGAATTCGTGCCGCACGAGCCGCACGACATACCCGTCTCGATGGCGGTCACGCCGGATGGGCTCTTCCGCGTCCCCTAGTGGGGTCAGCTGGCGGGGCGGGACGCGAGGTCGGGCTTGATCCAGTAGGTCACCGAGACGATCTCGACACTGCGACCTGGCCGGGGTGCGTGGATCATCTGTCCGCCACCGAGATAGAGCGCCTCGTGATAGATCGACTTCGGACCGCCGTCGCTCCAGTAGAGAAGGTCGCCTCGGACGATCTTGCTGATGGGTACGGGCCTGGTGGCTGAGTACTGCGCACCTGCATAGTGCGGCAGGTTGACGCCGGCGGACTGCCACGCGCGCATCGTCAGCCCAGAACAGTCCCACGAGCCGGGTCCGGCGCCTCCCCATTTGTAGGGCTCGCCGAGCTGCGCCCTGGCGAAGGCAATCGCCGTCTCCACCTTGCTGCCCGAGGGTGGTGGCGGGCTGGACGGCGGGGGCGGGGCAGCAGTCGTGTGCGATGGCGTGGGAGTGGGTGACGGATGCGGATCGGGACCTGGTGGTGGGTCTCCGACCATGGGAGGCCCGCTCGGCCCAGACTCATCGATCTGGTCGTCAATCGCGTCCTGCGCGCGGGTGACGTCCGCCAGCGACGTCCCCTTCGCGTCGGCGAGCTGGACGAGCAGGTCGTGTCGTCGCTGCTCGGCGGTTGACGCCATGTGCTCGGCATCGGCGATGGACTTCTGGATCGCCCGCTTCGCCGCCTTGCGGTCTGCGGTCGCCTTGCGCTGCACCTCGAGTGCATCCTGCGCCTGCCGTGCCGCTGCATCGAGCACCGTCTTGCGGGCACTGAACGTGGCAACGCGCGCCACTGTCGCCTCGTTGGTGCTGGAGTATGCCGCCGACCGTTCGAGCAGTTGTTGCGGCCCTGCGCTGGTGAACAGAGACGACAGCTTGGACACCGGTGAGCCGGACTGAAGCTGTTCCACCGTCATCGCGGCGACGACGTCCTGCTGTTCCTGCAACTTCCTGCGGGCGACCGCAACCTCCGCCTGGTGGCGGGCGACCGCCTTCTTGGCGACCTCGAGCTCGTATGTCGCACCGTTGAGCCGCTCAGAAGCCGCCGCCGAACGCGCGTACAGCTCGTTGAGCTGCTGGCGGGACTGGACGAGCTTGATCTGCAGCTCGCTCACGGTGGGCTTGTCTGCGCGCGCACTCTCGGTGCCGACCAAAACCGTGCTCGCGAGTGCGAGGACGAGGGCGATGGCGGATGAGCCGACAATTCGGCCGCGCCATGCGAGGGGGAAGGCACGCATGTCCTCCACCGTAAACCCGATTTACGAATATTGGAACTGAAACGGTCATCCCCGCGGAACGCTGGGCCGCATCTTCAAGGTGTCGTCGGTCGCCTTCTTGACCGCCTTGGGCGAGAAGGCCCACGGCATCGTCTTGCCCTTGGCCCACAGCGGCGCCTGATCGAGATAGTGCTTCTGGAACGCGTGTCCGGAGTTGCCGGTGAGCTGTATCCAGCGTGACCGGTCGAAGTTGTCGAGGTCGACCACCATGCGCATGGACGGTACGGCGGTGACGTCGTATCCGTCGGTCGCGTCCCAGCTGGTCGCGTCGATGATTCCGCCGCCTCCACCGAGATCAAACGGTCCACGGTTGAACAGCGCCTCGACGGCACCGATGCCGGACTCGCCCAGCGTCGGGTTGATCAGCTCGAGCTGGTGCAGCTGCCCCCACTTCCACTCGCCCGGATCGCGGGACTGCAGCATCGTCAGCTCGTCGCGGGCCATCCGCATCGCCTCGGCAAGGATGTCGTCGCGCGACTCCGTCCGACCGTTGGTCGTCACGTCATCCCACCAGTGGTTGTTGGGCTTCTCAAGGATCGTGCCCACGACGTTGAACCACCGTTCGCCGCCGTCGGGCCCCTCACTCGCCGGGAGCTCGTCGTCAAATGTCAGCTTGAGCAGGTTGCGCCACACGACGTTGAAATATGCAGCCGCAGCCGAGTCTGCGGTCTGCTTGTAGTCCCATTTCTTGAGCGTCTCCTGGCCCTGGCGGTAGTAGCGGCTGCCGAGCTCGACGTCGAGGAGCTTGGGTACGAGCTGCTCGGCGTTCGCACTGTAGGTGTCCATCTGTATGCGGGCCATGTCGGCAACCGACAGCTTGGGCTCAGACTTGATCAGGTCACGGATGCGCTGTGAGCGATAGCCAGCCGCCGTGTCGGCGCCGAGAAGTACGGGGTACTGATCGCCGATGACCTTGTTGTTGGCCGTCACGATGAATCCCTCATCGGGGTTGTAGATGCTGGGCAACGCGTCGAACGGGATCGAGTCAACCCACTCGTACGCAGAGGTCCAGCCCGGGACGGGCCAGCGGCCGTCACCCTTGGCCCTGATCGGGATCACACCGGGCGACTGGTAGCCGATATTGCCGTCGACGTCGGCATACACAAGGTTCTGCGACGGCACCGTGAACAGCTTGGCTGCGTCGCGGAACTCGTCCCAGTTCTGCGCAGTGTCGAGCGCGAAGACAGCCTCGATCGTCGGTCGTGGAGTCAGCGCGCTCCACCGCAGCGCCACCTCGTATTTGCTCAGGGGTACGCCCTTGGTCCTACTGGTTCCGACGTCGTCAATGTCGTCGTCGAGGTCGGACAGGATCGGCCCGTGCCTGGTCGATCGCACGGTGATGTGTTGGGTCTCGCCGCCAGCGACCTTGAACGTCTCTCGGCGGGTCTCGACGGGCACCTGCTTGCCGTCGTACTCATACGTTTCTCCGTTGACCTTCTCGAGGTAGAGGTCGGCAACGTCGGCGTACATCGTCGTCACGCCCCAGGCGATGCGGTTGTTGTGGCCGACGACGACCCCCGGCAGGCCCGAGAACGAGAAGCCGGCAACGTCGTACGGGCACTCCTTCGTGACTGTGCGGCAGTGCAGGCCCACTTGGTACCAGATGCCGGGCATCGATGGCGCCAGGTGCGGGTCGTTGGCGAGGATCGGCCTGCCAGTCACCGAGTGCGAGCCGTCGACCACCCAGGAGTTGGAGCCGATGCCGTCGCCGGTGCCGAGCAGTGCGGGCAGTGCGTCGGCACCGTTCTTCGCCGCCTTCAGCGAGGCGACGGCCGCACGAGCTAGACCAGGTGTCGGGCATTCGGGCACGAGCAGGGTCACCGGATCCGGGGTCTCGTCACAGCCCTGTTGGTCGAACGTCCCGGCGCGCACGTTCGCATCGTCGCCCGTGACAATCGGCTCGTGATCCTTGGGGTAGTCAGGGTAGAGCTCCTCCACCTCATCAACCGCCAGGTTCTTGGTCGACAGCGCCCGGGAGATCTCATCGCTCATGTTGCTGCGCAGGTCCCAGGCCATGGCCTTGATCCACGCCAGTGAGTCGGCTGCAGTCCATGCCGTAGGCCGATAGTTGGGGCCGGTCAGCGACAGGATCGTGTACTCCAGCGACAGCTCTGAGCCCGACTTGCCGCTGATGTAGGAGTTGACCCCACGGCTGTAGGCGTCCACAAGCTTGGTCGTCTCCGGGTCGAGCAGCTTGACCTCCTGCTCGGCCACCCGCCGCCAGCCCAGCGTGCGTACGTACTTGTCGGTGTCCAGCGCCCCGTCGCCGACGAGCTCTGCGAGGCGCCCTGCCGTCACGTGCCGGCGAAAGTCCATCTCGAAGAAGCGATCCTGGGCGTGGACATAGCCCTGCGCGAAGAACAGGTCCTCGGAGTTGTCGGCGTAGATCTGCGGGATGCCCTTGTCGTCGCGTTGCACCGTCACATCGCTGCGCAGGGCATTGAGCCGAACTTCCCCCGATGTATCAGGAAAGGACTTGCGCACGGTGACGAAGGCAAAGATGGAACCCGCGATCAGCGCGCCCGAAAGCAGGACGGCCAGGATGATCAAGAAGCGACGCACCGGGCCATTGTGCCTTGTCGGAGTGGCACGGCCTTCACACCCCAAAAGTCCCGCTGAGGGGAGACTTGCCGACGCTGAGGGGAGACTTGCCGTGCCCCAGGGGAGAGTTGCACCGAGTCACCCTGGCGAATACACACTCCGGCGCCGCGGATCTCCCTCAGTTGTGCCCGCTTTCGGAGGCGCTCTCACCGCGGATCTCGCCGACGAGCTCCTCGAGCACGTCCTCGAGCATGATCACGCCGAGCACGTTGCCTGTTGCGTCCTCGACACGCGCCATGTGGGAGCCTCGAGACTGCATCGTGCGTAGCGCCTCGTACAGCCCCGATCCGGCGACCACCGTGGCGAGCGGGCGCACCCATTTGTCGGCGATCGGCTCGAGCCTGGAGTCCTCGTCTGTCTCAAGCACGTCCTTGATGTGCAGGTAACCCGTCGTGTCACCCGCCGCATCCACCACGGGGAACCGAGAGAATCCGGTCTTGGCGCACGCCTGCTCGATGTCGGCCGGCGTGGCACTGGGCTTGATCGTGATCAGACCATCTGTTGGCAGCAGCACCTGGTCGATCGTGCCGCCCGAAAACTCCAGCGCACCCGACACCAACCCGTACTCATGCTCGTCGAGAAGTCCCTCGCGACGCGACTCCTCAACCAACCCGGCGACCTCGTCGTGGCTGAAGGTTGACGCGACCTCCGTCTTGGACTCGACGCGAAGAAGCTTGATGATCAAGTCCGCGGCGCCGTTGAGAAGCACGACAAACGGTCGAAGGATCGCGACGACGGCAAGCATGAACGGGCCGAGCACCAGCGCAGCGCGCTCCGGGCCGACGAGAGCAAGGTTCTTGGGCACCATCTCGCCAAGTACGACGTGAAGGAACACGACGATCGTCATGGCGATGACGAACGAGATGGGGTGCACGAGGCCGGGTGGGACGTTCAAAATCTCAAACACCGGTTCAAACAGGTGGGCGATCGCCGGTTCGCCGACGGCGCCCAGGCCAAGTGCACAGATCGTGATGCCAAGCTGCGCCGCGGCAATCACCAAGGTCAGGTTCTCAATCGCCCGCAAGGCCATCCGTGCTGCGGCCGAGCCATCTTGGACTCGCGGCTCCAGCTGCGTACGACGCGCCGAGATCAGCGCAAACTCGGCGCCGACGAACAGCGCGTTGAAGGCGAGCAGAACGACAGTCAGTGCGATCGCGAAGCCCGGGCTCATGCTGGCTCACCCGTCGACTCGGCCGTCAGGGACACACGATCGATGCGTCGGCCTTCCATCCGCTCGACCTTCAGCGTCACCGTCAGCTGCGCTGGATCCTCATCGTTCTCGCCGCGCCGCTCCAGGTGGAGGGCGACTTCGTCGCCGCGCACGGCAATTCGTCCAAGCTCGGCATGGATCAGGCCGGCGATCGTCTCGTAGTCCTCACCCTCGGGCAACGCGATGCCGGTCTGCTCCTCGACCTCATCGGGTCGAAGCAGCCCGGAGAGCGACCAGGTGCCGTCGCGTCGATGTCGGCTGCGCGCCGAAAGGCGGTCGTGCTCATCGGCAATGTCGCCGACGATCTCCTCGACGAGGTCCTCCAGGGTCACGACCCCATCCGTGCCGCCGTACTCGTCGACCACGACAGCCATCTGCATGCCTTGGTCGCGCAGCAGCGTCAGCAGCGGGTCAAGCTCGATGCTGTCGGGGACGGTGGTCGCCGGGTCGACGATGTCGGCGAGTCGTACGCTGCGGCGGCGGTCGGGCTCGACACTGACGGCCTGCTTGACGTGGACGACGCCGAGGATGTCGTCGGGGCTGCGACCAATCACGGGGAACCGTGAATGTCCGGTCTGCCGGGCGGCGTCAATGACATCGAGCGCAGTATCGCGACCATCGAGGAAGTGCACGCGCACTCGCGGGGTGCGTACGTCGGCGGCCGTCCGGTCGCCGAACGCGATGCTACGAGCCACCAGGTCAGCAGTCTGGTCATCGATCGCGCCCTGCTGAGCTGATCGCAGCACTAGCGAGCGCAGCTCAAGTGGTGAGCGCGCCGACCGGAGCTCCTCTTGTGGCTCGACCCCGACGGATCGCAGGATGCCGTTGGCGACGGCGTTGAGGAAACGGATCGGCCACGCCATGACCTTGGTGAACGTTCGCTGCAGGAACTGCGTCCTTGCGGCAACCTGCTGCGGCATCGCGATCGCGAGCTTCTTGGGAACCAGCTCGCCGAGGAGCATGGTGACGATCGTGCTCAACGTGAGCGCGACCCCGTACGAGACAGCTTTGAGGCTTCCACCCTCAAGACCGAGATTGTCCAGCGGACCGTGCAGGATCTTGCCGAGTGCCGGCTCAGCGAGGAAGCCGATCACCAGATTGGTGATCGTGATGCCGAGCTGGGCGCCGCTGAGCTGGGTGGACAGCGTGCGCAGAGCGGCGAGTGTGCCCTTGGACCTCTTGTCGCCGGCCTCGGCCGCACGTTCGACGGTGGCGCGATCGACCGTGACGAGGGCGTATTCGGCCGCACCGAACACTCCACAGCTCAGGACGAGAAGCAATGAAAGCGCGAGCAGCAACCACTCAGTCATCGCCACGGCCTTGAGGGACAGAATCGGTCACGGTGCGGCAACTGTACCCTTGTGAGGCAGACCCGAACGCATCAGGAGCAGGCCGTGCCGACCTACCAATACCAGTGCACCGAGTGCGGTGAGCTGCTGGAGATCCAACAGAGCTTCACCGACGACGCTCTGACTGAGTGCCCCGTGTGCGAAGGTCGACTCCGCAAGGTGTTCAACGCTGTTGGTGTGGTGTTCAAGGGCTCCGGCTTCTACGTGAACGACAGCCGCTCGAAGAAGACGACTGCGTCCACTGACACCGAATCCAGCAAACCAGCAAAGGCTGACAAGGCTGACAAGGCCGACAAGGCGGCTGCGACAACGTCCAGCGACTCGTCGTCAACCGCGAAGCCAGCTCCGGCCAAGAAGACAGGCACTGACTCCGCCGCCTGAGTCCCGACTAGATCAACCTGTGGATCGCCGTGAGCGAATTCTGCGTGATCTTCCTAGAGTCCGGCGATGGACCAGATTCGCCGATTCATCTTCCAACATCACCGCTTGCTTGCCGCCGCCTTCGCCGGGCTGGCCGTGCTCGCCGGGCTGGCCGCAATGAAGCAATCGCCGGAGGGTGTTCGGGTCACGGTCGCCCGGCACGACCTCTCCAGCGGGCAGTTGATCGGGGAGTCAGACGTACGCGTCCGAATACTCGCCACCGCGCCCGATCACGCTATGAGCACCTCAGAGGCAGTCGGTCGCAAGGTTGCCGGACCGATGCGAGCCGGCGAACCCATCACTGACTACCGACTGCTCGAACCAAGTGCGCTCGACGGCTATGGCGAAGGGGCCGTGCTCACCAGCGTCGCGTTGTCCGACGCGGGCGGACTGACTGGCGTGCAGGTTGGTGACCGCATTGACGTGGTCGCCGTCGACCCGCACGGTGAGTCCAGAGCCGAGGTCGTCGCGCGCGATGTCGAGGTCGTCACCGTGCCCTCGACCGACGAACATGATGCCGTCCCGATCGGCATCGTGACGACCGAGAAGGTCGCTCTGGATCTCGCCTCGGCAGCACTCGAGTCGCGGTTCACCGTGATGCAGTCGTCATGACGGATCGCTTAGGGTTGAAGGCATGATCAAAGAATTCAAAAACTTCCTCATGCGTGGCAACGTTGTCGATCTCGCGGTCGGCATCGCCATCGGCGTGGCGTTCACAACGCTCGTGGCATCGTTCGGCGACAACTTCATCAAGCCGATCGTTGCGGCATTGGGCGGCGACAAGCAGGAGGGTTTCGGCTTCCACATCACCGACAGCGGCGCGACATTCGTCAACATCGGCGGCATCATCAACGCGCTGATCGTCTTCGCCGTGACGATGGCAGTCATCTACTTCGCAATCGTCGTCCCGATGCAGAAGCTCCAGGAAAGGCGCAAGCGTGGTCAGGAGCCCGAGCCCGAGAGCGTGCCCGAAGAGATCGTGCTGCTTCGCGAGATCAGGGACTCGCTGCGCAAGTAGCGTCGTCGGGCCACCACGCTTCGCAGTCTGGCGGCTTCGCCTCGGCACGCTCACGCTGCGCTAGCGTCGATTCGCGTTCGGCTGCTGGCGGCCTCAGCAAATCAATGGTGCGGCGGGACGTCTCTGAGGTAATCCTCGTCGCTGGTAGAAGTCGGGCGCTCACCCCAGCCCTCGTCGGTGTCGTCGGCGGTCGCCTCGGGCAGCAGATCGCCCAACAGCTCTGCGGCGCGACGTCGTCGTTCGGACTCACTCTTGGCGAGCTCAGGATCCTCGGAGGGTTCAGGCTCAGACGAGGGCATCGAACCAGTCCGGTGTCAGCTTGGAGTAGGTCGGGTGCCAGCCCGTGTGGTCGCTGAACAACTGGGAGCTGACCCTTTGTGAGCGGCTGAGGATCTCAAGCTTGTCTCCGCCCATGCGCAAGACCCATGACGGCAGGAAACGGCCCCGCTCCTTGCCAGCAGCGCGGGCGAGGGTGTCCACATAGTCGCGGCGTTGCGCCGGTTCGGCGCCGACGTTGTAGACGCCGCCCGGCGCAGTCAACGCGTGCACGACAGCTGTGCCGACGTCGGCCGGGTGAATGACGTGCATCCAGCCTTGTTCGGAACCCATGCCGATGGGCTTGCCCGCGCGAGCCCTGCGGAACATCCATGCCGTGTTGCGGTCGTTGCCGGTGACCAGCCCAAAACGGAGGCTGACGGACGTTCCACCCAACTCGGCGAAGCGAGCCATTCGAGCCTCGGCAACGACGACCGGCTCGGTCGCTCCGGTCAGGTCGATCGGGCTCTTCTCGTCGACCCAGTCGTCGCCGGCATCGGCGTAGATGAAGCTGAGACTCTGTTGCACGATGCGACCAACGCCGGCATCACGTGCCGCGATTGCGACGACCTTCGAGCCGACCAACCTGATGCGGTCAAGCTCCTTGAGGGATCCGGGCCGCATGGCTGACAAGCCGACGGGCACCTTCGTGGCGAGGTTGGCAACTGCATCGCAGCCCCGCATACCGGCGATCAGGCTGTCACGGTCGTAGATGTCACCCAGCCAAGGCTGGGCACCGAGCGCCGAGATCGTGGCGGCCGACTCCTTCGTGCGGGCGAGGCCGACGACGGTGTGGCCCGCTTGGTGCAGCGCGTCGATGGAAGATCGGCCCATCACTCCGCCTGCACCCGTGAGGAAGACCTTCACGTCACTCCCTTTGAGTGGATGATGCCCCCGGTGGCCCGGAGATGTCCGGTCCGACAGTGGTGTCATCGTTCCGAATGGTTACGAAATGATAACAATCGTCGCGAAGCACGTACATCCGCAGGGGTTCAGCCCTCGATGAGGGCTGTCACGTCGGCGATGGAGTCGAAGACGTGGGTCGGCCTGAACGGGAACCGCTCGACCGAACCGGCGGCGGTCGAACCGGTGAGCACGAGGATCGTACGCAGCCCTGCCTCGAGACCTGACAACACGTCGGTGTCCATGCGATCGCCGATCATGACGGTGGTCTCCGAGTGCGCCTCGATCTGGTTGAGTGCGCTGCGCATCATCAGCGGGTTGGGCTTGCCGACGAAGTAGGGATCGACTCCGGTCGCCTTGGTGATCAGGGCAGCAACCGATCCAGTCGCGGGCAGCGAACCCTGGGGTGACGGACCGGTGGCGTCGGGGTTGGTGGCGATGAAACGCGCGCCATTCTCGATCAGCTGAATCGCCCGGGTGATCGCCTCGAACGAATACGTACGGGTCTCGCCGAGCACGACGTACTCGGGATCCTGGCTTGTCATGACATAACCGACGTTGTGCAGCGCCGTCGTCATGCCGGCCTCACCGATGACGTACGCAGTGCCCTCCGGGCGCTGCTCGCTGAGGAACTTCGCCGTCGCCAACGCGGAGGTCCAGATCGCCTCTTCCGGGACGTCGACGCCTGCCCGGCGAAGTCTGGCGACCAGGTCGCGCGGCGTGAAGATCGAGTTGTTGGTCAACACCAGGAACTTGCGTCCACTGGTCTTGAGCCGTTCGATGAACTCTGGCGCTCCCGGGATTGCCTTCTCCTCGTGCACGAGCACACCATCCATGTCGGTGAGCCACGACTCAATCGGCTTGGTCATGTGGGCACCAGTGTCATGTCTCCATTGTCCACCCCCGTCCGGGGTTCGATGAAATCGTGGGCACTCGATAACCTGAGCGGGCGCCCTCGTAGCTCAGTTGGATAGAGCGACCGCCTCCTAAGCGGTAGGTCACAGGTTCGATTCCTGTCGAGGGCACGTGTCCAGAACGTCGAGCAGCGACCCAGCCAACCGAGCACGCTGGCAGGCGGCCTGGGACAAGCAGGCCTCCACGTACGACCGACAGATGCGGTTGTTCGACCGCTTGCTGTTCAAGGACAGCCGTCACTGGGTGTGCAGCCAGGCGACCGGCGACGTGCTCGAGGTGGCGATCGGTACGGGGCTCAACCTTGAGCACTATCCGGCCGACATCCGTCTCACCGGTATTGAGCTGAGTCCCGGCATGCTCAGGCTCGCACGCGAACGCGCCGTTGAGCTGGAGCGTGAGGTCGACCTGCGAGAGGGCGATGCGCATCAGCTGGACTTCGCAGACGGCTCGTTCGACACGGTCGTGTGCACGTTCTCGCTGTGCGCCATTCCGAATCATGATCAGGCGGTAGCCGAGATGCACCGCGTGCTCAAACCAGGCGGACTGCTCCTTCTCGTCGACCATGTCGAGAGCCCCAACCTCTTCGGCCGTGCGGTTCAGCGACTTGCGGAGGTCGTGACCGTGCGCATGGGAGGCGAGCACTTCCGCAGGCGGCCCCTCAACGTCGTGCTGGCCGAAGGACTGACGATCGAGCGCCGCGAACGGTTCGGCTTGGGGCTGGTCGAGCGCTTGGCTGCGCGCAAGCCCAGGTGACCGTAGCGTTGCGGCATGGTCCGCCTGCGCCGTACGTCCTCGAGCTCTCCGGGGTGGGCGCGGATCAAGCACGGTAGAGGGTTCCGCTACCTCGACCAGGACGGCGCTCCGCTTGAGGAGATCGACGTCGAGCGCTGCAAGAAGCTGGTGATCCCGCCGGCCTGGACCGCGGTGTGGATCTCCCCGGTCGAGAACGGCCACCTGCAGGCAGTCGGCACCGATGTCGCCGGGCGGAGGCAGTATCTCTACCACCCCGAATGGCGCATCCGCCGCGACCTCGAGAAGTTCGAGAAGATGGAAGGCTTCGCTGCCTCGCTCCTCAGGCATCGCGCCGAGTCACGGCGCGATCTCGGTGGCGACGAGATGACCCTCGAGCGGGTCGTCGCGACGACGTTCAGCCTCCTCGATCTCGGCATGTTCCGCATCGGCTCCGACCGATACGCCGAGGAGAACGGCAGCTACGGCCTGACGACGTTGGAGAAGAAGCACGTCCACGTCGACGGCAGGGCCGTGTCGTTCGCGTACGCCGCCAAGTCTGGCCAAGAGGTCGAGGTCACCGTGCGCGATGAGCGGGTCGCCGAGATCCTTCGCGCCCTGCGCCAGCGGCGAGGCGGGGGTGAACGGCTGCTGGCCTACAAGGACGGCAACCGGTGGAAGGGCATCGACGCCGACGACGTCAACAGCTACATCAAGGGTCTGCTTGGCGAGGACTACTCCGCCAAGGACTTCCGTACGTGGCGCGGCACCGCGATCGCCGCGCTGGCGCTGGCGCGCGACAAGGCGGACACCCCGACAGCGCGCAAGAAGGCTGTGACCCGAGCCATGGAGACAGTGTCTGAGCACCTCGGCAACACCCCGACCATCGCTCGTACGTCCTACATAGACCCGCGAGTCATCGACCTGTTCAACGACGGCGTGACCGTCAAGGCGGGCGAGAGCCGGGCGACGCCAGGATCGACCATCAGCCGCACGCTGGAGCGTCAGGTCCTGAGGATGCTCAAGCGCGCCTAGCGACGTACGCCATGATTACCTTCGAAGCCACCTCACGATCCAGGAGACTCCATGGCACCGGTGCATGTCGGCTACGCCGCGATGAGCGAGCAGTTCCACCCCACCGAGCTGGTCGACCTTTGCGCCTACGCTGAGAATGGCGGCTTCAACGGCGTCATGGCGGCCGACCACTTCCAGCCATGGGTGCCGGCGCAGGGGCACGCGCCCTACATCTGGAACGTGCTGACGGCAGCGGGCGAACGTACGCGGGGCGACATCGGCCCCGGTGTCATCTGCCCGTCCTTCAAGACCCACCCCGCGATGGTGGCCCAGGCAAGCGCGACCCTCGCCGCGATGTACCCCGGCCGCCACTGGCTCGGACTCGGCTCGGGTGAGGCGCTC
>MTKY01047139.1_pt1 | contig 13484 bp, 12 predicted proteins | sample 1042731 | NCBI WGS metagenome assembly MTKY01 (sample SAMN06212206, study PRJNA360538) | anaerobic digester metagenome | biome: Wastewater treatment plant; material: sludge; isolation source: anaerobic digester fed with sludge from wastewater treatment plant | place: Denmark: WWTP Soeholt ... | reverse complement strand
CCGGGATCGCGCTGCCCTCCGCGTTCGACGGGGAGAGCGCCACCACCGCCAGCGGGCGGTACCTGGCGCGCACCACCCCCAGCAGCGCCGCCGTGCGCTCGTCCGCCGGGTCTCCGACGATGGCGATCTCCAGCGGGTGGCGCAGGGCCATATCCAGCCCGATCAGCATCTCGCCGAAGGCCAGCGGGTACTCCGCCAGCGCCGATCCCAGCGCCCGGTAGACGCTCAGCGCAGCGTCCTCGTAGCGCGTCTCCGCCGTGTAACCGGTCAGGCGCAGCAGCTCATAAGCGATCATCGCGCTGCCGGAAGGCGTCGCATTGTCCTGCACGTTGCGCGGGCGGACGATGAGCGCCTCGTGATCGTCGCTCGTGTCGTAGAAGCCGCCGTCTTCGGCGCGGAAATGCTTGAGCGCGATGTCAGCCAGGCGTTGCGCCTCGCTGAACCAGTGCTTGTCGAACGTCGCCTGGTATAGCTCCAGCAGCCCGTCAATCACGTGCGCGTAGTCTTCCAGGTAGCCGTTGATCTTGCTCACGCCGTCCTTGTGCGTACGCCACAGCCGCCCATCCGGGCCGACCATCTCGCGCAGCAGGAAGTGCGCGTTGGCAATGGCTGCTTCAAGATAGTCGCCCGCGCCCAGGACGCGCGCCGCCTCCGCAAACGCAGCGAGCATCATCCCGTTCCAGGCGGTGATGATCTTCTCGTCGCGGGCGGGGGTCACGCGGTTCTTGCGCAGTGTGAACAACACCGCTTTGGCCGCTGCGACATCATCGCGCATCTGCTCGACGGACAGCCCGTGCCGCACGGCGACTCGCTCCAGCATGTCGGCGGCGTGTAGGATGTTCTTGCCCTCGAAGTTGCCCTCGTCGGTCACGCCCCAGTAGGCGAGCAGCGCGTCCACCTTGCCCACGACGCCATCCAGCGCCGCGCGTATCTCGTCCGCCGTCCAGACGAAGTACTTGCCCTCCTCGCCCTCGGAGTCGGCGTCCTGCGTGCTGTAGAAGCCCCCATCCGGCGCGGTCATCTCGCGCAGCACGTAGTCGAGCGTGTCCTCGGCGATCTCGCGCAGGAACGGGTCACCGCTGACCTGCCAGCCGTGCAGATAGACGCGGCTGAGCAGGGCGTTGTCATAGAGCATCTTCTCGAAGTGCGGGACGAGCCACTTCTCGTCCACGCTGTAACGGTGGAAGCCGCCGCCAAGCTGGTCGTACATCCCGCCTGCCGCCATCTTGCGCAGCGTGAACAGAACGACCTCGCGCGCCTGCTCGTGGCCCGTCGCCGCATAGGCGCGCAGCAGGTACTCCAGCGTGACCGGATTGGGGAACTTGGGCTTGCCGCGCGTCAGCCCGCCGTGCACGGGGTCGGTGCGGCGCAGCATTTCCTGGGCGGCGGCATCCAGAATCGCCGGGCTGAGCAGCTCCGGCTCGCCTCCCATCCCGGCGGTCATCGCCCGCTCCAGCTCCTCGGCCAACGCCCGCCCGGTGCGCTCGACTTCGCCGCGCTTCTTGTGAAAGGTCTCGACGACCGCCGCCATCACCTGCTGAAAGCTGGGCATCCCGTAGCGCGGCTCCGGCGGGTAGTACGTTCCGGCGTGGAAAGGGTGCCCATCCGGGGTGAGGAAGACGGTCATCGGCCAGCCGCCGCTGCCCCGATTGAAGATGAGCGTGGCCTGCATGTAAACATCATCCACGTCCGGGCGCTCTTCGCGATCCACCTTGACGTTGATGAAGTGCTCGTTCATGAAAGCGGCGGTTTTCGCGTCCTCAAAGCTCTCGTGGGCCATGACGTGGCACCAGTGGCAGGCCGCGTAGCCGATACTGAGCAGAAGCGGCTTGTCCTGCTCTTTGGCCGCCGTGAACGCCTCTTCGCCCCAGGGGTACCAGTCCACCGGATGGTCGGCGTGCTGGCGCAGGTAGGGGCTGGTTTCGTGCTGCAAACGGTTGGGCATAAGGTGGCGATCCCTTCGCGTTGGGGGCGGTGATTGGTGGTTGGTGGCCAGTGATCAGTCGTTAGTGATCAGTTGGCGGTGGTCAGTGGCTTGCAACCGTCTGACCATTAATAACCGACTACTGATCACCGATGACTGATCACCGACCACCGAGCACTCTCAGCTTACCAGAGTAGCCTTCAGTCGAATGTCCACACCGGCCAGCGCCTGCGACACCGGACAGCCCTTCTTGGCCGCCTCGGCTTCCGCCTGGAAGGTCGCCTCGTCCAGGCCGGGGACTTTTGCGGTCATGGTCAGCACGATGCGCGTGATCTTGAAGCCGCTCTCCAGCTTCTCGATGTGCACGTCGGCGGAAGTACGCACGTACTCCGGCGTATAGCCCGCGCGCCCCAGCCCGCCGCTGAAAGCCATCGAGAAGCAGCCGGCGTGCGCCGCACCGATCAACTCTTCCGGGTTAGTGCCGGGCGTTTCCTCAAAGCGCGTGCCGAACGAATACGCCCCCTCGAACGCGCCGCTGCCGAGCGCCATTGTGCCCTTGCCCTCGCGCAGCGAGCCTTCCCACACCGCCGATGCCTTGCGAACTGTCATTCCTACTTCCCTCCCGCTAGTCGTTGTGTCTCACAGTGATGCAGTGACGATCATAGCAGAGTCGCGGGACAGGTGGCACGCGGCGAGCGCACAGGTGCTTGAGGCGTTGGGATTGGCCGCCCGCAGTGCTGAGGCTGATCCTGCCCCTAACGGCGCAGGATCACCGAGTAGTGGTACAGGTCCGCCCGGTAGAGAGCAATGATAGTCTCGATGGGGGTATGGTGGCGATCCCAGGTGGTACGTGTCACCCGAATCAGCGGTGCGCCGCGCCGTATCCCCAGCAACTCGGCGGTCATGGTGTCGGCGACAATGGCCTCCAACACCTCGTGCGCCTCGCCTAGCTCGATCCCGCGCTGTTCAAGCAGCGCGTAGAGCGATCCGACGGCATCCAATTCGGCGCGCGTGATGTCCGTGCGGGTCACGTAGGCATCGTGCAGGGCGACCGGGCAGCCATCCACCAGGCGCAGTCGCCGCAGGTGCAGAACCGGCGCACCAACGAAGAGTTCGAGATCCGCTGCCACCTGAGCAGGCGCGGGCACAACCTCGCACAGCAGCGTTTGGGCAGAGGGTTCATGGCCCCGTGCGCGCATATCCTTGGTGAAGCTTTCCAGACGTTGGGCGGAGTGTTCCAGCGGGCGCGGCGCGACGAACGTCCCCCGCCCTTTTTCGCGGTAAATCAGACCCTTGTTGACCAACTGGGCCATGGCCTGGCGGACGGTCATCACGCTGATGCCAAGCTGCGCGGCCAGCTCGGTCTCGGACGGCAACGGCTCTCTGGCTCGCCACGTGCCATTGGCGATCAGGTCTTCAAGCTGCTTCTGGAGTTGTTGGTAGATTGGGATGCCCGAACGTCTGGAAATGTGCAATCCCACAGCGATGTGTTCAGTCATGACACTTTCCATAAAACCTATAGTTCTCTATATAATTCCAGTATAAGCCAGCTATTTTCAGCCGTCAAGCGAGACACCTGGCGAAAGCGCATTTCACTTCTGGGGCAAACGAGGGGCTTGCAGAGCAAGTTTCGAGACCTGTCCTTTCCACGAAGCATCGCGCCCGGCTCGCCTGCGCCGCGCAGTGACTCGGCCCACAAAAGAGAAACCGCCGGGCCAGTCTAGCCCGGCAGTCCCAGGTAAAAGCGCGTGATTCGCCCTGCTCCGCGCCGCGACAAAACCCACAACGACCCCCGCTAGAGTCATTCCCACTTCGCAACACGCGGCGCGGTCTGTCGCATCACGCAGGTACAGCCCGGATCAGGTAATCCGATCTTACCGATAGTATACCAGCAATTGATCTAAAAGCTTATAAAAATCTAGTAAAGAATCGGCGGCCTCTTGTATCGCTGCCCTTCCCCGCTGCACAACGACGGCCAGCAGACCGCACGGGGCGCAGCAGGCGAGCCGCGCCCGCCGCCAGCGCTCACCTGGCCCCCGTGTCTCCGCAACCTGTGTTTCTCCCGCGCAAAACCCTTGTCAAGCGGCTCACCGTGTGCTACAATGCGCGGCGTCACTGGGGGATAGTTTAATCGGCAGAACAGCGGACTCTGGATCCGTCAGTCCTGGTTCAAATCCAGGTCCCCCAGCCTGCAACAGCGCCCGCCCTGCTCGTCAGGACGGGCGCGCTGTTTTCCGGTTGGATGCGCCCCCCTGTCGCGCTACAATCGGGCTGCTCCGTCTGAGGGATCATCAATGGGCATCCGCCTCGATTGGCAGGTCGAATCTGAGCAGTCGCGCATTCGCGCCACCGAAGACCCGGCGGCGCTGCGCCGCCGCCAGCGTGCGCGCCGCCAGATCATGCTGCTGCTGGCGCTGCTGGTGGCCGTGCTCGGCCTGATCGGTGCCTTGATCCTGTGGCGCTTGCAGCACGTGGACGACCAGATTCGCCGCGATCTGCTGGACACGGTGAGCGTCGAAGTGACCGCCCTGCGCGTGGGCGATCTCGCCAACTACATGGCCGTGCAGCGCAGCGCCAGCGACTCCTTTCTCCTCGAGCAAAGCCAGCGCTTCGAAGACTACCAGACGCTCAAAGCCAGCCATCGCGTCGCCCTGACCGGCGAGGTGATCAGCGCCACCATTGACAACCAGCGAGCGCGGGTGGTGCTGGAGGAGAGCATTGACGGCCTGCCTTATCACGTCGTGTGGTTCTACTGGCGCTACGAGGACGGCGCGGCCAGCCCGCAAAGCGGCTGGCGTCACGTGCCCGACGATCTCACCTTTTGGGGCGAGGAGCACACCCTGACCGGCGCGCGGGCGCGCATCGCTTACCGCGACCTGGACGAGGCGCTGGCCCAGGCATTGCTGCCCCATCTCGACGAATGGTGGGAGCACGGCTGCGCAGCCCTGACCTGCACCGCCGCCCCGCCTCCACTCAGAGTGGAGATCGTCGCCGAGCGCCCCAAGACCGTCGAATGGGCCGCGCCCGACCCCTGGCTGCTGCGCGTATCGTCGCCGCTGGTGGGCCGCACGCGCGCCGACCTGCCTCTGACGCCGGAGCTGCAAGCGGAGATCGTGTACCAGTTGGCCGCGCGGCTGGTACGCTATGTGGGCGGAGAGATGACTCTGCCCATCTACAGCGACGCGGCCTGGCTTCAAGGTGAGCTAACCAGCTGGCTGGCCGCGCAGATGGACGAGCAATCTCCCCCTGCGCCGCCCTTCATGCGCTCGCTGATTGCCCAGTACGGGCCGGGCGCGCCGCTGACGCTGCTGGCCGCGCTAAGCCCGCAGATGGCCCTCGACGACGCTCTGACCGCCCTGTCCGGCGTCGCCATGCCCCTGCTGACTGTGGATCAGTTGAACAGCCTGGTCTGGGAGAGCTTCTTCCAGTGGCGGCTGGCGCTTGAGCCGCAGCTTGTCACGGAGCCAGCGAACAGCGGCGCGTTCCTGGCCCTGTACGACCTGGAGAGCGTCGCCGCGTCCAGCGAAGCGGCGCTGCGCCTGGAAAGCCCCGCCTACGCCGCGCAGCCCGTGCCGCAGGTCGTCTCCGTGACCATCGGGCGCGATGCCGCCTCGCAGACCTACGCCTACGCCGAAACGACGCGCACGGAGAACGGCGTCACCGTCCCCGCCGGGACGGTCATCTGGCGGCTGAGCAGCGGCACCTGGAAGCGGGCGAACTGACCGCCCTCTCCCGATCAGGCCCCCGCGCCATAGTCGTAGAATCCCCGCCCCGTCTTGCGGCCCAGGTGCCCCGCCGCAACCATCTTGCGCAGCAGCGGGCACGGGCGGTACTTGGGGTCGCCCAGGCCGTCGTGCAGCACCTCAAGGATGCTCAGCACCACGTCCAGCCCGATGAAGTCGGCCAACGTCAGTGGCCCCATTGGGTGGTTCATGCCCAGCTTCATCACCGTGTCAATCGCTTCCGCCGTGCCCACGCCCTCCAGCAGCGCGTAGATGGCCTCGTTGAGCATGGGCATCAGGATGCGGTTGGCGATGAAGCCAGGGTAGTCCGCCGCCTCGATGGGTGTCTTGCCCAGCCGCCCGGCCAGGGCCATCACCACGTCGAGCGTCTCCTGGCCCGTCGCCAGCCCGCGAATGATCTCGACAAGCTGCATGAGCGGCACAGGATTCATGAAGTGCATCCCGATCACCTTGTCCGGGCGGGCTGTCGCGGCGGCAATGGCTGTGATCGAGATGGACGAGGTGTTGCTCGCCAGGATTGCGTGGGGAGCGGTCAGCGCATCCAACTGGGCGAAGATGTCGCGCTTGAGGGCCGCGTCCTCGCTGACCGCCTCCACAACCAGGTCGGCGTCGCGCAGCGCCCTCAGGTCACCCGCCGGAGTGATGCCGGTCAGCCCGGCGTCGCGCTGAGCATCGGTCAGCCTGCCCTTGCTGTGCAGCTTCTCGACGCTGGCCCTCACGCCGTCCAGCGCGCGCTCCAGCGCGGCAGGAACCACGTCCACCAGCGTCACGCGGTAGCCCTGCACGGCACACACCTGGGCGATACCGCTGCCCATCGTCCCCGCGCCCACCACACCGATGTGTCTGATCGCGTCCAGTTCCATCATGAAGTCTCTCCTTTCAAAGCATTCTAGTTAGGTGACGATGCGCCGCATCTCCTCGATCAGCGGGTGCCCGGCGTAGTAGCCGTGATACTTCTCCGGCAGCAGCGCGGCAATGGCGCACATGATCCGCTCGGTATATTCCTCCAGCTCGTCGCCTTTGGCGCGACCTTCGGGCAGGCGGAACGGCCTGCCATAGCGGGCGACGATCTTCGGGCGCGGATGCTTGAGCACTTTCTCGGTGCCCCACACGCACGCCGGGACAATCGGCACGTTGGCCCGCGTAGCCACGAACGCCGCCCCACCCCGCCCCTGAATCATCGCCCCGACCCTACTACGCGTCCCCTCCGGCGCAATGCCGAGCGGCGCGCCCGCTTTCAGCACGGTGATCGCGTCGCGCAGCGCGCTCCGGTCTGCGGAGAACTGCACGACCCAGATAACCGGAAACAGCCAGAACAGCGGCTCGTACTTGGTGCCCTTATACTTGCGCGCCGCCAGCCCCACCGTGCCGTAGGGGGCCGGGTAGTTGACGGCGGGGATGTCGAAGAAGCTCATGTGGTTGGACACCATGAGAAATGGCGGATCGGGAATGTTCTCGCGGCCAATCACCTGGTAGCGCGCCACCAGGAACAGCAGCAGGCGCGAAAGAGGCTTGGCCCAGCGCGACTCGGTCGTGGCAGGCCAGTCGGGCGGCAGGTTGGCGGGGACAGGCTTGGGCATGGTGTGCGTCTCCTCATGTGTATGAGGCCAGCATACCCAAGCGCCGGGCGCTTGGCAAGATCGGCGCGGGCGGGGAGATACCTGGAATGCGCGCGGATTTTCGGGCAAGAGACCACCACAGACACAGAGGTGAGCTGAGGAAAGTTCTGCGAAATCCGGTGGTTTACCTCACCCCCAGCCTCGCTTCGCTCGGCCTGCCCTCCATGCATGGGAGGGGGCGGCGAGGCGCGTCAGCGCCGAGCGGGGGTGAGGTGAGTCAGGGCGCAGCAGAACAGCGCTCCTGCTGCCCGACAGGTATTGCACACGCTCACACCACCCGTAGTCGCGCGCGGCGATCTGCGGTATCGTTAGCGCAGCGCCGCAACACACGAGGTCATCATGAGCCACCCCGCCCCGCGCGATGCCCGCATCTATCCCTGGCCCGCCGCTGACTGGCCTGTTGCCACGCCCGCCGACGTGGGACTGGACGCCGCTCGCCTGGAAGTCGCGCACCGCTACCTGCTGGACGAGGTGCCCCACATAGACAGCCTGCTCGTGAGTCGCGGCGGCGCGCTGGTCTTCGAGCAGTACATGCGCGGCATGACCCCCGGCACGCTGCACAATCTCAAGTCGGCCACCAAGAGCGTCACGTCGCTGCTGGCGGGCGTCGCCCTGTCCACCGGTGACCTGGCGAGCCTCGATGAGCCGCTCGGCTACATCATGCCGGAGGCGTTCGCTGCCGCCAGCGACCAGGCCAAGCGCGCCATCACCATCCGCCACCTGCTGACCATGCGCTCCGGCCTGGACTGGGCCGAGTACGGGCCGAGCGCCATCGCCATGACTGCCAGCCCGGACTGGGTGCGCTACGTGCTCGACCGCCCGCTGATTCACCCGCCCGGTGCGCACTTCAACTACAGCACCGGCGACACGCAGCTTCTCGCCGCTGCGCTGCAAACGCTCACCGGCATGTCGCTGTATGACTATGCCCGCTTGTACCTGTTCGACCCGCTCGGCATCACCCGCCACGCCTGGCCCGCCGACCCGCAGGGCGTGAGCATCGGCGGGGCGGAATTGGCCCTCACCCCGCGCGACCTGGCGCGCATCGGCTACCTGGCCCTGCGCAGGGGCGCGTGGGACGGCACGGCCATCGTCCCGCCCGCGTGGATTGCCGACTCGCACACCGCCCACACGTCGCTGATGCCGGAGGCGGACAGCGACTGCGAGCGCCTCGCCTATGGCTACCTGTGGTGGCTGCGCCCGCAAGCCGAGCACAAGAGCGCCCTGGCAGTTGGCTACGGCGGGCAGTTCGCCGTCGTCGTTCCAGCGCTCGACCTGGTCGTGGTCATGACCGGCGACATCGCCGCCGCGCCGGAACCGTTCCGCAGCAACCGGATGCTGTGCCGCTTCAACCTGGTCGAGGAGTTCATCGTCCCCGCCGTGCTCGACCGTCCCTGAGTCTCGCCCGCGCCCGCCCCGGCGGACACAGTTTGAGGAGCGCAGATCATGACCAAGATCACCACCAAAGCCGCCTTGTTGGACACGATTCGCAGCACCCGCGCCGCGCTGGAAGACGTGCTCGCCCGCTTCGACGAAGCGGCGCTCGTCACGGCGGCAGTCACCGGCGAATGGACGCCCAAAGACATCATGGCCCATGTCGCCGACTGGGAGCGTCGCTTTCTGCGCTGGGTCGAGACCGGGCGGCGCGGCGAAGACCCAGAGCGCCCGGAGATAGGCATGGCCTGGGCCGATCTCGACCGGCTCAACCGCGAGGTTGTCGAGCACAGCCGGACGCGCTCGCTGGACGAGGTGCGCGCCGAGTTCGCCGCGTCGCACCGCGCCATCCTCGACGCGGTGACGGGGATGGACGAGGATGAGCTTTTCACAGTGGGCCGCTACGCCTGGACGGGGAAGTACCCGCTGCTGCCCTACCTGCGCAGCAACACCGACGAGCACTACGCCGAGCATACTGCCGAGCTGGAGGCCTGGCTGAATCGGCAAAGCGGCTGATGTAAGTCTCCCTGAGGCGCATGAGTATTGCGACTCAATATACAAAGTTCCCAGAAATCTCCGAAAAGCAATATTCATAATTCAAAAAAGGATTTATAATGTAATGAATTGTTTCCCCTTTTACCCTTCATCAAGAGATAGAGAGGTATGACATCATGCGCAAGTCGCTATTCGTCGTTGTGCTCACCGTGCTCGCGGTGATGCTGCTCCCGGTGGTGGCCCATGCCCAGGCCCCGGCTAGCTTCACGTTCGATAGTCTGGACTATGCTGCGTGCACCCCAGGCGAGGAAATCATCGTATCGTTCACCTATACCACTCCGGCTGTGGGAGTTGATTATCTCTACTGGACGCTCACCAACGAGCGCACCGGAAGCTTCACCGAGGTTACCGTAGGGCTGCTGAGCATGAGCCTGGTCGTAGAGAGATATTGGATGCTGCCCGTGCCAAGTGACGTGGTGGAAGGCGATACGCTGACTCTGCAGATTGACACCATCCGGCTTTTCCCCGCTGGGCCGGCGCTCGCCCCGCCACCCGGCACAGTCGTGGAAACGTACAGCCTAAGCTGGACCTGCGGAACCAAGCCGCACCTGACCGGGCCAGGCTGCGATGTCTTCATGAACATCCCCAGCACGGCGGTCGTCGGTGCGTTCGTCAGTGACGCCCCGATTTACTGGAAACCCGGCGAGCAGACCTCTCCGCTTGTCACCATCCCATCTGGCAACACTGCCTGGGTCATCGGCCCGGATAGCTCCGGCATGTACGAGAAGATCATCTGGGTGTGCAACTACCTGTGGGTGCCATCCGGCACGATTGGCCCCAACGACGACGAGGTGTGGCAGGGTAAACCACTGCCGACTGCGCCGGTCGAATAACTACGACCACGCCCGATTCACGCACAAGCCCCGGCCAACTTGACCGGGGCGCTAATCACCAGACCACTGACATCCACCTCGATCTTGCCTCAGAGAGCTTGTCAGGCTCACCCCCCTACCGGCAAAGGGCGTATTCTGATGCGCGCTGCCTCGAACACGGCAATGCAACCCACTGTTAGGTCGGCCTCTAGAGCGGGCAGATTGGCAAGCAGTAACGAGCTTTGACGCCGGGGATCGTGGGTGGAATCACACGAAACAGGATTACCGACGGCCTGCGCTGATGGCGAAAGGCCAATAACGCGCCGAAATACGTGTCTGCCGACACGACAATGCGATCCTCTGCTGCCGCGCGCTCCAGAATCTCACCGTCCTCAGCAGCTTGCAGGCCCAGGTCGCGCACGTGCAGCGCCTCGTGACCAGCCTGCCGCAGCGCCTCGGCCACCTGGGGCGACAGGGCGTTGTCAACCAGGAACTTCATCCCGCGTTAACCAGGGGCAACTCACGCTCGCGCACGGCTTCAGCGGCAAAGTGCAACGCCTCCCGAATATCCTCACGCTCAAGGTCGGGGTATGCAGCGAGAATCTCGTCTTCCGCCATGCCCTCGGCGACCATCGCCACCACCGTCGCCACAGGGATGCGCAGCCCGCGAATGCAGGGAACGCCACCCATCTGCGCCGGATTCACGGTAATGCGTGTGTATCTCATCCCGGCCTCCACAACCTTCGTCATGCCGTTGCACTCTTGCGACACACACCTAGTGTAGCACACATGCGCACTCATCTGTGCCACCTGCCCCGTCCCTGGGAACACAAACGCCCCGGCCTCTCCGACCGGGGCGCTTGAAATCGCCGTCGTCCAGCCCTACTCCAGGCGCTCCAGCACGTGCGCGACCGCCGTGCCACCCAGCCCGCCCAGGTTGAGCGCCAGACCGAGCCGCGCGCCGCTCACCTGGTTATCTCCGGCCTCGCCGCGCAGTTGCAGCGCTACCTCTACCGCCTGGTAGACACCCGTCGCGCCCAGCGGGTTGCCACGCGCCTTCAGCCCGCCGAATGTGCTGATCGGCAACCGGCCCTCGCGCCCGATCGCGCCTTCAACGGCGGGCTTCCAGCCTTCGCCGCGCCGGGCGAAGCCAATCGCCTCCAGTTGCAGCGCGGTCAGCACGGTGAAGCTGTCGTGCAGCTCGGCCAGGTGCAGGTCGCCGGGGCTGATCCCTGCCGCTTCGTAAGCCCGGCCCGCCGCCAGATTCGCCGCGCGCAGGAACAGCATGTCGGCCCGGTTGTGCAGCGCCAGCGTGTCCGTCGCCGCCGCGCTGCCGGAGATGCGCACCGGGTGCGGCACCAGGTCAAGCGCACGCGCCGCGCTGGTCAGCACGACCGCCGCCGCGCCGTCGCCCTCCGGCGCGCTGTCGAACAGGTTGACCGGGTCAGCCACGACCGGCGCTTTGGCGAACGCACCGGGGCGCAGCTTGTTGCGGTACATGGCGTTGGCGTTCAGTGCGCCGTTGGCATGCGCGTTGATGCTGAACGGCTCGAACTGCTCCAGCGCGACGCCGTGCTCGTGCATGTAGCGGCGCATCAGCAGCCCGGCCAGCGCCGCCGGAGTCGCGCCGGGCGTCGCCTCGTAATCCGCGTCGAGGACTGTCGCCAGGTTGGTATCGCGCTCCGGGCCGGTGCGGTCGGTCGCTTTCTCCACGCCGACAACGAGCACCGTCTCGGCCAGCCCGCTGGCTACGGCCAGGTAGCCCTGGCGCAGCGCCATCCCGCCGGAAGCGTCCGCCGCCTCGACGCGCAGCGCCTCGATGCCGGACAGCCCGGCGAAGTCCGCGATCAGCGCGCCCAGGTGATTCTGCCCGCTCAAGTTGCCGCCCAGGGCGTTGCCGACGATGAGCGTGTCCACAGGGTCAAGGCGGGCGTCTTGCAGCGCAGCGCGGATCGCGCCCAGGGCAAGCTGGCGCAGGCCCATGTCCCAGTGCTCGCTGACGGGCACCTGCCCCACGCCGATGATGGCTACGTCTCGCATAATGTCTCCTCGGTGATCAGTGATCGGTTTTCGGTGATCAGGTATCAGGGGTCAGTTATCGGCAAGACCGGACGCCTGCATACAGCCGCAGCACGTGACTGAAAACTGAAAACCGATAACTGATCACCCGTCCCTACTCCGCCAGCTTGCCGCGATAGCGCACGTACAGCGCGTAATCAATCTCCGTCCGTCGGGCCACGTAGTCGCGCACCTTCGGCGCGCGGTCGCGCCGCTCGGCAATGCGCTCGGTGACCAGAATATCAAACGCATCCGATCCCGCACCGCTGCCATAGCTGACCATCAGGATACGGTCGCCCGGCTCGGCGATGTCCAGCGTCGCCGCCAGGCCGAGCAGCGACGATCCGGCGTAGACGTTGCCGACCATGCCCGACAGCAGCCCCGGCTCCAGCTTCTCCGGCGCGAAGCCGAGCACCTGCCCGGCGCGCATGGGGAACTTGACGTTCGGCTGGTGGAAGACCGCCCAGCGGTAGTCGTCCGCCGTCGTGCCCATCATCTCCATCAGGCGCTGCCCGGCGCTGACCACGTGGGCAAAGTAGGCCGGCTCGCCGGTGAAGCGGTCGCCGTGACTGGGGTAAATCTGGCGGGCGCGCCGCCAGAAGTCCGGCGTATCGGTCACGTAGGAATAGCTGCCCTGGAAGACGGCCACGCTCTCCGCCGCCGGGCCGATGATGAAAGCTGCACCGCCCGCTGCCGCCGTGTATTCGAGCGCGTCGCCGGGGCGGGCCTGGGCCGTATCCATGCCGATGGCCAGCACGTAGCCGCCCATGCCGCTGCCAGCAAAGCCGATGCCCGCCTGCATTGCCTCGGAACCGGCTTTGCAAGCGAATTCAAGGTCTGCCGCCTGGACGTTGGGAGCCGCGCCGATGCTCTCGGCGACGACCGTTGAGGTCGGCTTGACGGCGTAGGGGTGGCTCTCGCTGCCCACCCACACCGCGCGGATCAGGCGCGGGTCAATGGCGGCGCGGGCCAGCGCGTTCTGCGCCGCCTCGATGGACATGGTGATCACGTCCTCGTCCAGCCCGGCGACGGCCTTTTCCTGCACGGGCGACCCGCTCAGGCCGCCCGTCCACACGCGCGCCACTTCGCGGCCCGGCAGCCGGTAACGCGGCACGTAGGCCCCGTAACCGGCAATGCCCACCGGACGATCGGGCTTCAAGACGCTCTGCCCCACGCGCGAGGAATGCGCTCCGTCTGTCATGAATGTGTGTCTCCCTCATGCTCACCGGCCCGGTCACGATGGGCCAGGACGGGCACAGTGTAGCAGCGTCCGGCTCTCAAAAGCTATCAGAAGCTCTCAACTTTGCGGGGGAACTCCAACCAGAACCTCGCCCACACCCGC
>MTKY01003644.1_pt1 | contig 13488 bp, 13 predicted proteins | sample 1042731 | NCBI WGS metagenome assembly MTKY01 (sample SAMN06212206, study PRJNA360538) | anaerobic digester metagenome | biome: Wastewater treatment plant; material: sludge; isolation source: anaerobic digester fed with sludge from wastewater treatment plant | place: Denmark: WWTP Soeholt ... | reverse complement strand
CCGGCCGCGCGGCTGCAGACCAAGATTGAGAAGGGCGTCCGCGTGGACATCATGGACCTCGCCAAGGTGCAGGCCGGCGAGGCCGTCTACCTGGCGCGGCCCGGCGACATCGTCTACATCCCGCCCATGAGGCCGGACCGGCGCCGGGACTGGACGCAGACGCTGATCGGTCTGGCTACGGGTCTGATACTCCGCAACTAGCGCCATCCGGCGCTCGCGGTCGCTATACAACAGCATTTGAACTACGCGTTATCACGCAACCGACATAGGCGGCTTCGATGGAGTTCCTCGAGTACTACCAGATAATCCGCAATCGCATCTGGCTCGCCATCGCCATGGCTCTGGCTGCCCTGTTGATGGTGACGGTCTACCAACTCCTGCCGCAGTCGCGCTATACGGCGGAAGTGCAGATGCGGGCGAACCCCGGGTCCATGGTGCGGCTCCAGCAAAGCGGGGCCGAGCGCGTAGACCGCATCTATGACCGGGACTTCTGGAGCAACCTGGAGCAGCACGTCACCAGCCGCTATATCATGGACCAGACCGCCAGTTCTCTGGGCATTACCAACCCCCAGGTTCTGGAGCGGCTCCCGCAGTTTGTCTATGACCGCGGCAAGCGCGGCGACTTCTTCACCGTCTCCGGGACGCGTCTAAGCGCCGAGGAGGCCCTCCAGTACGTCAATTTGGGCGCCGAGGTCATCCGCCGGAATTGGCAGCAACAGCGCATAGACTGGGGCAGCGATCTGCTGCGGCCCCTGGAAACACGGCTCCAGGAAGCCGAGAACACGGCTCGGACGACGCAGGCCCAGATGGACCAGGCCCAGAGCGGCCCTCAGCCCGGCAGCCCCAAGGACCGGCTGGTTTGGGCTCAAAGCCAGATCAACACCTTGGGGGGCACCATCACCGGGGCGAAGGTGGAGATTGCCATCGCCCAGGACCAACTGACGGAGCTGCGCCAGCGGGCCCGGCGCGAAAGCCAGTTGCCGCCCGAGCAGCGCACGGTCGTCGCGGGCCTCGCCCCCGGAGCCGAACTGCAGGGGCAGCTCCTGCAGCTTGAGACCGCCAAGGCCCGGATGCTGCGCAGCCGCAAGCCTAGCCACCCCGAGGTACAGGCGATCACTGACGAGATCGCGACGGTCCAGAAGCGCATCGCCGAGATTGAGCGGACCAATGGCGCCGGGGAGATGACCGGCATCCCGCTGGCCTTCCGCGACCAGATCAGCACGGCGGAGCTGAACCTGCGGTCCGCCCAGCGCCGGCTGGATGCGCTCACCGCCGAGGAGGCCCAACTGCGGTCCCAGATCCCGGCCCTGTTGAGCCGTTCGCACGACTACCAGCAGCTCGAGGACACGTTCCAGATAGCAAACCAGGAGCGGAACACCGTCCGGGCCAGCATCGGGGTCATCAAGGCTGAGTTGGAGCGCCTGCGGACCGCCAGCGACCTCGAGGTCGTCGGTGAGCCGACCATCCAGCCCTCCACGAAGACCTTTTCCAAGTTTCTCTTGCTGGCGCTGGCCAGCACGCTCGGCGGCCTGGTCATCGGCAGCCTGCTGACCTTCATGCTGCACTACATGGACCTGACCTTCAAGAACGAGGCCGAGGCCGAGCATCTGCTGGGGTACACGGTCATCGCCGGTATCCCGCGCAGCGACATCGTCCCTGCCCCCACGCTCCCGACGGAGCCCCCGGACCAGCCGCCGGGGCCCACGCCGGGCGGGACATCTGGAGTCTGAGACACTGCCCGGTAGTCCCGGGAATAGGGGAGACCAATGCTTCGCAGTACCGAAGCTCTGTTGGGAGAGAACCCGCCCCATTCGCGCTATCTGGAGGCCTATCGGCGCCTCCGCACCTCCGTGCTGGCTCTCCGGGATGAGCGCCCCTTCCGGTCGCTCATGATCACCAGCGCCTCGCCCAATGAGGGGAAGACCGTCACCTCCCTTAATCTCGCCATGCTCATCGCCCAGACCGGGATGAAGGTCACGCTGGTGGACGGCGACTTCGCCCACCCGGTCGTCCATCGGCTGTGGGAGTTGCCCGAGGCCCCGGGCATCACCGATGCCTGCCTGGAAAACATCGAGCTGGAAGAGCTGATCAAACCCACCGAGATTGATACGCTCAAGGTCGTGACCGCCGGCCGCGCCCACATGCGCGGCCCCGACCTGGTCAGCGGCAACATGATGCCGATTCTCATGAACGGGCTGGTGGACCGCAGCGACCTGGTGGTCGTGGACAGCGCGCCAGTGCTTGGCTCGGCGGGCACCCTGCAACTGGCGCGCATGGTGGAATGCATTCTCATGGTGGTACGGGCCCGCGAGAACGTCGGCCCCGCCCGTCGCTCGCTGAAGCTCCTCAAGGACATTGGCCGCGATGTCCGCGGCCTCATCGTCAATGACATCCTGGGGCAGGACGACCAGGGCCACTCCTACTATTATTACTACGGCTACGGCGCCCCGAGTGAGCCGAGATAGCCCCGACACATCCCTGGGGGGCTGACATGGGCAGGTACGGGGTATTGTTCATAGCCTTGGCGATCTGGCTGGCCATCAACGCCGCGCGCCTCGGCCAGCCCTTCAAGCCCGGGCATGATGCCTACATCAGCTCGCAGCTCGGGGCCTACGCCTACAATCATGTCAAGTTGGGCCTCAGAATCACCCGGGGCGCCAACTTGGCCGCTCTCGACCAGCAGGATCAACCCCGCTTCTACTACTCCTATACCCCCCTCGCCTCCTGGCTGCTGGCCATTCCCATGGGACTCGGCGTGCCGTTTCATCCGGCCGTGCGACTGGTGACCGCGCTCTCTTACGGTCTGTTCCTCGGCTTTCTGTGGGTCTTCGCGCAGGCGGTCTGGGGGCGCAAGGTGGCCGAGGTGGCGGCGCTGACCGCCGCGGTGCTGCCGGTCAGCCTGCAATATGGCCTCGCCTGCATCTGGGAGGTGCTGTCCCTGGCGCCACTCTTCGGCGCCCTGGCCCTGTTCGCCTCACGGCGACAGCGTGACTGGTCCTGGACGGTCCTCGTCACCCTGGCCTCCGTGGCGGCGGTGATGCTCTCCTGGCTGTCCTGGCTGCTGATCATCCCGGGCGTGGTACGGGAGTTTCGGCGGGGAAACCGTCGGTTTGCTACCATTGTCGGGATACTTTCCATCGTGGCGCCGACCGCGCTGCAACTGGTGGCGCTAAACGCCACGGGCATCTCCTTCGGCGCGTTCCTCAGCCATTGCCTCGAGCGAATGAGCAGCGCTCAGTGGGAGGACGCGCGAACTGTCATGAGTTATCGGAGCCTGCTTCGGGTCTTCATGGAGCGGCTGTCGGCAAGCATGGGCCCCCTTCCTCTCGGCCTGACCGCCCTCGTCCTCATCACCGCGCTGGTGAACGCGCTCCAGCGGCGCTCTGCACCCGTCAGTGGCCGGCTGTGGTTGCTGCTGCTCATCATCTACGCCCTTCCTCCCAACCTTCTGGCGCGCAATGTGGCGACCTACCACGATTTCTTCACCATTCTGCTCGTGCCGGTAGTCGCGATCTGCACGGGCATCGCCTTCTCCCGGGCATTTCGTCGGACTTCGCTGGGAGAGGAGAGTCCCGGATACAGCCTGATCGGGGTGGGGCTCCTGCTCCTCGCCATGCTGGTTACCGGGGTCTGGCCGATGCGCGAGAAGCTCAGAACCGAGCCGAAGGACCGTGACGCTCAAGCGCTGGCCGGCGAGTTGGGCCGCCACGCGGCGCTGGGGCAGGTGCTGGTGATGTCACCCGGCTTCATTGCCGACCAGCCCCGAGAACGGCCCCCACTGACGCTCGCCGAGCGTGACCGGCTGCCTGACCCCACCTTCGGCTGCCTGACCGGCAGGACGGCGCTGCTGTGCTATGACAGCCAGGAACTGCCCGGGCTCCTCGCTCAGCTCAAGCCGGGTCAGACGGCGGTGGTCGTGCAGAGGGAGGGAGAGCTGGAGCCCCTGCCGGCGGGCAGCAGGAGAAGCCGGGTGGGGTCCTATACGCTGGCGGAGTGCGAGGCAATCGCCCCTCCGTGAACCTTGCTGCCTACCCACTTATGTTGATTATAATGTCACTTATGATAAATAAGTCCGCCCCGTAGCCGCCCCACGCCCCCTGAACAATCCGCCGCGAAGTTCCACTGACAGCCACATTTGAGCGAAAGAGTCCGTTTGACTTGAGCCAACCTTGAAGTTATGTTAGCAACGGTCTTAGGCGACCAGGGGGTCATGACTATCCCAGAGGGGCTGCTGTGGGATTGTCACTTGTAGTGGGATGTCCTTTGGACCAACCTCCTCGGGCCGTGCTTGACCAGTTCTCTTGCCTGGTGAGCGCGGCTTATTGTTTGAGTCTTTCCCCCACGCCAGGTCACGCCTGGGAGTGACCAACGCGCGAGGGAAAGGAGGTGAAATGAGATGAGGACGAAGCTATTCGTAGCGGCGGTTCTGGCCGTCGTGCTGGCCGTGCCCGCGATGGCGTATTCGGGCTCGCTGACCGCCGGCGGCGGGGGCCTTTCGGCTCCAGCCAACAGCGGCGCGCCCAACCCGTGGGACAGCACCAGCACGGTCTTCTCGTGGGATGTGACCTGGAACTCCAGCGCCAACCTGTGGTATTACCAGTATAGCCTGGTGGTGCCGGCGAAGGGGATCAGCCATATCCTGCTCGAGGTGTCGGACGAGTTCGCGACAGCCGACATCGTCAGCCCGGCCCCGAGCGGCATTGGGGACCTCAACTGGTACAGCGCCACAAGCCACGGCAACAGCAACCCCAGCCTGCCCAGCCTGTTCCGGGCCATCAAGATCGAAAACGCCGGCAGCGAGCTCTCGTGGGCGTGGTCGTTTTACTCCCCGCGAGCCCCGGTCTGGGGTGACTTCTACGCCAAGGACGGGGTCAACAACGTCTCGGGCCAGAAGACCAATGTCGTGCTGTGGAACGCCGGCTTTGGGAGCCCCGACAGCGACCCGACCGACGCTCCGGCGGATGGATCCGTGGGCTACCACATCCTCCGCCCGGACACCTTCAACGAAGGCGTACCGCCTAACGGCGAGACGCCGGAGTTGTCCACCTGGCTGCTGCTGAGCCTCAGCGGTCTGGCGGGAGCCTTCGTAGCCCGCCGGCGCCGGTCATGAAGCCGTAGCTCTCAGTCGTCCCCGCGAGCCACCTCTTCCGAGGTGGCTCGCCATATTTGCCTTGACTTGAGGTGGTCTTGAGGGTAGCATTTGCATTGGTTCGCGCAATACGTGGGGGTGCGCGAACCGGTAGGGACGGACGGGCCCAAGAGGGGCTGCTCTCGGGTTGTCGGTCGTCTGGGCACAACCAATAGTACTAACCTCTCTGGGCCGTGTCTGACCGGCGTTCACGCCGGTAGGCACGGTTTTTCCCATTTCAGCCTTTCCCCCCACGCTGCCGCACTTCCGTGCGGCCAACGTGCGAGGGAAAGGAGGTGAAACAGAATGACCAAAACTCTCATGGTGGCTGTGGTGGTGGTCATGCTGTGCGCCCCTGCCGTGATGGCGCAACCGCCATACAACAACGCCGAGGTGGTCACCAACGTTTGGGATATCACGATCACCAATCCCAGCGGCGACGACTGGAACTGGCTGGTGACGCTGAAATCGGGCGCCATCGGGATCTACGGCGGCATCATCCAGGATGCTCAAGAGTTCATTGTCTACGACGATGACGAGGGCACCAATCCCGGTAGCGACCTGGGTTGGACCGCCAGCACGGCGGGCAACCCGTCCATGGGGTGGAAACGGACCGGCTCGGATGCCTACCTGCTGCCCGGCGAGTCCAAGAACTTCTGGGCCACGATCGCCACGTTGGAAAACCCGAACAAGGTCGTGCTCCACGTCAGGGAGCTCACCTCGAGCGGGAAAGTCGAAACCTACTTTGCCCGTCAGGTAAGTAATGGCGAGGGCCAGCCCGGCGGCGAAACGCCGGAACTCTCCACCTGGCTGCTGCTGAGCCTCAGCGGTCTGGCGGGAGCCTTCGTAGCCCGCCGGCGCCGGTCGTGAAGCCGTAGCTCTCAGTCGTCCACACGAGCCACCTCTTCCGGGGTGGCTCGGCGCTTTGCGCCCGCCGACGCTCCGCCCCATGCCAGCGCGCCATTATTGCGGAAGGCTTGAGTTGACCTGCGAGCAGCCTGAAGATAGCATGACCGCGGGTCCCATGCAATTTGTGGGGGTGTGTGGGACTCATGTCGTGCGACGAGCCCAGGAGGGGCTGCTCTGGGGTTGTCAGTCGTTTCGGCACACCATCAAGCCTTGACCTCTTCCTGGACCGCGTCTGAGCGAGTGCTTGTGCCTGGCGGACGCGGTACTTGATTCTGGCCTTTCCCCCACGCGGCCGTACTTTCGTGCGGTCAACGCGCGAGGGAAAGGAGGTGAAGTGAGATGAGGGGAGTCCTTATAACGGCTGTCGCGCTGGTAGTGCTGTGCGCGCCCGCCGTGATGGCGGCGCCGGTGTACAACAGTGCGCTGGTGGTCAGCCATGTATGGGACCTCACGATCTCCAACGACGGGAACAAGTGGAACTGGTTGGTGACGCTGAACGACGGCGCCGTCGGGTACTATGGCGGCATCGTCCAAAGCGCCGAGAAGTTCATCATCTATGACAATGATGCGGGGCGCTACGCCGGCAGCGACCTGAAATGGAACATGGAACTCCGCACGAATGGCGCGTCCGTCGTGTGGCGGTGGGTTCCCGCGGGTGGAGATGTCCGACTCTTCGCCGGCGAATCCACGAACTTCTGGGCGACGATTGACAACTTGGGTAGAGCGACCAAGGCCGTGTTCCGGATCAACGAAGTAAACCCCGAGACCGGGGCGGTTACGCGCTACTACGCTCGCCAGCTAGTGCCCGGTGAAACGCCCGAGCTGTCAACCTGGATGCTGCTAGGTCTAAGTGGGCTGGCGGGGGCCTTCATTACCCGCCGACGCCGTCCATGAGCCACATCCGTCTGCTGTTGGTGCGAGCCACCCCTCCGCGGGTGGCTCGCTTTATTTTACTTGACCTATAAAACAGCTTGCGGGTAGTATTCGGTTTGGCATCATGCAGTATGTGGGGGCGCATGAGGCCATGTCGCGCGACAGGCCCAGAGGGGCTGCTCTCGGGTTTGCAGTCGTCTCGACATACCATTAGCGCTATTCACCCTCTCTGGGCCGTGTCTGACCGGCGATGACGCCGGTAGGCGCGGCTTTTTGCATTTCAGCTTTTCCCGACGTTGCTGCCTGATCGTGTAGCCATCGTGCGCGAGAAAGGAGGTGAAATGCGATGAGTAAAGCCCTCTTAATGACTGTGACCCTCATTGTGCTGTGTGCCCCGACCGCGCTGGCCGCCCTGCAGTATGACGACCCCGCCATAAAGGTGATAGACAACCTCTGGAACATCACGACTTCGCCAAACCACCCGGGCGCCAATGACTGGCGCTGGGATGTCACCCTTAACAGCGGCGTGACCGGGAACTGGGGCGGCACGATCATTTCGGCTTTCGGGTTCATCGTCTACGATGATGACCCAGGAACCAGCCCCTTCAGCGCGCTCGGTTGGGGTACGATGCCCCCGGACAACGGCGCCTCGGTCGAGTGGGTGGTGAACCATTATTCCCTGCCTCTGCTGCTAGCCGGCGACAGCACCTACTTCACGGCCACCATTGACCAGCTTGACGAGCCCGGCAAGGTCGTCATGGCAGTTGTCGAGGAGGACTACGGGCCTGATCAAGAGCGCATCGAGCGGCAATACTACGCGCGGTTCACGGTGAACGTCCGGGCTGGCGGGGGGAGGGGAGACCCCCGAGCTGTCCACCTGGCTCCTGCTGAGCCTCAGCGGCCTGGTGGGGGCCTTCATAGCCCGGCGGCGGCAGTCATAGGGCCACATCCTATCGTCAGTACGAGAGGGAAAGGAGGTGAAAGAAGATGAGGAACACCCTGATAGCGGCAGTGGCGCTCGTTGTGCTGTCCGCCCCGGCCGCGATGGCGTTGGTGCCGTTATACTCCGACGCCTACCCCGTCAGTGGCATCTGGAGCGTAACGGCTACGCCGAATAACCCGGGAGCCAATGACTGGCGGTGGGACCTCACCCTGATCGGCGGGACCGGGTACTTTGGCGGCACTGTCTTCTCGGCTGTCGGGTTTGCCGTCTATGACGATGACCCGGCTACCAACCTGTTCAGTGAGTTCGATTGGTATACCAACCCCCTGACGAACGGCGCCTCGGTCGAGTGGCTCCAAGTCGGCGGCGATCCTTCGCTGCCTCTTGGCGAGAGCACCTACTTCACGGCGACGATTGACCAGTTGGACGATCCCACCAAGGTCAGCCTGATGATCTGGGAGCAGGTTAGCGATATTGAGTCTCATGGCTATTGGGCGCGCCTCGCGCCGGCCGCCGAGACGCCCGAGCTGTCCACCTGGCTGCTGCTGGGCCTCAGCGGGCTGGCAGGGGCCTTCATGGCCCGCCGCCGGAAAGCTTGACTTCGGCCATCTATCCGCAAATGGCACAAGCCACCCGCTGCCGGGTGGCTTGTGTACTTCCACCGAGGGAGAAGGCTACATGAAGAGATGGGCTTTGCCGATCTCGATGGTGCCGACCTGAATTAGCACGTCCATCAGCCCCTCCGGGTCCGCCGTGCGGAAGGCCGAGCCGCCGTTGCGCACCAGTGACTCATTGAACTGGAAGTCCGCGCCGCCGGAGCCATACGGGGCGCCGTCGGCTTCCGAGGTCAGGGTCACGGTGTGTATGCGGATGCCCAGGTTACCCGCCTCATTGGCCTTAGCGACGGTCTGGTTGCGGTATTGCTGGGTGAGCGCTGCCGTTTGCCCGAAGGGCATGCCGTCACTGACCAGCACGATGGACTGCTGGCACTTCTCGTCATCGCCGCGCGCCGCATATTCCTGAATAGCCCAGTTGAGCGCCGCCGAGGGGTTGGTGTAGCCGCGCGGGCCGTCGTTGCGCACGAAGGTCTTGTGATCGCGCCAGTCGCTGGGGAGCTGCGTGCGGCTGCCGCCGAAGGAGGTCATGGTCTTGTAGGTCGGCTTGGGCGCATAGGTCCACCAGCCGTGCTCATAGGTCATGTAGTATTGGTTCGACATCTTGAGGCCCTCGTTGAAGGCCACATACCCCAGCTTGTCGTCGTCCACCGAGGCGCCGTTGATGAGGTTGAACATGGCCCAGTCGGCGTCAATGGCGTCCCGCCACTCCTCTATGAAGGAGCTGGAGGCGTCCTGGGCCACGATGATCTCCACCGGCTTGCGGGGGCCGTTGTAGGTAGCGATACCGGCGGCCCCGGACATGGCCATCTCCACGTGCTGGCGCCCGAAGATGTAGGAGAAGAACAGCGGGATCGGCCCATTGGGCGAATCCACGGTGCGCCGCCCGGTGACGCGCACCGCGGTCTCCGTAAAGGCCGGGGACCAGGGCACGATCTGATGAGTGTCCGGGTCCCACGCCCCCACCTCGATGTCTTGCTCGGCCAGAATCAGCGGCTGGTTGAGCACCATGTTGTTGTTGGCCGCCGCGATGGCCGCTGTGCGCGCCGCCGCGGGGTCCATGCCGAACTGCAGCGAACTGGCCCCGGCCAGGGCGGCCGCGTCCACCGCGTCCTGCAGTTGCTGGCGGCCGTTCCACATCAGCCCCCAGTCCACGGTGACCGCGACCGAGCCCATGATGATCAGCAGGATCAGCGCGCTGTAGACGCTGATGACGCCCCGGCGGGACCAACGCCGCCGCCAAGACAACATGCTTCCGATGCGACGCTTCCACCGAATATGCGATTGCGCCATGTCAAACCACCCTCTCGTCCGGCTCGCCGCCCCCACAACAGCGGCGCCGGACCAAGCCACGAGTTCAGTTGGAGGCTCCCGTATGATAAACGTAACACCATCGGCTCACTCTGCGCCCAAGACCGGCTCAAGATGCGCGCAGGACGAAGGCAAGGGGAACAGGATGGACAGGATGGATAGGATGAAAGGCAGAGGATGGAGGGGCCGAGCTTCAGCCGGCCCGCGCTGTCAACACACCGGGGCCGGGGGTTGAAACCCCCGTCTGCGGTGGGAGCGTCCCTCCGGACGCAACGGCACCCGCCCGCCCTGCCTCTCCCCCATCCTTTTCCCTATCCTTTCATCCTCCCCATCCTGCCCATCCTGTTAACCTCTCCCCCGCGAAGGACCACGCCCGCCTCCGGCGAACCATGAAGCATTCACCTCACAAGGGGGTTTCTCATGCGACCGCGAGCCGTTGTGGCCGGCGGCGCCGGCTTTTTAGGCTACCACTTCGTCAAGCACCTGCTGGCCGAGGACTTCGATGTCGTCATCATGGATAACCTGGCCACGGGCACCCGGCGCAATGCCCGCGACCTGGTCATCCCCGACCGCTGCGAATTCGTCCAGGCCGACATCTGCGACCGGGTCGAGGTCCCCGGGCCGGTGGACTATGTGGCCAACCTGGCCTGTCCCGCCAGCCCCGCGGACTTCTCGCGCATCCCGCTGGACATCATGCGCACCTGCAGCGAGGGCGCCCGCAACCTGCTGGAACTGGCCCTCCACAAGGGCGCGGAGTTCCTCCAGGCCTCCACCTCCGAGATCTACGGCGACCCGGAGGTCCACCCGCAGCGCGAGGACTACACCGGCAATGTCAACCTGATCGGCCCCCGGGCGGTCTATGACGAGGGCAAGCGCTTCGCCGAGGCCCTGTGCTTCTCATATCACCGCCAGTTTCGCGTGCCCATCCACGTCGGGCGCATCTTCAATACCTACGGCCCGCGCATGCGCTCCGATGATGGCCGGGTGGTCTCCAACTTCTGCGTCCAGGCCCTGACCGGCCAACCCCTGACCATCTACGGCGGCGGCGTCCAGACCCGCAGCTTCTGCTATTGCGAGGACGAGGTGCGGGGCCTGTACAGCCTGATGCGCTCGGAGCACACCGGCCCCTTCAACATCGGCAACCCCAGCGAAATCTCCATCCGCGAGTTTGCCGAGACGGTCCTGGAGCTGACCGGCAGCCGGTCGGAGCTGGTGGATGTGCCGCTGCTGCACGAGGACGACCCCAAGCGCCGCCGCCCGGACATCACCAAGATCCGCCAGGCCCTGGGCTGGGAGCCCCAGACCGACCTGCGCACCGGCCTCTCCCACACGCTGAATTGGTTCCGGGAGGTGCTGGCCGAGCAGGGGGCGTGAGGATTGACACCACCGCCGGTCCGGGTTATGATGCATCTACGCATCATATGATGCACAAACGCATCAACCATTGGAACACCGGCGAAACCCATGTGGCTGAGAAACCCTCTGGATAGCGTCCTAGCCTCCCGCAGCCGGGTAGGGATACTGCGCGTCCTGGCCACCTCGGCGGCGCCGCTGAGCGGTCGCGAGATCGGCCGCCGGGCGGCGGTTGCCCCCGGGCATGTGTCGCGGGCTCTGCGCGACCTCGTGGCGGCGGGCATCGTGCGCGGCCATGACCACGGGCGCGTGAAGACCTACGAACTGGCCGACGACGACTCGGAACTGGTGGCGGGAGTACGCCGGCTCTTCGCCACCGAGCGACAACGCCGGCAGACCGTCCTGGACGAGCTGATGGCCAGTACGCCGGACCTGCTGACCATCGTGCTCTTCGGCAGCGAGGCCCGGGCCGAGGCGACGCCGGCCAGTGACACGGACCTGCTGCTGGTGGTGAAGCACCGCACCGAGCCGCTGGAGGCGCGCCTGCGGGACGTCTGTCTGCGGCTCGCGGAGGCGCACTCACTGGCATTGTCCTGGCACATCGCCGACCTCAATGACCTGCGGCAGTGGGACACCGAAGGACATGAGCTATGGCTTAACATCCTGCGCGAGGGCCTCAGACTGCGCGGTACGCCTCTGGAGGAACTGCGGCGAGTATGGCAACCTGGCAGGACTACCTGGAGCAGTCCCGGCGTTTCTGGGACGTAGTACAGGCGGTGGGCGATCCGCATCACACCAGCCAGGCGGCCAGCAACGCGGTTCTGGCCGCCATCGCCGCCACTGATGCGGTGTGCCTCTACCTGGTCGGCGAACAGCCGCGGGGAGAGGCTCACTCCACAGCCCCCACATTCCTGCAACGCGCCTGCAAGGGCACTCCCTGGGAAGCCGAGGCAGCGGCGCGCGCCCGCCAACTCGCCGACATCCTCCAGCAGAAGAATGCTGCCCAGTACCATGGCAAGGCCTTAAACCAGACGGTGGCCGAAAGGACGATCAAGCAGACCGAGCGCTACCTCCGCTGGGTGGAGGCGGTTCTGCCTGTCACCAACGCCGACTAGTGGATGACCCGGCCTTGGCTCCGGACATTAGCATTGTTTAGCCCCGACCATTATGCCCGCCTTAATCATCTCTTATCATTCTCGCCGTAATACCTTAACATAGGGTTCATAGTCTGGCAGAATAGGAAGAGCCTGGTGTGAAAGCGGAATGAGATGGCTCTCCGCGCTCTATCGGAGCAGGTGTCAGACATGGCGGAACGATTGCTATTAGTTGAAGACGAACCGAGCGTCACGGATGCGGTATCCTATTCGCTGGAGCAGGAGGGCTTTGAGCTCCTGACAGCCGGGGATGGGCAGACGGCGCTGCAGCGCTTTGAGGACGGGCGCCCGGACCTGGTGATCCTGGACCTCATGCTGCCCGGCATCAACGGCTGGGAGCTGCTTAAGGCCTTCCGCAAGCAGCGCCCCGGAGTGCCGGTGATCATGCTCACGGCCCGGGCGGAAGAGGCGGACCGCGTGGCCGGGCTGGAGATGGGGGCCGACGACTATGTCACCAAGCCCTTCAGCATGCGCGAGTTGGCGGCGCGGGTGCGGGCGGTGCTGCGCCGGGCCGCGGACCGGACGGAAGAGGTGGTGCCGGTCATCACCAAGTCCGGTGTTCGTCTGGATGCCGACCGCCACGAGGTGAAGGTGGACAGCAGGGATGTCACTCTCTCGCCCAAGGAGTTTGACCTGCTGGCCTACCTGATGCGTCACGCCGGGCGAGTGCGCAGCCGTGATGACATCTTGCAGGCGGTATGGGGCTCTCCGGAGTATCTAGATGAGCGCACGGTGGACGTTCATATCCGCTGGTTGCGACTGAAGATCGAGGCGGACCCGGTCACTCCCCGGCGGCTGATCACAGTACGCGGTGTCGGGTACAAGTTCGCGGAGCTTTAACCGAATGCCCCTGCGCTGGAAAATCACCCTGGCCTTCTCGGCCATCCTGGCCCTGGTCTTTTTCGCCCTGGATGCCTACCTGCACCGCGCCATCCTGCAAGCCGGCGAGGAGGCGATGGCTCAGGGCATGCTGGCCGAGGCGCGGCTGGCCGCCCGGAGTCTGCCGCCGCCGCCCTGGAACAGCGACTTGAAGCTGCAGGACCTCATCACCGACCTCGACCGGCTCAGCGGCGCCCGCCTCACCCTGATTGACAGTGAGGGCGTGGTGCTGGCGGACAGCCGCGAGCAGCCGGCGACGATGGATAACCATGCCGACCGGCCCGAGCGCCAGGAGGCCCTGGGGGGAGGCTGGGGCCAGGCCAA
>MTKY01047082.1_pt1 | contig 13491 bp, 13 predicted proteins | sample 1042731 | NCBI WGS metagenome assembly MTKY01 (sample SAMN06212206, study PRJNA360538) | anaerobic digester metagenome | biome: Wastewater treatment plant; material: sludge; isolation source: anaerobic digester fed with sludge from wastewater treatment plant | place: Denmark: WWTP Soeholt ... | reverse complement strand
TGTCGCCGAAGTCGAAGCAATCGAAGGTGGCGTGATTCATGGTAGGATGCCCCGAGGCAATTTACACAGGAGTTGACACTATCTCCCATCGCGATGCACCTTCGCGGAGATGACTTGGCGGCATCGCGGCTTCTGGAACGGGCCGTTCGCGATTACCCGAACAACGCTGCTGCCCATCGTGAGTTGGGGTTCCAGCATCTTAGGAAGGGAGAGCGGGACACGGCAGAGCGACTTCTCCTTCGATCCGCCGAACTGGACCACTCAAACGTATGGACGGCGATCTATCTTGGATCCCTTTACTGTCAGAAGGGCGAGTATGCCAAGGCGGAAGCCGAGTATCGTCGTGCCTGCGAGTTGGCCCCTGATGCCGCATGGGCACGATACTGGTACGGTGATTTGCTTTGGTATCAAGACAGGCTCGCCGAAGCCGAGCAGCAATATCGCAAGGCCGTTGAGCTTGACCCGGATGACCCGGCCGCGTGTTGGGACCTGGGATACTTCTTGATGCGCACCGGCGGCGCGATGGAGGACGGTGAGCGCTGGTTGAAGCGAGCGCTGGACTTGTATCCGGAGGAGATCCGCGAAAAAAAGGCGCGCGAGCTTTTCGGAAACAAGAACGAAGAAGAAGAGAAGTAGAAACGCGCGGGCGGGGCTCACCTGGCGCACACCTTCGCCGGGACGGCCACGCCGTACGCGGTGGATTTTGCGTACAACATGGGCCCGGCGGCCTGGACGCAGACGACGACGTTTCCGGGTGGCCGGTCGGTGCGATCCGGCGTTCGTCTCGCAAAAGAAGACTCCTGACTTCTTTGTCCATAGCAGGCATCCGTGCGGGCCTGTGCCTGCCCCGCGCTTCTCGATTTGACATTCGCCGCGGCGCCGATAGAACCCTTGCCCATGGAGCGCTGGATCGGAATCGGCGGGCTGTTCGTCCTGATGGGACTGGCCTGGGCGCTTTCCTCGCATCGGCGGCGCGTTGCGTGGCGGACCGTCGTCGGCGGGCTGCTGCTTCAGTTCGCGCTGGCCGTGCTGATCCTGCGCGTGGACGCCGTTCGAGGACTGTTCGACTCCATCGGCGTCATCATCACCCAGGTGCTCCGCTTCACGGACCAGGGCACGGAGTTCATCTTCGGGGCCCTGACGGACAGCCAGGCCCTGGGCAAAGCCCTTTACGCGGATCCCGGCGCCGGCCTGGCCTTCATTTTTGCGTTCAAGGTGCTTCCGGTCATCATCTTCTTCGCCTCGCTGATGGGCGTGCTCTATCACCTGGGAATCATGCAGCGGGTCGTGGAAATGATGGCCTGGCTCATGACGCGCACGCTTCGCGTCAGTGGCGCCGAAAGCCTGGCCATGAGCGCCAACGTGTTCGTCGGCCAGACGGAGGCCCCGCTGGTCATCAAACCCTACGTCGCCCTCATGACCCGCTCGGAACTGATGTCTCTGATGACGGGGGGATTCGCCACCATTGCCGGCAGCGTGTTCGGATTCTACGTCAGCCTGCTGGGCGGTGACGATCCGCAACAGCAGGCGGAGTTTGCCAAACACCTGCTGACGGCCTCGCTGATGTCGGCCCCGGCCGCGTTCGTGACGGCCAAGCTCATGATCCCGGAAACCGAGGTGTCCCGGACGGCCGGCTGCGTGACAGTCCGTTTTGAACGGACCACCATAAACGTGATCGACGCGGCCTCCAGCGGCGCGGCGGACGGGTTGAAGCTGGCCCTGAACGTGGCGGCCATGCTGCTGGCGTTCATCGCGCTGATCGCCCTGGTGAATTACCCGCTCGAGCGGCTGGGGCAGTGGGGGCCGGTACACGAGTTCCTGGCCGCCCGCGGCGTGGAGAAGCTGAGCCTCAGCGTACTGCTGGGCTGGCTGTTCGCGCCGCTGGCGTGGGTGATGGGCGTGCCCTGGGAGGACGCGGGCAAGTTCGGCGGGCTGCTGGGCGAGAAGATCGTGGCCACCGAGCTGATCGCCTTTAACTCGCTCCACACGATCATGCTGTCGGACGACCCGATGAGCTACCGCAGCAAGGTCATGGCCAGCTACGCCCTGTGCGGATTCGCCAATTTCGGCTCGATCGCCATTCAGATCGGCGGAATCGGCGGGATCGCCCCGGACCGCCGACGCGACCTGGCCGCCCTGGGCCTGCGGGCCATGGTGGGCGGGGCGCTGGCCAGTTGGATGACGGCCACCATTGCGGGCATCCTCTGGGTGCCGCCGTGAGACCGGGTCTGGGGCGGCCGCTCGTCCCGGCGTTCGGGCGCGCCCTGCCGGCTGCCCATTTTACTGCCGGCCGGAGTGTGGTTAGGATAGTGCGATGGTGACCCCCGCGCATGGGCGTGAGGGGTACGGAGTGCGGAACCGACTGGGGGCAACTTCCGCCGGTCCGGCCTCGTAATTGGACTCACTGAATGGAGAGAAGACCATGAGACATTGGGTGCCCCGCTTGGTGTTGATCGCTGCGGTGTGTGGGATTCTGAGCAGTGGCTTGGCCGTTGCCCAGGATCAGCCGATGACCGCGTCGGATCCGGAACTGGCCAAGGTCCAGGACGAACTCCGGGCCATTCGGGAGGAATTGGCGGCCGTTCGCAACGAGCTGAAGCAGATGACGATACAGTTGCGCGCTCTGCAGAATGCCCCGAAGCCGGTAACCCCACCCACGCCGCCTGCTCCGCCAGACAACACCGTTCACAACATTCCAACGGAGGGTTCGCCGGTCCGCGGCCCGAAGGACGCCCCGGTGACCGTCGTGGAATATGCCTCTTTTGCGTGTGGCTGGTGCATTCGTGAGGATCCCACGCTCAAGTCGGTGCTGAAGGAGTACCCCACCGAGGTCCGCTGGGTGTTCAAGCACTTTCCCCTGTGGCCGAAAGCCAAGCCGGCCCACGCCGCCGCGGCGCTGGCGATGAAGCAGTTGGGTGACGAGGGCTTCTGGAAGATGTACGACAAGATCATCGAGGGGGGAGCAAAGAAGCTCGAGAAAGCCGACCTGCGCCAGTATGCCGAGGAATTGGGCATGGACCTGGCCGCGTTTGACGCCGTCATGGCGGATGGCACGCAAGTGGCCGGGCTGGCCGACGTGGATGCGCCGTTGGCCGCCCGGTTCGGCGTGCGGGGGACTCCGGGCATCTTCATCAACGGCAAGCGGCTCCAGGGCGCGCGAACCCTTGAGAACTATAAGACCCAGATTGCCGAGGCTTTGAAAGAGGCCAAGGGCGGCCAGGGTTGATTCCGGGCGAATCCGCAAAGTGTCTGGAGCCGGGACGGCGCAACACGGCGCAGTCCCGGCTCCGGTTTTTTTGGGCTCGATTGGGCGTCAGGGCGTCGTGGCCGGGACCGTGGTCGGCTGCGAGGTCACCGGCGACACCGGGACGCTCGTCTCCCCGGCGAATCCCAACGTCAGCCGGGCGATGTAGTGGTCCGGCCGGCTGGCCGAGACGGTGAACGTGGCATAGTGCAGGTCTTCACCGAATCGGGCGAGTTGCTCCAGCATTTCGCCGATGGCCGGCGTCGACGGGGCCGGCGGCGAAAGCGTCAACTCGACGTCTATTAGCGCATCCTGTCGCCGGACGCGCAGGACCAACGGCCGGCCTTCCGGAAAACCTTGCACCAGCCGCCGCAGATCGGCGTTGGGGTGGTCCATCGAGAGCACCCGACCATTGATGGCCAGGATTTCGTCTCCCGCCAGGAGTTTTTCATCCGCCGGCGTGTCCGCATAGACGCGCGACACACAGACGCGTCCGGGTTTCTGCTGCACACTCATGCCGATGCCCAGCGATCGCTTCGGCCGCTCGGCGCCCGTGACATCGCTGGACAGAAGAAGCCGCCAGAACGAATCGCGATTGTCAGCGAAGTCGCCCAGCCAGCGGCGGACGATCTGCGCGCACAGGGCAGGCTGACAGACGCTCAAGGTCGTGACGCGGGCCCGCTGACGAACGGCCAATCCCAGATCCGGCGCGTCCCGCAATCGCGGAACCAGGCCGCGATCGGCGTCGATGATCGTCCGCACGTGGTCCGCGTGCAGGCCGATCACCAGCCAGCCGTCCAGCGGTGCGTACGACGGTTGAATCCGGCTCCACAGGGCCGCGGCGTGGGATCCGTCAGTCGCCGGTCTGCTGGTCGTATAGGCCAGCCGCGAGACAGTCGTGCCCGCGTATTCGTCCCGTGCCAGACCCGGAAGGCCCGGGCCCTCGTCGTGCGAAGGGCGGTCTTTCAGGAAAGCGGCAATCGCATCATCCAGGCCCTCCGCCGCGCCTGCCGCGTCAGGAGACTCGATCAACACCGCCACCTGCGGCAGGTCGTTCGCTTCGCGGACACCCTGCCCCCAGACGACAATCACACGCGGTCCCAACCCGGCCAGCCATCCGGACAGGGCCTCCTGCGGAACCGGCAGGGCGCCGGAGAGCGTGCCCAGCGTTTCGGTTTCGCGGCTCAACCGTTCGCGGATGGCCGGCCAGTTCACCGAGGTTCCCCAGGTGCATAGCGTAGATATGGGAAGTCGCATGAGGCGATCGATGTCCACGGGCGGTCGATAGATCCGGTCACGCGCCTGCTCCAGCTGGCCCCGGATGATGAAGTCCACTCGCCGCTCTCGCACATGGATCCCTATGACGCCCCATCGCAGCGACGGAAAACAGCCGCCGCCGTCACCCATGGGGGACGCGAAGTAAACGTGACCGGCGCAATCGCTACCGAGTTGTCGGACCTGTCCGACGTACGCGGGCTGATCGGCCAGATTCGGCTCCCTGGCACCGCCGAGCAGGGCAATGACTTCCTGGAAGAATTCCGTCGCCTCAGCCTGCTGGGAGACCACCATCACGCGCCCGTCGGTCGCCAGCCACAAACCGCGCCGCGTCTGGTAAAGCGTCGCTCGCTTCCCTCGCGGTTCCGTCGCGATGACCTGCTCCGGAGCCGTCAGCCGCTGGATAATGGACGGGTCTGGCGGTCGCAGCAGAATGACTCCGTGCCGCAATCGGTGCCAGTTCGGCGCGGCCAGGGCCGCCTGCCCGGCGAACAGATGCGCGAGCGCGTCGTCCGTGGAGATTCCGAAATTTGTGGAGATCACCGCGGCCCAGTCGGGCCAGCGGTCCGCCGCGCCGCTCTTCGTCGTGAACAACTCGGCCAGGCGCCAGGCGTTCAGGTCGCGGAGCTGCTTCTGGAGGCGATCCAGCCGGCGGAACTCCACAAACACGCCGGTGTCGGCGGGCACGAATCGAGCGAGCGGCGCCGGCGGCTCCGCGCGCGGGGCGTCCGCCAGAACAGGCGCAACCAAGACGGGCACCAGCGCGCTGGAGATCAGCCGAACGGTGAATTGCGATCGGGCCGCGATCATTCGATTGCGGGATCCGCCGAAGGCATCTGCCGGGACGAGCTACAGGTCTTCCACTTCTCCGGCGGCCGACGTGTCCGGCGACGCGGTCTCGGCGGATCGGGGCGCGTTTCCGGTCGAAGCACCTTTGTCGTTGGTCTGCGACCAGATGGCCTGCAATGTCGCCCAGAGTGTACGTTTGCTCGCTTCACCCAGCGCGTCCAAAGCGTTTCGGGCCGCCGTTGCGCCCTGCTGAAAGCGTTCCTGTATGGCCAGGGTGGCCTGGTCCAGCGGAATCTCCGGAGCCGTGAGCTTCATCCGGGCCTCGGCCTGCTCGCGCGTTTCCTTGTCGCCCAACACGAGCGGCCTGGGCGAGTTGGGCCAGAGCCCCACGACCACCAGCAGACAGGCGGCCGCCAGCGCCGGACCCGCTGTCCAGAGCACGCGGGCGCGGCGATAGAAAGGAATGGGAGCGATCGGCTGCTGCCGGATGCAGGCAATCAGCCGGTCGGTGAAATCTTCTGACAGGGACGGTTCGTCGTGCTCGGCGCGAATGACCTGTCCCGCCACCTCCAGCAGTGCCAGCTCCTGGCGACACGACGGGCAGCGCAGGCAGTGAGCCGTGATCTCCGTCGACAGATCATCGCTCAAGTCGCGGTTCAGATGAGCGTCAAACAGATTGCGTGCCTGTTGGCAAGTCAGACCCGACATACGGGGTATTCCTTGAAAGCCGGAAAACGGAATCGGCGAAAGGCCACACAACCCCGGCCGCTCCGTCCGCCGGTCCGATCTCTTCTACCCGGCCAACTCTCCCAGGATGCGGTCCCGCCGGGCATCGTCCGCCATGAGCGGTTCGAGCATCTCTTTAAGCCGGGCTCTCGCCCGGTGCAAGTGGCTCTTTACAGTGGCCACCGACATCTGAAGTATCTGCGCGATCTCGTTGCAGCTCTGGTCGTGCCGATAAAACAGCACAATCGCCGCCTGTTGCGGCGGACTAAGCCGATCCACCTGGCCCCAGATCATCTCCCTGAGCCTTCGAGCCTCCTCCGACTGGGCCGTTTCCTCGTCCGCTCCCGCCCCTGCCGCCGAAAACACGCTGAAATCCACCTCGCCGCTGAGGGCTTTCTTACGTCGCATCGCATTGAGGCAGAGACGGTACCCGATGGTGAACAGCCAGGTGCTGAAACGATACTCGGTCGAAAACGAATCCAGCGACGAGAAGGCCTTGAGAAACGCCTCCTGGCACAACTCCTCCGCGTCGTGATGGTTACGGACGATGCGCCAGACGAAAGAGAAAAGCCGATCCTTGTGGGCGTCGATCAATTCGCGCAGAGCCTGCCTGTCGCCGCGCTTCGCTCGATCAATCAGGCGTCGCTCCGCGCGGCGGTCCATGGGCCCTTCCAGGCTGGACTGACCGACGTACATGGACTTCTGGGTGATTATACCCACTCCTCTCGACACGGTTGCGGGGCTTTCGCGGAGGCGGACAGGTCGCTGCCGTACGGAACCCGGCAGACCCATCGAGCCACAGCCGGAACCCGGGCAGCCGACACCGGCCTCCTGATTGCCCCAAACCCGGTCGTCCTTTATTCTACCATCGGGTCGTGTCCAGGCACGAAGTTCCGCCAGAAAGGGCGAAAGGGATCCGGGCCGCAGGCCCGAACCTGGCGTAATGTCTTTATTTACAAGCTATTATGGGAACAGCCAAAGCCAAGCAAGCTCCCACCATCCGCAACAAGAAGGCCGGCTTCAAGTTTGAGATTCTGGAGAAACTCGAGTGCGGGCTGGTCCTCCGAGGCACGGAGGTCAAGAGCCTGCGCGCCGGTCAGGCCTCGCTGGACGAAGCATATGCCCGGTTGCGGGACGGGGAGATATGGCTCATTGGCTGCCATATCGCTCCGTATGAGTATGGGAATGTCATGAACCACGAGCCGCGCCGCGCCCGCAAGCTGCTGCTGCGCGGGCGCGAAATCCGCAAACTCACACCCCGACTGACGCAGGCGGGTTTGACCCTGGTTCCGCTGCGGGTTTACTTCAACCAGCGCGGGCTGGCCAAGTGCACGCTGGGGCTGGCTCGAGGCAAAACCCACGGGGACAAACGGCAAGACATTCAGAAGCGCGAACAGAAAAGGGAAATGGACCGAGCCGTCCGGCGCGGCAGAAAATAGACCCGCGACGCCGATTACGTGTCGGTCGCATGGCGGCGTCCCGAACAAAGGTCGCCTTCGGCGGTACTCCGCCCGGCTCAAACCGCTCGCCTCCAGCGCCGCCAGATGCAATTCACCGGGCGCGTATGATCGTTGATGCCATCCTCTGAAGATTGCTCCGGACGGGGCGGAGGAACCCATCATCCGCACTCAGAATTGTTCCGGCCGGTCGGAGGTCTCAATTGGCCTCCGGTCGTTCGCCGACCTGCAGTTCCAGCGTGTGGACGGCGCCGTCGCGCCAGATTTTGACGGTGACGCGGGTGCCCGGCGGGGTGGCCGCCACGGCTTCGAAGACGTCGGCGCGCTCGAGTACGGCTGTACCTTCGTACTCCAGAACGATGTCGTTCTCCTTCAGACCGCCGCGAGCGGCGGGGGAATCGTCCGTCACTTCGACAACGATCACGCCGTGCGGCTCGTTCCAGCCAAGCTTGCCGGCCTCCGGGCGATAGTCCGCCACCTCCGCCATGCGAATGCCGAGGAACCCGCGGCGGATCGGCCGGCCGGCGACCAGTTGCGGCAGCAGCTCCCGCGCGCGGTCGGAGGGGATGGCAAACCCCACGCCGCCGAAGTTGCCTGCCGGTCTGGCGATGGCCGTGTTGATGCCGATCACTTCGCCGCTGAGGTTCACCAGCGGTCCGCCGCTGTTGCCCGGGTTGATCACCGCGTCGGTTTGGATGAACTTCTGGTAGACGATGCCTCGGACGGGGACGTTGGAGCGGTCCTTGGCGCTGATGATTCCGCGGCTGAAGCTGCTGCCGAATCCGAACGCGTTTCCCACGGCGAACACGTCGTCCCCGACGGCCATTTTCCCACTCTCGCCCAACGGCACCGAAAAAAGCCCATCCGCGCCGATCTTCAGCACGGCAAGATCCGTGTTGGCGTCGGAGCCCAGCAGCGTGGCCGGCAGAACCCGGCCATCCGCAAGCTGCACGTGGATCAGGTCGCCGCCCTCGATCACATGGCGATTGGTCAGCACGTATCCCCGGTCGGCGTCCACGATGAATCCGCTGCCCAGGCCGGTCTGGAAGGAAAACGCCTCGTCTTCAACAGCGCGATGTCGCCGCTCATCGGCCGGCGCTTCCGGAGGCTCACCGGAGCCATCGGCGGAATACTCTTTCGGCGCCAGGAAGCGGCGGATGTCGTCTCCCAGCGAATGCAGATCGCCCGCCCCGTCGCGCGTGACGCGCTGCGCAGTGGTGATGCTCACGACGGCCGGAGCCACTGTCCGGGTCAGCCGGCGAACGTTTTCCACCGCCTCCGAGACCTGATCCGGCTTCGGCAGGGACTCCTGAACCGCCTTGAGCCGGGCTTTCTCGACGGAATACGCCAGCCGGCCGGGCAGGTCCAGTTTCAGAACGATCAGGAACGCCGCCACCGTGGCCAGAAAGAGAAGAAAGAACTGTCGTGCCAGTGAGCCTTGCTTTTCCATGTTTGATTCGTCCGACACCGCTAAATCGCCCGCCGGACGATTGTAGGACCGCCATTGGACGGTGGCCACAGGCGGCACGGACCGGCGGAAAAGCCGGCTCCGCAGGGAATACCGGCGGCGCGGCCAGAGCGCCCGCGGGCGCCTTGGCAATCAGGGCAGGTGGACGGCCACCATCGTGATATCGTCACTCTGGGGTGCGGGGCCGCAGAACGTGGCAATGGCGGTCCGAACGCGATGGATGAGCCGGTGCGGGTCGAGGTCCGGCTCGGCGTGAAGGGCGTCCAGGACCCGCGGCCAATCGAAGAACTCCTCCCGCACGTTCATGGCTTCCACCACTCCGTCCGTGTAGGCGAACACGGTGCAGGGGGCCGGACCCAGATCGTGCGTGGCGCAGGCGTACGTCTCCTTCGCGTCGATACCCAGGGGCAGTCCACGGTCCACGTCCAGCTCGCGACAGGTGGTCCGGTCGCCGGTGATTACCACGGGCATGAAGTGCCCGGCATTGGCGAAGCGGAGCGAGCGGCGCGCCGGGTCCACGATCATCAGCAGGCAGGTGACGAACGTTCCGGCGCCGGTGTTCTGGTGAATCAGCGCGTTCCACTGGCTCATGAGGTCTTCGGGATTCCGCACGGGATCCAGCGTCACGCGGACGGCCGCCTGCAGGTTGGCCATCAGCAGCGACGAGGCCACGCCCTTGCCGGTGACGTCGGCGATGAGGATGCCGATTCGACCGTCGGACAACGGGATCACATCGTAATAGTCGCCGCTGACCTGCCGACCGGGTTCGTTCAACGCTCCCACGCGAACGTGCTCATCATCCGGCAGCCGGGCTGGAAAGAGACGCTTCTGGATGTCGCGGGCCAGGGCAATCTCGTTCTCCAGTTGGACCTTGAGCGTCTGCGCCTCGAGCAGCCGGCTGTTGACCAGGCCGATGGAAACCTGCCGCGCCAGGCCCGCCAGAAAGTCCATGTCCTCGTCGGTGTAGACGGCGCTGGAGGTGACGCGATCACCGTAAATCACGCCGAACACATGCCCCTGATATGCCAGCGGCACACACAGGGCCGAGCGGATGCCGTGCTGGACGATGCTGATGGCGGGATCGAGACCGTTCATATCCGCGTCCGCCAGAACCGACCGCTCGCCCTTGTCCAGGGCTCGGGCCACGATGGTCCGGCTGATGGACAGTTCGCCCTCGATGCCGGTGGCGTTGCGAATGACCGGCCAATCCACGTTCCGACGTTCGGGCGGGCGGATTCCGATGGCGCCCCGTTCGAACCCGAACACCTCGAAGCAGATGTCCATCGCGTCGTTCAGCAGATCGCTTGTGTCGCGCAACGAGGTGAGCCGTCCGCTGAGGTCGTACAGCACCTTCAGCCGCTGCTCGGGCAGAACCGGCTCACGCTGATGGCTGGCGTAGCGGGTGGCCCTGTCGGACGGCATCCGGTCCGTCAACACCACGGACGCGGGCGGAACCACCGGCTCCGACCCGCGGAACACCAGCGAGCGCGTGCCGCAGACGACCACATCCCCGTCGTGCAGGCGGGAGAATTGCGCCGTCTGCCCGTTGACCTGTGTGCCGTTCTTGCTGCCGAGGTCTTCCACGGCATACCCGCCCTCATACGGTCGGATGCGGGCATGACGGCGGGACACGCCCACCTCGGGCAGGCAGATGTCGCATTCCGGTTCGCGGCCGATGACTAGGGCCTGCTGACCCAGCCGGATGACCCGCGGCGGTCCGTCGTGCGAAATAAGACGCAGCTCTGCCATGACCATGTCGTCTCGACGCCGACCGGCTACGGCTTCTCGTTGCAGGAACAGACCATCTTGCCGCAGCCCGGGCAGCCGGCCCCGTACTTGCCACAGAACGCCTCGGCGAGGTCTATCTCCTCTACGTTCGCCAGTGTGACCAGCCAGGCCAGCACGTCGGCGAACTCGCCGGCCTTCTCCTCACGTGATCCCTTGCGAATCGCCCCGGCCAGCTCGCCCACCTCTTCACAAAGCCACAAGAAGGTGGCCGTACTGCCCCGACGGCGGTCCTTGTCGCTGTACATCGCCTCGATAAGACGCTGGGCGTCGCGGAGCGTCAGGTTCCTCGCGTCGTCAATCATAGGTTTCTCGCCCGGAAGGCCGTGGAAGGCTTCGCTCGAAGCCACAATGGCCGTAGTATATCACGGGCCAGGGGATCCGGGCCAATCGTGGACGAGGCGGCCACGGAACCCGGCGCGCTGCCCGTGGCCGCGGGTGCAAGGGCTACCGGCCTGCTTCCACGGCAGCCAGGGCCGCGAGAAGCGGATCGGGTTCGGTGGCCGATCCGCCCTGGGCGTGGAAAAAACATGGTTCTTCCGGATGGTATGCACACCAGGATAATGGCAGCCGAGGTGACGCGGACGATCGGCACGGATGCGGCCCGAACCGGCCTGCTCCTGGCCGGAGTTCTGGCTGTCGTTCTCTGTGCCGCGGTCGTGGCGGAGGGGACGGCTCGCTCATTCCGCATCGCCCGCGGGCTGCGCAAAGACCCGAACCTTCTTCTGCGGCCGCTGCCGGAACCACCGCCGCTGCATACGGCGGGAAGCCTGATTGGCGCGGTCCTCGTTCTGCTGGCGGTGCTCGGGCTGGCGGTGCCGGTTGAACTCCGGCCGGGCGGCTATCGGCTGGCGGCGCTGGCGCACGCTTCCTTCACGTGCGCCGGGGGCGCTGCGCTGTTTGTGCTGGTGTGGCGGCGATGGCACCGGGTGCGGGCGGAACTGGCAATGGGTCTGATCACTCTGGGGGCCTGCCTGCTGGCCACGGCATTCGTGCCCAATGACACACAAGATCTGCAGGAACGGTATCCGATGCTTTTCAACGCGATGCTCGTCGCCCTGGCGGTCATGGCGTGGCTGTGGGGGTGGCTTTCCGGCGTCTGGCGTCAGCAGCTTGACGACGGAAAGGCCTGGACCACCACCGGGCACATGGTAGGACCGGCCGCGGACTTCGCGTTTCAGGCCGCGGGCGTCGGATTAATCGTGGCCCTGCTGATGGCCGCCTGGCCGCGAATGGACGCCATCGGCACCGGCGATGATTCGATGGGCCGGATGCTCTTCGGAATCGGCGGGCATCTGCTGTTGATCCTCGCCCTGCTGGCCGGCGGCCGGCGGACCGGCCGAACCCGCTACGGCCGCGCCGTCGTCGTCACGGTGCTCAGCCTGCTGCTCTTCATTGGCGTGCGGGCAATCTGAATAACCCCGGCTGCCCCCGGACACCGACGCCGACGAGGCTCCGCATCGGAGCTTCGTCCACGGCAGCCAGTATATTGATGAACAGGTGCTCTTGCGTCTGCCCATAGGCAAGGAATCCTATTGCTTGCCGAGAGAGCTGTATAGTGTGACCGCCCTGACGGACGAGCATGGCACGATTGTCGAAGCCGCGACGTACGACACGTACGGCCAGGTGGCCGTGTACGACGGCGCTGCCCAGACGGTTGAGCAGTTGCCCGTCGGCAATCCGTACTACTTCACGGGGCGAAGGCTGGACCTACAGCCTTTCGCGGACAGGCTCAAGCAGGCTTATCATTACAGGGGAAGGGAGTATGACTCGGGGAATGGCAGATTCATGCAACGAGACCCGCTGCAATACGTCGATGGGATGAGCCTGCAAGAATACGTGTCTTCAAAGCCTGCCGGTCTCGTGGATCCGTTTGGGTGGAAAAAGGACACCCCCTTGTGGATCCGGACGGCCAACTTGGTAGACAGATATATCCAGCTATGGGAGATATACAGCGAAGAGATTCCCGACGACGATCCAGGCAAGGCGAAGGCGCAGACGCTCATGCGGCATTATGTGTACGGCTTTGGTCGCCTGTTTGAGGAGACTTGGGACGGCTTCATGGAGGACCGTCCCGAACTTCAGGTAGCAATCAGGCCCGTGCTGGAGGCCGAAGCTGCCCGACTCTGTGCTTCAAACGCGCACGGCGCCACAGGGAAGATCAACCTTCGGACCAGCGCTAAACTCAATCAACTCATGTCCATGCGTTTGACCCTGCATGGAGGGCAGGTCACCATTACCGACGATTGGAAGGTGCTTCAACCGCCGGGAACAGCTGCGTGTTCCTGCCGTGTTACATTGGGAAAGTGCTATTCTTAGTTGAAATTTTGCAAGAGCGGCTCCATGAATGATGGGTGTAAAGGGAAACCCTCAAACAAGGAGCCGTGAAATGACCAAGACTATCGTGCAGATCGGCGGGCGGGGCAAGAGGAAAAATCGGAATGGGAAATCACGTGCAGCGGCGGCGGTTCTCTCCGGGATGGGCGAACTGAACGTGCGGGTGGAACTGGTCCGCACCCTGAACCCGATCGGTCTGGAGGCCGTGGAAGACATCCTGCAACGCGAGGTGACGAAGCTGGCCGGCGATACCCACAAACTCCTGGTAGATCTTCCGTGCCTCTCGGAGAATTCTTCTCCATGCAGGAACCCGCGCAGCGCGGTCCCGAGGGGCTCGCTCGTCAGTCAAACGCCAAACATCAGGCATACGTAACCGTTCACGGGTTTTTTCGGCTGACGGGGTGATGTGA
>MTKY01051695.1_pt1 | contig 13512 bp, 15 predicted proteins | sample 1042731 | NCBI WGS metagenome assembly MTKY01 (sample SAMN06212206, study PRJNA360538) | anaerobic digester metagenome | biome: Wastewater treatment plant; material: sludge; isolation source: anaerobic digester fed with sludge from wastewater treatment plant | place: Denmark: WWTP Soeholt ... | reverse complement strand
ACTGCTGGAACAGCTCCCTGGAGGCGGGGCCGACTACTTTCTGCTGATGGTCCAGAGGGAGGCGGCGGAGCGGATAATCGCCCCGCCGCACACCAAGGAGCGCTATCCCCTTGGGGTCACGGTTGAATTGATGGGAAGCGCCTCGATCGTGCGCCACGTGTCGCCGGGGTCCTTCAGGCCCTCTCCGGCGGTCTCGTCGGCGCTGCTCGAGATCCGCCTCTCCGGCCAAAACCGGGATCTGCCGAACGATCCTCTGTGGAGAAGCATGCTAAGGACGGGGTTTGCAATGAGGCGAAAGATGCTGATCAACAACCTGCGGCTGCACTACCCCTCCGTCGAGTGGAACGAATTGTTTCAGCGGGCCGGCGTGGGGGAGAAAGCCCGCGCGGAGGAGCTGACCTCGGCCCAGTGGCTGGCGCTTCGAGCGTGCGCGGGATAGAAAAAACCCCCTCCCGTCGATGCGGGAAGGGGCCGGACGAAAAAAACAGGACCGGGAGGTAATACTACTCCACCCTGTCCTTCAGCGCCTTGCCCGGGCGGAAGACCGGAATCTTCTTCGCGGGAATCTTGATGACCTTCTTGGGATCCTGCGGATTGCGCCCCTCGCGCGCCGCCCTCTCCCTGACCTCGAAGGTCCCGAAACCGACGAGCTGGATCTTGTCGCCCTTCTCCAGTGCGGCTTCTATAGCTCCGAATACCGCCACCACCGCCGCCGCCGACTCCTTCTTGTTGAGACCTGTCGCCTTTGCCACTTCCGTTATGAGCTCCGCCTTGGTCACCTTATACAACCTCCTCAAAAAAAGATATGAAATACTCAACGTTCCACCCGGTGCATCTATACAAAAAACCGCGTCGCCCCGTGCCGGGCAAGCGGCTTATTATTACCAGTAATTGCAGTCCTGGTCAAGCGAAATCTTCAATCCGAGGTCCTATTTCGCCAGAAAATGCGTATAGGAGTGCCCGAAAAGTCTCCAAGCCCCCTGATCTCCTTCTCGATGTGGTTCGCAAAGGCCTTCGTGGCGAGGTCGGAGCTGTTCACGAAGAAGACGAACGACGGCGGGTTTACTCCCGCCTGCGTGCAGTAGAACAGCTTCAACGCCCTTCCCTTTCGGTCCGTCGGGAGGGTATCGAAGGCAAGTATGTCTCTGAGCATGCGGTTGAGCTGGGTTGTCGCTATCCTCCTCCCGCGGTTCTCCTGGACTCCGAGAATCACCCCGGCCATCTTGTTCAATCCTCTGCCGGTCAGGGCCGAGGCGAACAGTATCGGAGCGTGTTTTATGAAGACCATCTCGTCGGCGAACTTTTTCTTCATGGTGTCGCCGAGCTTCGGGTCGCTGCCCAGCAGGTCCCACTTGTTCAGCACCGGGACCACTCCCTTCCCGCGCTCGATCACCAGGGCCGCCAGCTTCTTGTCCTGGTCGGTGAAGGGCTCCCGCGAATCCATCACGAGCAGGACTATGTCGCTGCGATCGACGGCCTGGAGCGCCCTCACGAAGGAGTAGTACTCTATGTCCCCCTCCACGCGGCTCTTCCTGCGTATCCCCGCGGTGTCCACAAAGTTGAAGGTCCTTCCGTCGATGGTCACGATCGTGTCGATTGCGTCTCGGGTGGTGCCAGGTATATCGCTAACCAGGGCTCTCTCCTCCCCGGCAAAGCGATTCAGCAGGCTGGACTTCCCGACGTTCGGACGCCCGACTATGGCCACGCGTACGGCGTCCTGGAGGCCGGCCTCCTCGTCCCCGTGAGGAAGCCTGGATACGATCGCCTCCTGCAGGTCGTAGATGTACCTCTTGTGCTCCGCACTCACACCTATGACATCAGGAAACCCAAGGGAGTAGGACTGCAACACCAGATCCTCGTGGACTCCGTCGTCGATCTTGTTGGCCACGACGATGACGGGTTTACCGGATCTGCGCAGGATCTCGGCCACGTCCTCGTCCATCCACGTGGGCCCCTCCCGGCCGTCGATCACGAACAGCACCAGGTCGCTCTCCTCGATCGCCTGCCTGATCTGGAACCGCATCCCATTGACAAACTCGTTCTCATCCTTCGCGAGGAATCCGCCTGTATCGACGATGAAAAACTTCTTGTCCTTCCACTCGACCTCTCCGTACAAGCGATCCCTGGTCACGCCGGGCATGTCGTCTACTATGGCCTCGCGCCTCCCGAGAAGGCGGTTGAACAGGGACGACTTTCCTACGTTGGGCCTTCCTACTATCGATACTACAGGCATTGCCTCTTCCTCCCCGATGAAGCTCAATCGATCCAGACACTCACCTCGGGGAAACCTCTCCCCGAGCACTTTATTGAAAAATACGGCGCAAGGACCTCTCTGGCAGGCGACAAAGAACCGGACGCAACCCAGAAGGCGGTCGAGCCCACGCCGGGATCCATGGGGAACAGCCCCCGTTCCTGGAAGCCCGCTATCATTGAGGCCTTCTGCGCCATGCCGGCCGCCTTCACCTCGATCAGGTAGGCGAAGGGGGGGAGGCCGAGCTCCTTCCTCTCATTAAGCTCCTGCCGCCAGAAGGCACCCCACCCGAGCTTGAGGGCGCGCTGCCATCCCGCCCCGGGCCTCCTGCTCTGGAGGAGGACGACCCTCTCCTCGCCATCTTTCCCGCGCCAGAGGGACTCCCACACCATGGAGAAGACCGTGAACCTAGCTTGGTACGCGACGCTTCGCAACTCGGCGTCCACGTCGATCCAGGCTATAAAACCCGCCCTGACTTGGTCGCAAAGGGAGAGAGCACGCCGCGTCCCCACGACGATGCCGCCTGCGACAAGCCGCTCCCTCATCTCGCCCAGGGCTCTCTTACCGGTAGACCTGGCATCGTCGACGAGAAACGAGTGCCGCCCTTCGCCGGCCATGCTGGCGGCCACGGGGAAAAGAGCCTCCAGCCCCGGTCGCTTGCCGACCAGCAACAATCCTCGGCAGACCGGGCACTGGTCTGGAAGGGATTTAACCGCCCCGCAGGCAGGACAGCGCAATCGCGCGTTTCTATCCTCCCAGGCCATGGCCGACTCGCAAATATCGCAGCGAACGGCGTTGCCGCACTCCTCGCAGGCAACTTCTCCCGCGTAGCCCTTCCTGTCCAGCAGCCACAGGGCTGTCCTGCCGGACGCCAGGCACTCCTCAGTCCCGGAGAGAAGGGCCTTGGTCAGCGGAGTAGCGCCCTCTACACCAAGAGACGAGGCGGAGAAGCCCTCTCTGATATCCACGAATCTCAGCCTTGCCCCGCCCGGCCGCTCATTCGAACGGGGCGACCCTCTTAAAAAAACCCGCGAGGAGGGCACTCTACCGGCGAGCAAGAGCGATGCCGACTCCAGCCGCGCCCTCCTGCCCGCAAGCGTCCTCGAGTTGACGAACGGCCTCTTGTACGCGCGGTACGCGCCGCTGCTCTCCTCGTCGACAATTATCGTGTCGACTCGCTGCAGCGGGGCGAACACGGCACCTGGCCCCCCGACCACCCCTCGGACCTCTCCGTTGCGCGCGGCAAGCCAGGCCGCGAGGAGCCTCTTTCCGCCAAGCGGGGGCCACAGGACCGTCTCGCGCCTTATCTCCTCCGGGAGGGAGCTCCAGAACTCCGCCGCCAGGCTCTGCTCCGGGAACAGGGCGATGAACCCGCGGCTACCCTCCAGACGCTCGCGATAACGGCTCCACCGATCGATGTGACTGCACGTGTAGATACACTCCTCCCGGTACTCGCCGCCCGGATCGCCTCGGAGAGGGGTCAGCGCGACCGCGTCCGCGCCTGCGACCAGGAGGGACGAGGGTACAGCGGTCCGCAGGATCTCCCCGGTCCCGCACAGAAAGACCTTCCCCCCCCACTCGAACAGCTCCAACAGGCGAGTCGGAAGGAGGGGAAGGGAATCTGCCACGGATTTCACCGGCTTGATAACGTAAGCACTCTCTCCGGGGGGGTCGTCATCGAAGATTCGGCTCAGGATGCCGATCCTCTCCCCGGCACCCAGAGGCACGATAGCCCTGGCACCTACGACGGCGGGCACATCCAGCGAGTAGGTCAACCCGTGCCACCAGGGGCCGGGGACCACGACCTCGCAAAGGCTCACCGTCCGGAGAGCACCGTGTCCCAAATCCCCTCCGCGACCTCCTCCTTTGTCCCGGAGAACGAGGCGGAGCCGCCGTCCGCTCCGAGCACGCAGACGCTGTTCGTGTCGCCGCCGAAGCCGCAGCCGGGTGCCGCGATATCGTTGGCGACGATGTAGTCCAGTCTCTTGGACCTGATCTTGTCCGCCGCGTTGGCCAGCACGTCGCTGCTCTCCGCCGCGAAGCCGATCAGCACCTGCCCGTCCCTCTTTCGCTCTCCGAGCGCGGCGGCGATGTCGGGGTTCTGAACCAGCTCAAGCTTCATCGTGTCAACCCCGCGCCGCTTTATCTTGTCCGACGAGAACTCGGCAGGGCGAAAATCTCCCACCGCCGCCGCCTTGACCACGTAGTCCATCTCCGCCGACCGCGACATGACCGCGTCCCTCATCTCGAGCGCCGACACCACCCTCACGACCTCGAGCCCCGACAGATCCGAGATCCCGGTCGGGCCAAGCACGAGGGTCACCCTGGCACCCCTGTACCACGCGGCCCTGGCCATCGCTAGCCCCATCTTGCCGCTGCTGGGGTTGCTTATGAATCGCACCGGGTCAAGGTACTCGTGGGTAGGCCCCGCGGTGACTAGGACGTTCTTGCCCTCCAGGCTCTTGTCGGGGCATATTGCGCGCCACATCTCCTCCAGGATGACATTGGGGGCGGGAAGTCGTCCCTTGCCCTCGTATCCGCACGCCAGGTCGCCCGAGTCCGGGTCGAGCACGTGGTACCCTCTCGACCTGAGTATGTCCAGGTTATGAACGGTGGCCGCATTGTTCAGCATGTTCACGTTCATCGCGGGGCAGAGCAGCACCGGGGCCCCGGTCGCGAGAAGGATCGAACCGAGCAGCTCCTTCCCCCTGCCCTGGACGGTGTTGGCCAGGGTCTCGGCGGTGCAGGGGGCCACAACCACCGCGTCAGCCCAGTCCGCCAAAGATATGTGGGGTATCCTCCAGCCGTAGTCGTCCGACAGGAACTCGCACCCGCGCCAGGCCCGTCTGCCCGCCAGAGTCGACAGGACCATCGGGCTTACGAACCTCTCCCCTCCCTCGGTCAGCACGACCTCGACCTCGCACCCGGCTTTGACAAGAGCGCGGACTATCTCCGGGCTCTTGTAGGCCGCGATGCCGCCGGTTATCCCGAGGACGATCTTTCTGTCAGACTTCCAGTTCAACATCCTCGGCACCCTCGTCGGGGAGGAAGGTCCCCTCCCGGTCGAACTCCTCCAGCGCGGTGGAGATGAACTTCTCGTTGTTGTCCTCGAGGGTGCGCCCCTTCTGCTCGCTGATGGCTCTTGCCCTCGCGGCCACCGCGACGGTGAGAACATACTTGTTGTCTATACCCTGCTTGGAACCCAACGATTCCAGATCATAAAGTTTCATGAGAAGCCCCTCCCGGTCTCTTGTCAGCATCCCTGTAGGCGAGCACGATTCGCGTCAGCTCGTCCGCAGCCCTGTCGGCGCGGTCGTTAATTATGACGTGATCATACTTGCAGCTCTGTTCCATCTCCAGGCGGGCGTTGTGCAGGCGCACCCGCAGGCGCTCCTCTGTCTCGGTACCCCTGTCGCGGAGCCTGTGTTCCAGCTCCTCGAACGACGGGGGGGAGACGAATATCAGCCTGCTCTCCGGCATCGCCGCCCTCACCTGCAACGCCCCCTGGACGTCTATCTCCAGCAGAATATCTCGGCCCGAATCCAGCGCACGAACGACGTCGGACCGCAGGGTCCCATAATGGTATCCGTGCACGAACGCGTGCTCGAGGAACTCCCCGTCATCGAGCCTGGCCCGAAACTCTCTCTCGGTTATGAAGCGGTAGTCGACCCCGTCTTTTTCGTCGTCTCGCGGTTCCCTGGTAGTGCAGGAGATGGAGAACTCGATCCCGGGCACCCTCTCGAACAGTATCTTGCGCAGGGTCCCCTTTCCCGTCCCGCTCGGCCCCGACAGCACGAAGAGGTTACCCTTCGGTCTTCCTTGCATCTTCGCCCTCGCCCTCGTAGCGGGTCACAATCGTCTCGGGTTGAATCGCCGACATCACCACGTGGTTGCTGTCGGTCACCAGGATCGCCCTGGTCTTGCGGCCCTGGGTGGCGTCAATGAGCCTTCCGCCCTCCCTAGCCTCCTCCTTCATGCGCTTGATGGGGGCGGAGGACGGGTGTACTATCGCGACGATCCTCTCGGCGACGATCATGTTGCCGAATCCTATGTGTACCAGTCTCCCCGACATGAAAATCACTCCACGTTCTGGACTTGCTCCCTGATCTTCTCCAGGATCGCCTTGGCCTCGACCGCCATCCAGCGAAGCTCCGCGTCGGCGACCTTCGATCCTATCGTGTTGACCTCCCTGTTCATCTCCTGCAGCAGGAAGTCGAGCTTTTTGCCCTCCGAATCTCTGCCGTTCATCACCTTCTCGAACTGGCGGATGTGACTGCGCGACCTCACCAGCTCCTCCGAGATATCCCACTTGTCGGACAGGAGCACGATCTCCTGCGCGACACGCCCCTGATCCACCTCGGGGGAGGCCTCGGCCAGCAGGGTGGTAATCCTGGATTTCGTCTCCTCGAGGATCCTGTCCCTCTTCTCCGCCCAGGAGGTCTCCAGTGCGTCGACCAGGCGCTCGAACGACTCCAGGTACCCCTCCATGGCCAGCCGCAGGTTGCCCCCCTCGTCGGACCTCATCCTCAGCAGGCCCTGAAGCGCCTCGTCGAGGAGCGATTCGATGCCGATCCTCAGCTCCTCCTCGACGACTGCGGAGCGCTCGGGCGATTCGAACACCCCTGGCAGGGATAGAAGATCCCCTAGGGAGGGGGGCGAAGCACCGTCAAGCCGAGGCGCGAGTTCGGCAAGCTGGGAGTAGTAGTGCGACAGCAGGTCGGCGTCCAAAGATGCGGTCCGTAGCTGGGGAGCCCAGTGTATATCAGCCGAACATCGCAGTTTTCCCCTCCCCGCGCCCTGCCTAAGTTTGGCTGCTATGAGGGGCTCGAACGATGCCATCTCCCTCGGCAGGCGCGGAGAGATCTCCAGGTAGCGATGGTTTACCGAGGATAGCTCAAGGCTGAGGGTCCCCCATTCGAAAGAGCGGGTCACCCGCGTGAATCCCGTCATGCTGCGTATCATAAGCCACAGGCCTCCATTTCCCCCAGGAACTTGTCCATCGATTCAAGCAGGCTCGGAAGGCCTCTCCCGTCCAGCGCACACACGGGAATTGCCTGGGCATTCCCGACCCCCAGGCGGCCGGCGGTGACCTCCGCCTCCTCCTGCGACACCAGGTCGACCTTGTTCAGGACGTACAACCTCGGTATCTCCCCGGCCCCTATGTCGTGCAGGGTCTGTTCGACCACATCCCTGACGTCCGTAATGTCGGGAGTGGAGATGTCCAGCACCACCAGCACGAGGTCGGAGCCGACTATCTCCTCGAGGGTCGTCCGGAAGGCGGTCACCAGGCCGGGGGGGAGATCGCGTATAAACCCTACCGTGTCCGACACGAGGACTCTCCTGCCGGACGGCAACAGGACCCTGCGGATGAAGGTATCAAGGGTGGAGAACAGCCGGTCCTCCGCGAGCAGCTCCCTGTCCCCGCTCAAAGTCCTGAGGAGGGATGTCTTGCCGCTGTTGGTATACCCGACCAGCGAGACCACAGGGACATCCATCTTCCTCCGGCGCTCCCTCTGGAGCTCCCTCTTGCGCTTGAGGGCCTCCAGCTTCCTGTCTATGTCCCTGACCCGGCGCTCCAGCTTTCTACGGTGTCTCTCGAACTCGGTCTCGCCGGGGCCACGGGTGCCTATTCCCCCTCCAAGACGCGACATCTGGGCCCCCAGCCCCCTGAGATGCGGTATCTCGTACTTGCAGAGGGCCATCTCCACCTGGAGCTTGGCCTCCGAGGTGCGCGCACGTCTCTCGAAGATCTTCATTATCACAAACGGTCGGTCCCACACCTCCACCCCTGTGAGCTTCTGAAGGTTGCTCTTCTGCCCGGGGGAAAGGCTCTCGTTGCAGACCAACAGGTCGGCGTCGGTCTCCTTGCAGAAGAGCGCCAGTTCCTCCGCCTTACCCCTGCCCAGAAGCAGCGCCGGGTCCGGGCGGTCACGGCGCTGGATCACCGTCCCAACCGAGATTATGGACAGGTTCTGCAAAAGGAGCGACAGCTCCTCGAGCAGGGTCGACGGCGGGAACTCCTGTCGCGGCAGCTCAAGGGCCGCCAGTACGGCTTTCTTCATAAAGGAGACGTCAACTGTCAGCCGCGTCTTGCGCCGGACTCGAAGGAGGCGAAGATGTCACTAAGGTCGTTCAGCAGCCTGCCCCGCGCCTCTCCTCCGAACTTCCCGTAGTCGGCGGTGTTTATGGCCTCGCCGAACGTTATGGAGAGCTTGCCCGGCTTGACCCAGCGGCGTCCCGGCGGCATGGCCTCGAACGCGCCGGTGATGAAGGCCGGCACGATAGGAGCCCCGGCCTTAAGCGCTATGAGGGCGACCCCGCCCTCCAGGGGCTGCATTCTCCCGTCGGTGGAACGCCCCCCCTCGGGGAAGATCAGCACGTTCTCCCCGCTCTCGAGCAGCTTCAAAAAGGTGCGCAGGGCGGATGCCGCGCTCTGGTTGTCGCTTCTCTTGACCGGTATGGAGCCGAGCGCTCTTATCGCGCTCCCGAACAGAAAGGGCCTGAACAGCTCCTCCTTCGCGAGGTAGCGCAGCCTGCGAGGGAAGACCGCTCCCATGATCACCGGGTCAAGGTTGCTCGTGTGGTTGGCCGCGACTATGACGTTGCGGGAGGGCAGATCCTCTGTCCAGGTGATCGAGAGTCTGTTATAAACCTTCAGCGCGATGAAGAAAAACCACTTCACGAAGAAGTAGAACACCCTGTTGAACAGATTCATCCTCGGGGAGCACCTCCCCTCCCCCTGGATATTATGGAGGCGATGGCCTCGACCGCCTGCTCTATCGACAGCTCGTCGGTGTTGACCTCCACGGCCCCGTCGGCTTTGCGCAGAGGCGCCGCTGAACGCTCGCTGTCCGTCCTGTCGCGAGATCTTATCGTTTCGAGCACCTGCTCGTAGGTGACCTCCTCCCCCCGCTCGATCTGCTCCTTGAGCCGCCGTGCGGCGCGGACCTCGTCCGAGGCGGTGAGGAATATCTTGACGTCGGCGTCGGGGAATACAACCGTGCCCATGTCGCGCCCGTCGGCTATCAGCGGGCCGAATCCGACCTGGTCGCGCTGGATGGACAGCAGACGCCTTCGCAGCGACGGCAGCGCCGCGTAGGCTGATACTATGGAATCCGTGGCCGGCGAGCGTATGGCGTCGCTTATGTCCTCTCCGTTCAGAAGGACCCTGTCCCCGTCCAGCTTCAGAGAGACTGAATCGAGCGCCGCCTCGAGCGCGGGGCTGTCGACCGGAGGGATCCCATTCGCGCGCATGTGGCAGGCCAGGGCCCTGTACAACGCCCCGGTGTCCAAGTATCGCATCCCAAGCCGCGCGGCCGCCATCCTGGCCAGCGTGCTCTTGCCCGCGCCGGCGGGGCCGTCTATGGCCACGACGAATACGCCGGGGGTCACTTGAAGGCCTCTTCCATCTCCGAGAGCTCCTGCTCGGCCTGGGCGACGAAATCGACCAGCTCCGACATGAGGGACTCGTAGTCGGTGACTCCAAGCCTCTGGAGGCTCTCCGGGTACAGGTAGCTCTGCAGACCGTCGGCCCCTATCCCTACGCCAAGCATCAGGCACAGCGAGTTGGCGAGATGAACCACGTCCACCAGCTCCTGGAACTTGGGCTCGGTCAGGTTGTTCGGAGCATGGTGGTATGCCACGGCATACTTGTAGGAGTCGGGAAGCCCCCATTTGTCGACCAGCATCGCGCCAACGGCCGCATGGTCGAATCCAAGGACCTGGACTTCGGCCTCCATGAAGGGGATCTGCTGCTCCTCGACCATCTTAACGATTATGTTGTATCCAAACCTCACGTAATCGTTCAGCACGACCTTGCCTATGTCGTGCAGAAGACCTCCTACGTACGCCTCCTCCGGGTGAGCCTTTCTAGTCAGCTGTGATATGTACCTCGATGAGTAGGCTACCGAGAGGGAGTGCCGCCACAGCATGCCGCGGTCGAGAGCATACCCCTCGAGCGGCTTGTCCATCACGGAGTAGACGGAGGCGGCGAGAACTATGCTGCTGATGTTCTTGTAGCCCAGGAGGGCGATCGCCTCGACGACGCTCGAAATCTCCCGCGAAATCCCGTAGGCGGCGGAGTTGGCGAGCTTGAGAGTGCGGATCACCAGCCCCTCGTCCCGCGCCAGGCTTGCCGCGACATCCTGGGCGCTGCTTTCGGGGTCGTTCAGTTTTCGCAAGGTCTCGACCACGAACGGCGGGAATGAGCGTATCTCCTTTATCTTGCCCAGTATTCGCGTCCTTATCAGTTCACGGGTTCGTTCGTCAATGCCATCCATATTCCGCCCTCCTCCATGCCTCAGACGATTCCTCCGGTCCGGATCGAATGCCACAGGGCCCTGCGGCTCATCTCCACGAATTCGCCCGGCGGCAGATCTCTCAGCTCCATTTTACCAATTCTTTTGCGAACAAGCTCGACCACCTCGCGGTCGATCGCTGCGACCATGCGGCGAACCTCGCGTTTGAGCCCCTCCGCCAGGACGACGGAGATCCAGCATCCCTTGGGCGCCCGGTCCAGGAGAAGCACGTTCACCGGCTTGACGAGACGCCCGTCGAGCACCGCGCCGGCCATGCACCTTCGCACGTCGGCACGCGTTATGGGCATGTCCAGCAAGGCCTCGTAGCCGCGGAGGATGCGCCTCGATGGGTGCAACACCTCCTGGGCGAAGCCCCCGTCGTTCGTCAGGATCAGAAGCCCGCAACTGTCCCTATCTAGCCGGCCGACGGGGAACAGGCGGACGTCGTCGAACTCCGCAGGCAGAAGCCCAAGCACCGTGGGAGAGCGGTCGTCCTTCACCGCGCAAACAACCCCCTCGGGCTTGTTCATCACGAGGTAGCGCAGTCGCTGCGGCCTCACAGGCCCGCCATCGACCGTGACGCTCATCCCGGGCTCGACTCTGAAGCCGGGCAACAGAACCACCTTGCCGTCGACCCGAACGCGGCCTGCGGAGATCAACTCCTCCACCTTGCGCCTAGCCCCAAGCCCGCACATGGCGAGAAACCTGTTCAACCGGGCGCCCGCCGACGCGTCGCCCTGTTCGGCCGGCCGTTCATTCGGAGTAATCGTCGTCATTCATGTCCTCGCGTGTCTCTCCTCGCGGCGCCAGCTCGTCGAGCTCCTCCAGCGTGGGGAGCTCGGAGATGGCGGCCACGCCGAAGGTCTCCAAAAACTGTTCGGTAGTGCGGTACAGGAGCGGCGAGCCGGTGCCCCTCCGGCGTCCGGCGATGCGTATAAGCCCGTGAGAGAGGAGCGTCTCTATGACCCTCTCGCATCTGACTCCCCTGATCTCCTCCACCTCGCTCCGGGTGACGGGCTGATTATAAGCTATGACCGCGAGCGTCTCCACCGCGGCCTTGCTGAGCCTCGTCTTCTGGGAGGCACTTGTCTCCCGGAACGCCCCCACGGCGGCGGAGACCTCCTCCGAGGTTGCCATCCTCCATCCTCCGGGGGAACCTGTGACCGTTAGTCCGTGCCCGTGCCTTAGAAGGTGCTCGTTGAGCCTGTCCACCTCGGCCCTGACATCCGCCGGCCTGAGCGAAAGAACCTCCGCCAGCTCCGCGGCGGACACCGGCGCCGACGACACGAACAGGATCGCCTCGATGACGCGCGCCGGGGCGGACAGCGGTTCAGGCCGGGACGATGGAGACATCTCCGAACTGCTCCTCCTGGGTTACGCGGACCCGGCCCGTCCTCGACATCTCGAGCAGGGCCAGGATGGTCACGACCAGGTTCGTCATGGTTCGTCCCCCCAGCAGCAGGGAGGAGAGGCTCAATGCCCCGGAGCGGGCGAGTTCGTCGAGGATCTCCAGCATCTTCCTCTCCACCTGCTCCTCGTCCGGAACGGCCGTCGGAGCTCCCGCCAGGTCGTAATCGTCCTCGCCGCGCTCCGGGGCGACCCTGGTACTGCGCGACTCCGCCAGGCTCCACCACAGCCGGCACAGAGCGTAGAGATCCCCGAGAAAGAGCGACGGCGAGCCGTCGTCAGGCTGCGCCCTGAAGAAGAGCCTGTCCCTCTTCTCCTTCAAACCGGTCAGGTGCCTGGCCGAGGCCCTGTACGGGCGGTACCTGGCGAGCCTGCCTAGCACGTCCATCTCCGAGGCGGAGATCTCCACAGGCTCCTCGTCCGGCTCGGCGCACCTGTCCGGCAAAAGGGAGCGAATCTTGTTCAGCACTAGCGACGCGGCCATAAGCATGAAGTCGAACACAACCGACACCGACACCCTGCTCGTGTTGGCCAGGTACGCTCCGTATATGCGCACAGCCTGCCCCACCGAGATCTCGGCGGCGGACAGCTCCTCGCTCTCTACGAGCCAGCAGAGCAGATCGAAGGGGCCCGAGAATCCGTCGACCTCGGCCCTGAACTCCGCCAGCTCTCCGCGCCCGTCCTCCATTTTCTATTCGTTCTTGAACAGCCCTACGGCGTCCATCACCTCGTCCATGGTCCTGCGGGCTGTGTCGGCGGCCTTGGCGGCCCCCTCCCGCAGAATTTCCATGAGCAGCCCCGGCTTCTTCTCGTACGAGGAACGCTTCTCCCGGATCGGCCCCATCACCCTCTCGACGTGGACCAGGAGCTTCTTCTTGCACTCCACGCAACCTATGCCGGCGGTCCTGCACCCTCGGTCTATCTCGGCCTTCTCCTGCTCGTCGTTGTTGAAGACCTTGTGAAGATCCCACACGGGGCACTTGTCGGGGTCTCCGGGGTCGGTTCGCCTCTCCCTCGCGGGGTCCGTGACCATGGTGCGAATCTTCTCCCACATAACCGCGGGCTCGTCGGCGATGTATATAGAGTTGCCGTACGACTTGCTCATCTTCCGCCCGTCAGTGCCCGGCACCTTTGGCGTAGGGGTCAGCATGATCTGGGGTTCCAGCAGTACGCTTCCGTAAAACGAGTTGAACCTCCTGGCCAGCTCCCTCGTGAGCTCCAGGTGGGCGCTCTGATCCTCCCCGACCGGCACGATCTCCGCCTTGTAGAGCAGTATGTCCGCGGCCATCAGGACAGGGTAGCCCAGGAAGGCGTAGGTGCTCAGATCCTTGTTCTGCAGGTTGAGGATCTGCTCTTTGTATGTCGGACACCTGTACAGCCAGCCGAGCGGCGCCACCATGGACAGCGCCAGGTGAAGCTCGGCGTGCTGCGGCACGTGGGACTGAACGAATATCGTGCACTTTTCAGGGTCAAGCCCCGAGGCGAGCCAGTCGAGCAGCACTTCGCCGCAGTTGCTCCTGAGCGAGGAGGTGTCCGCGTAGTCCGACATGAGGGCGT
>MTKY01053335.1_pt1 | contig 13515 bp, 10 predicted proteins | sample 1042731 | NCBI WGS metagenome assembly MTKY01 (sample SAMN06212206, study PRJNA360538) | anaerobic digester metagenome | biome: Wastewater treatment plant; material: sludge; isolation source: anaerobic digester fed with sludge from wastewater treatment plant | place: Denmark: WWTP Soeholt ... | reverse complement strand
CGCCGATGTCCCCTCCCAGCAGGCGTGCGAGCGCGATGCCGAACCCGGTCCCGCCGATGAGCCAGAACATGTCAAAACCGCGCAATACATCGACGGCGACCACGCGCCCGGCGGCGCCGGTCTGGGCCTCGGTGGTCTGGTGAGCTGGAGCTTCGTTTTCCATTGCAGTGCGTCTCCCCGTTACAGAATGGCGGGTATTGTAGCAGATACGCGCCCCGGATCGGTGAATGCCGGCTCGGTGTCTTTCCTGAACAAGAGATTGGCCACAGAGGGCACGGAGATCCCAGCATTTGAAAACGCCGGACGAAGAACGGGGACCTGCCCCCGAAGGGGTTGAACATACAATGCATCCCTCGCCCGAAATCGCAGGGTTGCCATCCACCCCCGACCGCCTTCGGCGACCACCTTCGCCAGCGGGGGACACGGCCCGTACACGGATTCTGAGATTGGGCGGCGTTAGTGTCTGTCGTCCCTGACGGGACTGAATGCGCACACGGCATTTGTCCCGTCTTCTGCCGTCCCTACGGGACGCGTGGTTTGGGGGAGGCGGACGAAGAACGGGGACATGTTCCAAGCGCCGTCCCCGGCGCGACAACGTGTCCCCGTTCGAACCCCCGGCCACACGGTTCCGCGTGACCACCCCGCCAGCCGGGGACACGGAGCGCACAACGGTTTTGAATTTCGTTAGCGCTATTGTCTGCCGTCCCTACGGGACTCGTGGTTTGAGGGATACGGGGTTCCCACCACTGAAGTGGTGGGCTATTCTCTTCCGTCCCTGACGGGACTCAATGCGTACGCGGCGTTTATCCCGTCTTCTGCCGTCCCTGAAGGGACTTAATGCGCACACGGCGTTTATGCCGTTTTCTCTCGTCCTTTGGGAAACTGAATCCGAGCGCGCTGGCGATCTCCGGGCTGACCTCCTGGCGGCTCACATTCGACACCTGCGGTGTCGTTCAGAGAATGCGGACGGTTTCAGCGACGCAGGCTGCATCCGTGGCGTTGACGACAGAAGAGTCGCGCGGGGCCGTCCACCCCGTCCACCCCGTCCACAAGAAAACAAGATCGCAGGCGAGACGCCTGCGCTACACGTGAAAAGCATGCCGGGCCGGCGCCTGGCCTTGCGCAATCGATGACCATGTCGTACACTGCATTCTACCGGTGCAAGTGGGCCAGGGGGTGCGCAGACGCGCCCTGCCTGCCGAAACCGTGTGGTGCATTTCCTGGCGACTGGAAAACGTGGAGGTGGAAGGGGCCCGGTGGCTCCTGCGGTCTTCAAAACCGTCATGCCGCCTGACCGCGGCAGGTGGGTTCGACTCCCATGCGCCTCCGCCATATTTCACCCGAGGGTGCGTGAAAAACCAGACCGATCATGGGACAGAACCCGACGCGCGGCGCAGCCTGCCTTCGGTTTCGGCGCTGCTGGATACGGCGCCGGTGCGGGGATTGCTTGCCGCGCATCCGCGCTGCCTGGTCGTGGACGCCGTCCGCCGGGCGCTCGACGCGTGCCGGACCCGTATGGGCGACACGGCGGTCTCACCGGGGCTGCCGGAACTGGCCGACCGCGTCGTGGCCTGTTTTGAGGACGGCCGGCGTGAACGTACCCGCCCGGTGATTAACGGCACGGGGATCATCCTGCACACCGGGCTGGGGCGCGCCGTGCTGCCGAAACCGGCGGTGGAGGCGCTCGCCCGGCTGGACGGATGCTGCAACCTCCAGATCGACCTCGAAACCGGCCGCCGGGGGAAACGCCACTACCTGGCGGAACAGCTCCTCTGCCAGCTCACGGGGGCCGAGGCCGCCCTGGTGGTCAACAACAACGCCGCCGCCACGATGCTCGTGCTCGCCAGCCTGTGCGCGGGCCGGGAAGTCATCTGTTCGCGGGGCCAGCTGATCGAGATCGGCGGTTCGTACCGGCTCCCGGACTGCGTCCACCAAAGCGGGGCCATTCTGGTTGAGGTGGGCACGACCAACAAGACGCATCTGCGCGATTACGCGCAGGCCATCTCCGAAAACACCGCGGCGCTGCTGCATGTGAACCCCAGCAACTACCGGATCGTGGGGTTCAGCGCGTCGGTGCCCATTGCGGAACTCGTTGGCCTGAAGGGCGATAGACCGATTCTCGTCATCGACGACCTGGGCTGCGGCGCGCTCGTGAATCTCGAGGAATACGGGCTGCCCCACGAACCCACCGTGCAGCAAAGTCTCGCCGCGGGGGCGGATCTCGTCTGTTTCAGCGGAGATAAACTGATCGGCGGCCCCCAAAGCGGCATTATTGTAGGCAGGAAAGCGCTTATCGAGCGGATCCGCAAGCATCCGTTAACCCGCATGCTGCGCGTGGGCAAGCTCACCGACGTGGCGCTGGAGCACACGTTGTACCTCTTTCTCGAGCCGGAATCGCTTCGGGAACGGCATCCGACGTTCCGCATGCTCTGCCTGCCGCTGGACCGCGTCCAGGCGCGGGCGGAGGCGCTGTGCGCTGCGCTGGCGGCGCTCGGCGGCTCTCTCGAATGCGGAGTGGAACCGTGCGTCAGCGCCATGGGCGGCGGCGCGCTTCCGGATGTAGGCCTTCCGAGCGCGGCGATCTGCGCGGCCGTTCAGGGCATGAGCGCAGAGGAACTTGCCCGGCGGTTGCGGCGCAACGAGCCCCCGATCATCTCCCAGATCCGCGACGGGCGGGTCGTGCTGGACCTGCGCACCGTGCTGGACGGCGAAGAGTCCGCTGTCGTAGCGGCGTTTCAGCACATCGCGGAAAGCGCGCGGGAACCGCGCTGACAGGCGCCGGCAGGAGGCATCATGCAGGGAATTGACATCGCGCGGCGCCAGGCCGTCATGACCCGTTCACAGAAACTCGGCCATTGCATCTGCAACCCCGCCCATGCCTGCCCGTGCCCGCCCCTGCTCGATTTCAACGTCTGCCCCTGCGCGGGGGAGCGTCCGCCGCGAAAAAAGGGCGATGCGGCGCTGACGCGCCATGTCCGCAAGGCGGGCTGCGCGTCCAAGATTGGCCAGGCGGATCTGCTGCAGATCCTGCGGAACCTGCCCGAGATCACTGATCCCCGCGTATTGCTGGGCACCGCGGCGGGCGACGACGCCGGCGTGTTCCAGCTCGATGATCGCCGTGCGCTGGTTCAGACGGTGGATGTGTTTACCCCGTGCGTCGACGATGCGTATATGTTCGGCCAGATCGCCGCGGCCAATTCCCTCAGCGACATCTATGCGATGGGGGGAACCCCGCTGACCGCGTTGTCCATCGTCGGGTTTCCCATCGACGAACTGGACGGCGCCCTCATGGAAGAGATGCTGCGGGGCGGGATCGAGAAGCTCGATGAGGCCGGTTGCGCCCTGGTCGGCGGTCACAGCATCAATGACGAAGAGATCAAATGCGGATTCGCCGTGACCGGCCTGATCGAGCCGGCCGCCGTGGTGGCGCGCGACCAGGCCCGGCCGGGAGACGTGCTCGTGCTCACCAAACCCCTGGGCTCGGGCATGCTGGCCTTTGCGGCACAACTTGGGCTGCTGGCCGGCGGGGTGCTCGAGGAAGCCGGCGCCTGGATGGCCACGCTCAACAAAGACGCCGCCGGCCTGATGGTGAAATACAACGCCCACGCCTGCACGGATGTCACCGGGTTCGGTCTGGCGGGCCATCTGGTCGCCATGTTGCGGGGGAGCGGACTCAACGCGGAGATCGACCTGTCTGCGGTGCCCGTATTCGGCACGGTGCCCGATTGCATCGCGCGCGAGGTCTACGGCGGCGGCGTTGACCGCAACCAGGCCTACGCGATGAGCTTCGTGAAGACGCCGCCGGATGCCGCGCCCGGCGGGCTGCCGGTCTTGTTCGATCCGCAAACGTCGGGCGGACTCCTCATTGCGCTGTCCGAAAGCGACGGCCATGCGTTCGTGAGCGAGATGCTCGTGCGCGGGCACGCGGCGGTCTCGATCATCGGCCGGCTCCTGGAACGCGACGCAGGACAGGTCTCGAGCGAACTGCGTGTAACCTCAACCGGGCTGACGCACCTGATCGGCTCGACAGCGCCGCTCCAACCGGCCGCCGTGCCGGCGGCGCCCGCCGGGGAGGCCCGCGCGTCCGAAGGGGAACCCTGGGCCGCATGCTGCGATCATCTCCCTGAAAGGGAAACAGCGGCGGCGGCGCCCGAAGCCGCCCCGTCTCTCCCCGGCGAAGGGCCGTTGCGGGGATTCCGGCAATTCATGAAGGAGGCGAACGCGCCGGGAACCATCGACGCGCGTCACAAAAAGCTGATGGCGATCGTCCTGTCCATTGCGCACCGGTGCGCGCCGTGTCTGAAACTGCATCTCGACAGCGCCCGCGCCATGGGCATCCCGCGGGCCGATATCGACGAAGCGGCTGCCCTCGCCGTCGCGTTCGGCGGCTGCACGGCCATGGTCTTCTACGAAGAGGCCTGCCGGAAGATCGCATGGTGAGGCCATCGTGAGCGCCACCGACAAATACACGCCGCCGGGCCTGCTTCGGCCTCGCGACAATCCCGACATGCGGATGATGCTCTGCACGGCGGGCCACGTCGACCACGGCAAAACCCGGCTCGTCAAACTGTTGACGGGATGTTCCACCGACCGCCTCAAAGCGGAGCAGGAACGCGGCCTCACCATCGAGCTCGGGTTCGCCCCCTGCATGCTGGGCGAAGACCTGGGCGTCGGCATCGTCGACGTGCCCGGCCACGAAAAATTCGTCAAGAACATGGTCGCGGGCGTTTCGGGCATCGACATGGCCATCCTGGTCGTCGCCGCCGATGACGGTGTGATGCCCCAGACCATCGAACACCTCCAGATCATGACGCTGCTCGGGGTCGAACAGGGCATCGTGGCGCTGACGAAGACCGACCTCGCGACGCCGGAGCGGGTCGCGTCGGTGCGCGACAGCATCCACACGCTGGTGCGGGGCACGTTCATGGAAAATGCGCCGATCTGCCCGCTGTCGTCGGAGACGTTCGACGGCGTGTTCGAATTCTTCGACGCGCTTAAGGAGCGGATCCGCCAGATCGAACGCCGCAAGCGCGACGGCGTCTTCCGCATGCCCGTGGAGCGGACGTTCGTGCAGAAGGGCTTCGGCAGCGTAGTCACGGGGATTCCGGTTGCGGGCACGATCGAAGTGGGGCGGCAGGTGCAGCTCATGCCCGGCGGCGCGGTAGGCCGCGTGCGCGGCATGCAACGCTTTCTCCGGCAGGCGGAGAGCGGCGGATTCGGCCAGTGCCTGGCGTTGAACGTGGCGGAGTTCGGCAAGACCGGCGCGCAACGCGGCCAGGTCGTCTGCGAACCCGGCAGTCTCGAGGCGGTCCAGATGCTGCACGGGCCGCTCGAGACGGTCGCCACGCTCGAACCGCCCCTGCGCAACGCGGAGCAGGTCAAGGTGCATACGGGAACCAGCGAATGCAACGCCGTGCTGTACCTGCTCGAATCGCCGGCGCTCAGGGCCGGCCAGACCGGTCTGGCGACGCTGCTGCTCCAGCATCCCATTGCCGCGGCCGCGCACGACCGGTTTATTGTGCGCCGTCTCTCGCCCGCTGCAACGGTGGCCGGCGGCGAGGTTTTCGAGGCCTGTCCCGGCCAACAGCGGCCGCGCAAGAAGGCCCTGCTGGCCCGCCTCGAAGGGTACCGCGCCTGGATTGCGGGCTTGCCCCGGCAGGGCGGCGAGTTTGACCGGCGACGCGTGCAGTATCTGTTCCGGACGACCCTGCCGCGGGGCGCCGCCGCGCCGGAGGTGGCCCGCCGCCTTCTCCTGACCCCGGCCATGGCGCAGGAACAGATCGCGCAACTCCGTGAACAGGGCGAACTCATCGAGCTGGAACCGGGATATTTCATCGATGCGGACAACCGCGAGCAGATCCTGCGCGACGCTGAAGCGCGCGCGGCCGGGCTCGAACAGGCCGCCACGCTGACGCTGATGGCGCCGGATTTCCAGAAAGGGCTTGATTGGCCCGCGCCGCTCTGGCGGCATGTCCTGCGCACGCTGGAATCGCGGGGCCGGATTGAAGTGCGCGGCAACACGATGCTGCTGAAGCGTTCGGCCGGAGCGCTGTCCGCGGCCGAGCAAGTCCTGGTAGACGCGATCCTGCGCCTGTACGACGCGACCGGATTTCAGTCGCCCCGGCCGGAAGACGTGCCCGGACTGGTCAATGGCACTCCCGAAACCGTCCGGCGGCTGCTCGAGCTGTTGTACCACGACCAGCGGCTGATCCGCCTGTCACCGGCGGTCGTGTTGACCCGGGACCTCTTCCGGGAAGCCCAGGCGCGCGTGGTGAAGCTCATCCTGGAAACCGGCGCCGTGGATTCGGCCGAGTTCAAGCATCACATCGGGTCGACACGCAAGTATGCGCTCGCCATCCTGGATTACCTGGACGCGCGGAAAGTCACCGTGCGCGCGGGCAATCTGCGCAAGCTCGCACCGAACTACGAGGCGCGCCTGGTATGAAACTCTCGCGCACCATAAAGGAAAGACTCGCCGCGGCGGCGCTGATTGCGGTGGCTGTCGTGCTGCTGCTGATCGGGGCGCTGCGCACCCACAAGATCTACGACCCGGTGACCGAGGAATTCGGGATCGTGGCGTTTCAGCGCATCTCCGAGCGGGAACTGGTCGAGGATGCCACCTTCGGCGGGGTCCGTCTCGACAAGGGCCAGTTGTACACGACGTATGACCGCACCCAGCCCCGCGGCAAACGCACCTGCCCCACGTGAAGCTGAACCGTTTGCGGCCAGGGCGGCCGCATCCGCGTTCGTCATGTTCCAGTGCAAGGACCTGCCGATGAACACGACCGTTGAGAGGAGCTGATAGCATGGTCAACGCCTGGCGGAGAATCTCGCTCACCGCCAAACGCCGCGCCGTCCAGTTCGGCTCGCTGTTGCTGCTGCACTCGTCGTGGGGCGCCGAAGCGAAATGGTTGTGCCTGCCCGTGTTGAACTGCCACTCGTGCCAGCTCGCGTGGTTTGCGTGTCCCATCGGGGTGCTGGTGCATTACGCCGGGCTTCACGTGTTCCCGTTTCTCGCCGTGGGCACGGTCCTCCTGCTGGGCGTGCTGGGAGGCCGGATTCTGTGCGGGTGGGTGTGTCCGTTCGGGTTTCTTCAGGACCTGCTGCACAAGCTCCCGGGACCCAAGTTCAGGCTGCCCGCGTGGACGTCCTGGATTAAATACGCCGTACTCGTGGTGACCGTGCTGCTGTTGCCGTTCATCCTCGGCGCGGCGACCCTGGCCTCATTCTGCCGGTTCTGCCCGGCCTCCGCATTGCAGGTGACGGCGCCCCGGCTCGTCGGGTCGGGCGCGGCCGCCCTTTCGGCCATGACCGTGGTGAAACTCGCCGTGCTCGTGCTGGTGCTGCTTGCCGTGACGATGTCCAGCCGCGCGTTTTGCCGGGTGCTGTGCCCGATCGGAGCGATGCTGGCGCCATTTAACTACATCTCGCTGTGGAAGATACGGCCGCCGACCGAGCATTGCCGCCAATGCGCGGCCTGCCGCGAGGCCTGTCCCGAGGGCGGACGTCCCGGCGACCGCATCGCCGCGGGCGTCGCGCCGAACCGTGCGCTGGATTGCATCGTGTGCCACGAATGCCAGAAGGCTTGTCCGGAAACGAATACTTCCGGGGTTTCGGAGGTACTACCAACGAAACCGGGCGCGAATGATGCGCTTGCACTATCCTCGGAAGAAACTCTAGAATGATACGCCACTACTCATGGGTAGTGACCTGCCTTTTTCACAAGAGGCAAGGAGGAGGGCTCATGCGGGGGACGGGATTCGGAGCGGCTTCGGCACGGAACGCTCGATCCGCCATGCGGCGCCTGTCACGCCTCTGCCTCCTGGCCTGTCTGCTCCCGGCAAGCGCCTTTGCCGCCGTCTCCGATGCTCCCGCCGGGCTGCTCCGGTTCACGCCGGAAGGGGTTCTTCTTTCGGTCGACATCGCCCTGGGCAATCGCGAGGTCCGATTCAAGACCGAGCCGGCCTATGAGGGGGACGACCTCCTTCGCGCGGCCATTCCGCTGGGCCAGAACCAGGCGGAGTTCGTGGGATTCGCATGGGACAAGACCGCCGGCCGGCTCTATGTCGACACGAACCGCAACCTCGACCTGACCGACGACTCCGGCTCGCCGTACCGTCCGGCCGCGGCCAATGGCCCGCTGACCGTCTTCGAGAACGTCCGGCTGACCATTGAACGGAACGGGATTCCCCTCGAGTATGTCCTGCAGGTGCGTCTGGGTTCCGAGTGGATGTCCGACGTGCTGGTCGTTTCCGGCTGGCAGGGCCGCGTGACGTTCGGCGAAACCGAGTTCGAGGTCACCGTGGTGGACAATCTGGACGGCGCCCTCGGCCAGGAAGATCAGTTCTACCTGACCGTGCCGGGAGAAGCGAGCGAAGCATCCGCCCGGGCACAACTGGACGACCTCTTCATCGACTCGATCGCGTGGGGCGTGCCGGGTCATCTCGCCGTGGCCGGGGCCACCTACGCCGTCGACACGGCATTTGAGATGACGGAGCAGGGCGTCGCGGTCCGGGCGCGGTTTCTTTCGCCGCAGGAGCCGCTCGCTGAAGTCCGCATCCAGGGGAAATACATTCGCGAGCTGGTGCTGGCCGACCAGAATGCCTCGGTGTGTCTGGTCTACACGCCGGGGGACCGCGTGCGCCTGCCCGCGGGCATGTACAGCGTGAATTCGGCGCTTCTGGAGGACGGCTGGGAACTGGGCTATCCGCGAAACGGCAATGCGTACCGGGTCACAACGGAAAGACCGGCGACCCTGCCGGTGGGCGGGCCGCTTCGCCAGCGTATCACGGCCGAACGGCACGTGAACCGGCTCGATCTGTCGCTCGAGGTGACGGGCGCGGGCGGCCTCCCGTATTCCCGCAACGGCCAATTCGCCGCTCCGGCCCAATTCGCGGTCTACCGCGGCGATTCGCAGGTTCACACCGGCACCTTCGAGTATGGGTGAGGCGGAACCTGTTCGTACTCATGGAGAGTACCGTTGACCGTCCACGGAGAGATGAGGATCGTTCCCCTGTCGGGGTCCGGCGGAGTCTTTGAAGGACCCGCCGCGGTCACGGTCGTCTGGCCGTGGGGTCTCCACGCGATCCGTTTCATCCCGTGGGCATGTGTGCTGTTTCTGGCCCTGCTCGCGGCCAACCGGGCCACCGGCGCCTGGCTGGCCCTGCTGCCCGCGGCGGCCCTTCAGGTGATCTCCATGCTCTGCGAGGTTTTCTTCCCCCGGGCAACGGACGTCATTGACGGGCTCTTGCTGCTCGCCCTGGGGCTGTCGTTGCTCTGGCTGATGGGGGCCGTGCTCGCCCGGCGGTCCATTCCGGAGATTGTGCTGGGCGCCCTGTGCAGTCTCGCCCTCCCGGCCCTGCTTGTCGCAGTGGGATGGATGGTCCCGCTCGCCGGCGCGTGGTCGGCCGAAACCGGCCCCTGGGACGCCCTCACGGTGGTGAGCCGGACGCTCCCGGTGGTGCTGCTGGCGCTGGTCGTGGTGGCCGCGCTGGCCGTTGCGCGGTTCCTGTGCCGCAGACGCTTCACGTGGCCGCGGTTCCACGGCCGCCTGTTCGCGGCCACGATGCTGGCGGTCCTGCTGCCGACGCTGCCGCTGCTCCTGCTGGTTGTGCTTCAGTTTGCGGTGATGGACGGCCTTGAAGACGCGCTCGCGATGCTGGCCATGGGGGGTGGCGTCCTGGCTGGCGGCGGCGCGGCGCTGTACGTTCTCATCGCGCTGTATTTGGAAATCGCTCGCCGTGTTCCGGCCCTTCGCGAACGGTTTCTCACGATGATGCGCCTGAACCGGCACGAACCGGATCAAACCACCCCGGTTTCCAGCTGGATCACGCCGGGGGAAACACAGGAGGAAAAGCCATGAATCCACGAGGAAGTCCCGGACGCAGGTTGGGGGTACTGGTTTGCTTCGCCCTGTGCGCGGCGGGCGCGGCCGGCGCGCTCGACGTCGAGATCGCGTACCGGACCCGGTCGGACTCGCAGCAGGGGTTCTTCCCCTACGGCCACCAGTCCGCGCCGCTTTCGTACGACCCCCCGAAAGGGGAATGGAAGCTGCCCGATACGCTGACCGGCAAGCCCCTGTACGGCGCCATCGAATTCGGCGACCGTACGCATCTGATGGTCCTGGACCGGGAGAATGAATCGGACGATTTCTACACCCGCCTCCGGTTCGACGGAAACGGCAACCGCGACGTGACGGATGATCCGGTCCATGCCGCCCAGTCCCGCCAAAGCGACAGGAACCGGTTCTTGAACGTCGAGCGCATCGCCGCCACCGTGATGCTGCAGGGGAAGGAACTCCCGTACCTGTTTGGCGTCCAGTTCCATGCCTACAACCAGAATGCGGATAGCGAACTGGACCTGCGGTACGTCAACTTCTACATCAGCAGTCACTCGGCCTACCGCGGGACGTTTACGCTGGACGGCGCCGCGTATGACGTGTGGCTGGGCGACGGCAACGCGAACGGCCGGTTTGACGACGTCTTCAAGGCGTTGCCGAACCGGACAGAAGGTCCCATCTACGGTATGGCGGACTCGCTCTTTCTCGCACGCGCGAACGAAGAGGTCGGGTATTCGCACAGCCAGTCGTTGGGGCGTCACCTGGTGATTGGCAAGCACGTGTTCGAGTCCGAGATCGACATTCCCGGCGGCGTCATGAGACTCACGCCCGTCGACGGGCCGCACGCGACGCTGTCGTTCCCCGCGGAGCTCGTGTCGCTGCAGGTGTACCAACCCGACACAAACGCGGTCGTCACCATCCTGCCGGAGGGCAAAAGCGCCCCGGTGCCGCCGGGCGCCTACCGCCTGCTGCGCTACCGGTTGCAGGGAGAAGATGCCGGAGATGCGCTATGGGAAGTCGTCAGCGCCGGTTCGGTAGACGGGCCCCTGGTCCAGGCGGTCGCGGGCACACCCGGCAAGATCCCCCTGGGCGAGCCGTTCGCGCCCAAAGTGACGGTGCAGTACTACGGCGTCAGAAACAACAAACCGCAGGCGCGTCTGGAATTCCGCGTCAACGGCAGCGGCCGCGAGATCGTTTCTGACCTGCGTGTCGTGAACGGCAAGTCGAAGGTCAAGCTTTCGTCCAGTGACAGCAACCGGCCCGCCGAGCCCACCTACCGGATCGTGAACACGGAGGGCGAGGTGGTCGCCAGCGGCCGATTCGAGTATGGGTGAGGGTTCAGTTGTTCAGCCACATGGGATGGCTACACGAAAGGCGAGACCTACCGCGTACTCTGCTCGTACGAAGTGGGACCGTTCAAGACGCGTCTCGAACCTCAGGAACTGTCATTCTAGACGGCCCGGCAGCCCGCCCCGCGGCGGCCTCGAGGCCGTCGCGGGGCGGGTGTTTTTCTCCGCGGCCCCGATGCCACGCCAATTGCAGAGGGGGGTAACGCTGTGCGCACAACGACGGGCATCGATCTCGAAACGGTAAAAGCGGTTTACGCAGGGCCCGAACGCAGCCTGTGGGAACTCATCATGGGTGAACAGATCCACGTCGGCGGCCTCGAATCCTCGATGGCGCTCGCGGATGCCGCCGGTATCTCACCGGGCAGTCGCGGGGTGGATCTGTGCTGTTGCACGGGCGCGGGGATGCGGTTTCTGTTGCGGTTCCGCGGAGTCGCCCACATGACCGGCGTCGACGCCACCGCCGAGGTCCTCGACATCGGCCGGCAGCGCTCGAACGACGACGGATGCTCCGCACAGATTCAATTTATCCTTGCCGACGCCTGCCAGACACGACTCGATGACGCCTGCGCGGATTTCGTGTGGGGGGAGGACGCCTGGTGCTATGTCGCCGACAAACCGCGCCTCATCTGCGAGGCCGTGCGGCTCGTCCGGCCCGGCGGCACGGTTGCGTTCACCGATTGGGTCGCGGGCGACGTGCCCATGAACGACGCCGAAGCGGAGCGCTTTCTGCGCTTCATGAAATTCCCGACGTTCGCCGCCCGCGCGGAATATGCGCAGCTTCTCGAAAACGCGGGCCTGCGCGTGGAACGCGCGGAGGATACGGGCCGCTTCCCCGCGTGCATTGAGCTCTATGTCAGCGCCGCGAGCGGGCAATTCGGATTCGACGTGTCGCGGCTGTTGGGATTCGACAGCGCCCTCGTGAACGCCCTGGGCCAGGAAATGCGTCACATGCAGGCGCTGGTGCATGCACGCAAGGTGGTGCAGGCGATGTACATTGCCCGCAAGCCCGGCGCGCTGCGCCGGGGAGAGAACAGCCATGACAGAAGACAACGCCACACCCTGTTGCGGAAGCGCCGCCCCGTGCCCGGAGGAACCCTCGTGGTTCGCGCACATGCTCGGCCACTGCCTGGACTACGCGCGCGAGGCCCACGCGCACGGACGCCCCATCGTCGGGATCATGTGCGAATACACGCCGCGCGAGCTCATCCTGGCGGCCGGGGCCGTGCCCGTGTGCCTCTGCGGCGGTTCGGCGGAGACCATTCCCGCGGCGGAACAGCACCTGCCGGCGAATCTGTGCCCCCTGATCAAGTCCACCTATGGGTTCAGCGTCTTGAAGTCCAATCCATTCCTCGAGATGGCGCCGCTCATCGTGGCCGAGACCACCTGCGACGGCAAGAAGAAGATGTACGAACGGCTGGGCGAACGCTATCCCATGTACGTGCTCGAGTTGCCGCAGAAGCCCCTGCGCGCCTCGGGTCTGCGGTCCTGGGAAGAGGAACTGCAGCGGTTCAAGGCCGAGCTCGAGACGCGGTTCTCCGTAAGCATCACCGACGAGAGACTGCGCGAGGCCATCGGCGTCATGAACACCGAACGCCGGCTCCGGCGCGCGCTGGCCGAGCTCATGAAACGCGACCGCCCCCCGTTGACAGGCCGTCAGCTGCTCGCCCTGAAAAGCAGCATCTCCGGCATTCCCGCCGAACTCGAGGCGCTCGAAACCACACTCGCAACGTTGGGCGCGCGGGAGGGGCCGCCTGAATACGGCGAACGCGTGCGGGTCCTGATGACCGGCGTGCCCATGGTGCAGGGCGCCGAATGGGTGCTCGAGCTGGTCGAACAGCGCGGCGGGCTGGTCGTGTGCCTCGAAAGCTGCACCGGCGTCAAGCCCATCCTCGACGACGTGCGCGAGGACGCCCCCGATCCCGTCGCCGCCCTGGCGGAAAAATACTACCACCTCCCCTGCTCCGTCATGAGTCCCAACGAAGACCGCCTCGCGCTGTTGCGGCGTCTGGCCCGCGACTACCGCGCCGATTGCATTGTCGATCTCGTATGGCAGGCCTGCCTCACCTACGACGTCGAGTCGTACGCGATAAAACGCCTGGCGGAGGACGAACTGGGGTTGCCGTTCCTCCACATCGGCACCGACTACTCGGTGGCCGACAGCGCGCGCGTCGAGGTCCGGGTGGATGCGCTGTTTGAATCTGTACGGCCGCTTGGACGAAGCGCCCGCGGCGCACGGCCCGGCGCGGCCGGTCCCGCGGGGGAAACGGCCCAATGACGACCGTGCTGTACCGCGGCCCCCAGCTTCCGCTCGAGTGGATGGCGGCCCAC
>MTKY01046820.1_pt1 | contig 13532 bp, 7 predicted proteins | sample 1042731 | NCBI WGS metagenome assembly MTKY01 (sample SAMN06212206, study PRJNA360538) | anaerobic digester metagenome | biome: Wastewater treatment plant; material: sludge; isolation source: anaerobic digester fed with sludge from wastewater treatment plant | place: Denmark: WWTP Soeholt ... | reverse complement strand
CAGCCCGCCCCCCCGCACTGGTTCTACCTGCAGGGATTCGCCGAAGCCATTGACCAGCCGCGCGAGGTGCGCGAGGCGATGGCACGGCTGAACTTTCTGCGCCATGTGCCCATCACCATCCACCCAGGGGAAGGGATTGTCGGACAAATTGACTGGAACGAACCGCTTGTCTGTCTGGTGACCAACACCTGCATGCGAGAAGATATCCTCTCCGCTATACTTTCCGATCCGGCGATCCCGCTCGAGGAACGTGAGATGATCAAAGTTTGGGCGGGACAGGCGCGGCCTTTCTGCTTCGACCCCTGGCCGCACCTCACCGAAGAGGAACGCCTGGCCCAGGAAAGCCACCTGGCGCCCTCTACCTTCTTCAATGGGCATTTGATCGCCGATTTCGGCTGGTTTCTCAGCCGTGGGGTGGATGGAGCGCGCGAGGAGCTGGAACAGCATGCCGATCGCCCGCTCAGCCATGCCCAGCGCGATTTCTACCAGGCTATGCGCCTGACGCTGGACGGCATCTCCTTGTATATCCAGCGCTATGCCGATCTGGCTCAGCGCTATCTCGACCAGCAGCAACCCGGCTACGACCCGCTGATGCTCATGCAGATCTTCGAAAACTGCCGCCATTTGGCTAAATCCGCGCCGACCAGCTTCCCGCAAGCCCTCCAGCTGGTCTGGTTCCTGATGTGCTTCATGGACTATGACAGCTTCGGGCGCTATGACCAGTATCTCTATCCCTTCTACACGGCCAGCCGTGAAGAGGGAATGAGCGATGACGAAATTCTGCTCTGGCTTAAGTACGCCGGGATCAAGACGGAGGAATGCGGAGGCATCCTCAACCAAACCATCGGCGGGCAGGATTCCGCGGGCAATTCCGCGGTCAACGAACTCACCTACCTGGTGCTGCGTTCGGTGCGCGAACTGGGCTTTCGCAGCCCCAACCTCTCGCTGCGCATCCGCGCCAGTGAAGACCCGCGCCTGTGGGAGGAAGTCTTCACCTCGCTCACCACGGCGCAGGGGCTGCCCGCTCTCTATAATGATGACCTGATCGTGCCCATGCTCCAGAGCATGGGGTATTCAGCCGGCGACGCGAGGGACTTTGCCCTGGCCGGCTGCAGCCAGGTGGTGCTGCCCGGGCGCAGCAACTTCGCCTGCGATGTGGGCTGCTACAACCTAACCAAGGCGCTCGAACTGGCCCTGCATGACGGTTGGGACATTCTGCTTGAGCAACAGGTAGGCCCGCACACCGGCCATCCGGCCGGCTTCCGCGACTACGAGCAGCTCGAAGCGGCCTACGCTATCCAGATGAAGCATATGACCCGGGTCGGCGCGGCGATCAACGACAAGGATACCTTCCTGCGCCAGAAGGAGGGCGCCTGCATCCGCTCTCTGTTAACCCGCGACTGCCTCGAACGCGGGCAGGGCGTTTTCCATGGCGGGGCGCGCTTCGCCGCCATCCAGAACGAGGCTTGCGGCATCACCAACGCCGCCAACTCGCTGCAGGCCATCCGCCAGATCGTTTACCGCGAACAGGCCCTCAGCCTTACCGAACTGGTCGACATCCTTGACGCCGACTGGCAGGGGCATGAGACGTTGCGCCTGCGCTTCCGCAACCGTGCGGCCAAGTTCGGCAATGACCAGGCGGAAGTGGATGAGCTGCGCGCGCGCATCGCCGCGGACTGGTACCGCGAACTGCAGCAATACAGCGCCGTGTTGGGCGGGTTTCACTGGCCCGGCGAGGTGGTGTTTGTCTACCATGAGCAGCATGGTGCACACACCGCCGCCTCCGCCGATGGAAGGCACGCGCATGAACCGCTGGCCAACTCGGCCGGGGCCATGTCCGGCACCGATCTGGCCGGCCCCACCGCGCTGATGAATTCGATGCTGCGCATCGACCAGCGCGAATGCCGCACCTGCTGCGTGCTCAACCTGCGCTTCGCCCGGCATGCCTGGGAACGCAGCCCGCAGGCTGTGCTGCAGCTCCTGCGCGGTTATTTCGCCCGCGGCGGTTACCAGATGCAGATCAACCTGGTCAGCCGGGAGGAACTCCTCGCGGCGCGCGCGCGGCCCGAACAATATGCCGATCTGATCGTGCGCGTGGGCGGGTTTTCAGACTACTTCGTGCGCCTGCCCGCCGCGCTGCAGGATGAGATCATCGCGCGCAGCGAACATGAAATCTAGGCCGCATGCCCTCTGAACCTCATATCCTGCTCCTGCATGGCGATGATCCCAACCGCATCAGCCTGGAGATGCGCGCCATTCAGGAAAAGTTTGCCGATCCATCGGGAGCGGGCCTCAACATTACGCGCCTGGACGGCGCCAGAACCAGCCTGGAAGACCTCTACCAGGCAGTCAACGCGCTGCCTTTCCTCAGCGATCGCCGGTTGGTGCTGCTGCCTGTGCTTTCCTCACGCCTGACCGATAAAAACGCCCGGGAACCTTTCACCAAACTGCTGGAGAGCATGCCCGAATCGACCCTGCTGGTGATGGGGCTGGAGGATGAATCTCGCGGACGCGACCGCTGGATGACGCTCAGCGCGACCCACTGGCTGCGTCGCTGGATCAATGAACACCCTCAGAAAGCTTCCCTGCTGCCTTGCACGCTGCTCAACCAGGGACAGATGACCGCCTGGATCGTACAGGAAACCCGCAGCCGAGGCGGAGAGATCCAGCCGCGCGCCGCGGTCATGCTGGCCGAACAGCTTGGCGCCGATGTCGCCGCGGCCGGTCTGGAAATCGATAAGCTGCTTAACTACGTCGACTATAAACGCGCCATCGAACCCGCGGATGTCGAATTGCATACCGAACAGATCGCTGAACCGAATGTTTTTGCCCTTTCTGACGCGCTGGGATCCGGTGACGCGCGCCTGGCACTAAACTTGCTCCGTCGTTTCCTGGAAGAAGGTGACGAAAGTGTTGTGTTTGCGATGGTCGTGCGTCAGTTCCGCCAGCTCCTGCTGATGCGCGAGGCGCTCGACCAGGGCATGAACGCAGACACAGCCGCCGGGGAGCTTAACATCCATCCGTACGTGGCCGGAAAGCTGGCTGCCCAAGCCAGGCGCTATTCGATCCAACGCCTGGTGACCATCTACCGCTCGCTGCAGCGCATGGATCTGGAAGCCAAGACCGGACAAACCCCTCTGCAAGTTTCCCTGGATACCTTCGTCGCCGATCTGACCCGCTGAACAAGCGGACATCGCCGGAGGTCGCATGAAAGGGTTATCCCGCGTTTGGATTATCTTATCGCTGCTGGTGCTGGCAGCCAGCATCGGTTTTGTCATCTACCTCAACCGCGGCGGCACCCTCCCGCAGGCCAGCGAACCCTCCGGTTCATCCGATCGCGCCATCCGCGAGGCTGTGCAGAATGCGATCTCCTCCAACAGGGAATCCGTGCTCGCCTTCCTGATCAGCGATGTCGAGGTTTCCCACATCGTCTATTCCGATGACAACCGCACCGCGCTGGTCTGGCTGGCGGAACGCGACCCGGACAGCGGTGATCTTATCGGGCGCGAGCCCGGACTGGCAGTGGCCTATAACAAGCAGGGTGTGCTGGCCTCCCCCGGCGGCTGGGAGATTGTCTTTGAGATGGGCGATAAATCGCTCGATATCAACGCCCTGCCTCCCGAGCTGGTCACCGAAGATCTGCGCGCGCGCTTTGAGCAGGTCCAGCAGGTGCAGACCGCCGCCCCCAAAACCTACACCGGCTATAAACTGCCTTGGTCCACCGCCTTCCGCATCCGCCTCACCGGCTCGATCGGCCATTTTCTGTCCTACAAATCGTGCTCCGAGATTTCCTGCCGCTACGCTTACGATTTCTGGAACCCGGACCCCAACAACCGCAACTTCCCGCTGCTCGCCTCCAAAGGCGGCACCGTGCAGGCATTCCGGGAATCCTGCCAGAACAACGACAGGAATTGCGTCAATTATCTCGTGCTGCGCGATGATTCCACCAATCCGCCCACCTACCAGCTTTACTATCACATCGCCCATAACAGCGTGCCGGATAATCTCGCGCTGGGCACCTACGTCCAACAGGGACAGTATATTGCCAATGTGGATAACACCGGTTACTCCACCGGACCGCACCTGCACTTCCATGTCTATGAGAACAAGGTTGGCAGCTGGTCCTGGGGGTATTCGGTGCGCATTATCTTCCAGGATGTGCCCTTCAACGGCGGCGAGCCGCGCACCTGTGCCGAAACAGTCAATTACCCCGGTTATGGCACCGAATGCTCCATGGGCCCGGATGGTAAAAAACTCACCAAGGATGACGATATCCTCGTCTCCGGCAATACCGGAGCCGACCCGCCCAGCGGTTCACTGGACACCCCGGCGCCCTGGGGAGCCGTGACAGGCGGCAATTTCGCCATCAGCGGCAAAGCCAGCGACAAACAGGGCATCGCCCGCGTGGAGATGATGCTCAACTGGGACGGCACCTGGAAATCGGTCGGCGATGCCACGCTGGGCAGCGGCAGCTTTCAGGGGGTCATTGACCTGTGCAAACTGGGGGTTCCCAATGGCCCCTTCTCGCTGGCTGTGCGCATCTGGGACATCGAGGGCAACTGGGTCGCCCCGCTCACCGGCATCCGCCAGCTGTTCAATAACAGCCCTTGCAGTACGATCGTGGCGCCGGTGCCCTCCTGCCCGCCTGCCTCCAACGAGGTTTCGCTCTATACAGGACCTTCTTTCACCGGCACCTGTCGCAAGTTCACCGCCGGGTACCACAACACCCTGGCGCTGGGCGTGCTGGGTGACAACAGCGTGCGATCCATCCAGGTGGGCTCGGGGACCCGCGCGGTGCTCTTCGACCTCAACGAGGATCTCAACCGCCTGATCCCTGCCGGACGTCTGGAAACATTTACCGCAGCCGATGCCAACCTGGCGGACAACTACATCGGCGCCGGGACGACTTCCGCGCTGTGGGTGAACAGCTCGCAGAACATCAGCGATCCCAGCCTGATTGAGCCCTATATCAAGGCGCCGGGCAGCCAGCACAGCAACACCGCCAACCCAAAAAGCGCCGACTCACTGGTGCTCTCCTGGAAGGGCGGGATGGGCGCCACGCTCTTTTCTTCCAGCCTGACTAAAAATGGCGCGGTGGTGGCCAGCATGCCGGCAGCAAAGACGCAAAGCTGGTCGGTGGGCACGCTCGCGCCAGGAAACTACACCTGGACCGTCACCGCCTGCTCCGGGATCACCTCCTGCAGCAGCGGGGTGACCAATAATTCAACAGTGACCTTCACGGTGGACGCGGCCAGCCTTCCCGCCTCGGGCGGCGTCACAGCCCCCACCGGCACATGGAACTTCGACCAGAGCGGACAGGATTGGGTCGCCTCCGGACTCTGGCATCATGCCCGGGTCAACCGGCTGAAGGGCGACCTGAGCGCCGCTCCTACGGGCGCCTGGGCGTTCAATACTGCCGCGTCAAACACCAGTGACCCCACGTGGAAGGCTGGGGATCTTACCTCTCCGCCCATAACGGTGACCACCAATGGCGCCTATTTCCTCCGTTTCCGCTTTTTCAGCGGGGTCGAGGGGCCCTCCTACGCCGGGCAAACTGTCGCCAGTACCTGGTGGGATCAACGCCGCGTGCAAATTTCGGTCAACGGCGGGCCGTTTAAGGATCTTTCCGGCGGGCTGGTTTCTGGCGACATGCAGAACAAAGTTAACTTCTGGCCTTCGATGGCGCTTCCGCTGGGCAATTACAACGCCGGGCAGGTGCTGCGCGTTCGTTTCCATTACGACGCGCTGGACAGCTATTACAACAATGGCTTCGGCTGGGCGGTGGATGATATCAGCGTCACCAATCAGCCCTTCGACCCGGGCTGCCGCGACGCCAATGACGCCCCCTCCAACGCCGCCCCCATCGCGCTGGGCGAGAAGAAGAGCGAGCGCATCTGCCCGATGGGCGATATCGACACCTGGTCCTTCAGCGGCACCGCGGGCATGAACCTGCGCGTCGACCTGGACGCCAAAGCCCTTGACCGCAACAACCCCCTGGATGCCTTTATTACCCTGCTGGACTCGACCGGCCGGAATGTGATCGCGGCAAATGACGATGAGGACGCCGCCAACAGCGAGCCGCGCTTCCGCGACCCGCTGCTGGTGACCCAGCTTCCTTATACCGGCACCTATTATCTCCAGGTGAAAGCCTGGGACCATCCCGGCGCCGGCGGCGCCAATTACGCCTACAACCTGACCCTCAGCCAGGAGCAGACCAGCGCCACCCGTCCGGTGGTGAAATGGATCAAGCCGCCGGATCCCAAACGCCTGCCCACAGTGCCGTTTATCGTCGAAGCCGGCGCGAGTGACCCGGCAGGATCCGGCATCCGCCAGGTGGACTTCTTCTGGCATTCGGCGGATTGGGTCAACGGACAATGGATCCGTTTTGCTTCCGACACCACCCCCGCCGACGGCTGGTTCGGGATTTTCAACCCCAGCATGGACACCACCGGCAGCGCGTTCTACTTCATGGCGACCAGCAACAGCGGATCGACCAACGGTGTGTTTGCCGCGGATATGGCGCCCGACCGCACCATGCCGGTCAGCGCCATGCATCCGCTGCCCGCCCGAACCAACAGCACCGCCATTCAATTGAATTGGGACGCTTCTGACCAGCAAGATGACATCGCCTACTTCAACCTGCAATACCGCTTTAACGGTTCCGCCTGGTCGGACATCAATATGAAGATCCCCGCGGCGGCGCGCTCAGCCTGGTTCCTCGGGCAGGACGGACGCTACGAGTTCCGCCTGAGGGCGGTGGATGCCAACTCCAACCAGGAACCCTGGCCGCAAGCAGCCGAAGCCGCCACAACGGTGGTCTCAGCCTGCGTCAATGACGCCAATGAACCGGGCAACAATCAGGTCGCGGGGGCCGAAGCGCTGAGCTGGAGCAAGCCGATCACGCTGATTCAATGCCGGAATGATATCGACTGGGCCAGCTTCAAGGCTGACGCCGGGCAGAAACAGCTGCTGATCTTCAACTCGCTCAGCGGCGGGGCCGCCGTCAAGCTGAATATGTACGGTCCGGATGGAAAATTGATTCACACCGCCAGCGCCCCGCAGATTGGCGAGGACCTGAGGTTCTTCTTCACCGCGCCGGTTTCCGGCACCTATACGCTGGAGATGAGCCCGCTCAATGACGCGGTTTATGGCAGCGATGCCAAATATCAGGTCTATGCGGGTCAGGGCTTCATGCTGCGTCTGCCGTTGGTGGCTCGCTGAGCTTGACTTAAGAATTTTGATTTTGGTAGGGAGGGCATTCACGATGCCCTCCGGTTGTTTGTTATGGATTGGTAGGGAGGGCATTCACTAATGCCCTCCGGTTGTTTGTGATGGATTGGTAGGGAGGGCATCCACCGATGCCCTCCGGTTGTTTGTGATGGATTGGTAGGGAGGGCATTCACCAATGCCCTCCAGTAAAATCACGCCTCTTCTCCGGTAGGGAGGGCATCCACCGATGCCCTCCGAGTCAGTTGGCGGGCACCAGTGGGTGCCCGCCCTACAAGAAAATAATCTTACCAATGCCCTCCGGTGATCCGCAGTCAACCCGTATCTTCTCCCGTAGGGAGGGCATCCACCGATGCCCTCCGAGTCGTCAGATGGCGGGTACATACAAGTCGTTGGACGGCGGGCACACCCGATAATCCGGGTGCAGGCCAGTGGGTGCCCGCCCTACAAGAAAACAAATCCACCGACACCCTCCGGGCCGTCAGGCGGCGGGCACACCCGATAATCCGGGCGCAGGCCAGTGGGTGCCCGCCCTACAAGAAAAGACAACCCCGCCAATGCCTTCCGGTGTTCCCCCGGGCACCAACTGGCATCCCCCAACCCACGCAAAAACCATACAATACAGGCAATGCCCGCCGCCACACCCCTCTTCACCCCCGCGCCAAACCAACCCGCCCCCATCTGCCGCATCCCCAGCCTGGTCTCCACAGGCAACGGCGTCTTGCTCGCCTTTTGTGAGGCGCGCACAAGTCTCAATGACTGGAGCGGTGCGGATATCCTCCAGCGCCGCAGCACCGATGGCGGCTCCCTATGGGACAAACCCCGACCGCTCAACCCGCCCGATCTGCTCGTCCAGCGCAACCCGCTCGTCTTGAAGGCGCAGCTTGCCCATCCCGACCAACACACCTTCCACAACCCACTTGCCCTCGCCGGCTGCCAGCCGGGCGAGGTTCACCTGCTCTTCTGCGCCGAGTACGCCCGCTGCTATCATATCCACAGCCGCGACGATGGGGTCACCTGGAGCCCCCCAACCGACATCACCTCCGTTTTCGAACCGCTGCGCCAATACATGGACTGGCGCGTTTTGGCAACCGGCCCGGGTCATGGCATTCGGCTCAGCCGCGGACCTTTTGCCAACCGCCTGATCGCCCCGGTATGGATCTCAGAAGGCAGCAGCGCCGGCGGGCACCGGCCTTCACTGGTCAGCACGATTTACAGCGATGACGGAGGTATGTGCTGGCATATCGGCTCGGTCGTGGCGGAGAATTGCCCGCGGATCCCGAACCCCAGCGAAGCCTGTCTGACTGAGCTTCCCGGCGGTGAGGTGCTGCTCAACCTGCGCACGGAATCGCCCATCAACCGCCGCTTCATCAGCCGCAGCCCCGATGTGGCAGCAGGCTGGTCCGCCCCCCAGCCGCATCCTGCGCTTTTCGACCCGGTCTGCCACGCCAGTCTGCTGCGCTTGAGCTGGGCCCCTTCCCGCCTGATCTTCAGCAACCCCGACAGCCGCGCCCGCGCGCCCCATAATCCGCCCTGGGGCAGCCGCGCGAACCTGACTGTGCGCCTCAGCCTCGATGATGGCCTCTCCTGGCCCCATCAGCGGGTGATCGACGCCGGTTTTTCAGGCTACAGTGACCTGGCCATGCTTCCTGATGGAACAATCTGCTGCATCTGGGAAGCAGGGTCCCCAGACGGGGGCATCTTCTTCACCCGCTTCTCCCTGGACTGGCTGGAAAGTTCTAACCCACTTTCTCCTTGATCATCTGCAGCGTGTATTCGTAGACCTCGAAGTGCTCGCCTTCGTCCTCCTCGGGATCCACATACTTGAAGAACATGGCCTGTTCGGGATGAGCTCCGGAAATCTCACGCCGGCTGCCGCGGAACTGACCATCTTCAGATGACCATTTGACCTCGTTCATCTGCAGCAGGATATATTTTCCCGCGTACTCCCGGATCAGTCTTGCCCGGTTATCGCGGTAATAAAGTCCCTGCTCGGACATGCTGCGCAGCCATGACACCACCATCTCCTGTGAATCGGTGATATTGGGCATGATATTGGTAATCGGTGCCTTCACTTCGCTGGCGAAGTCGATCTCCGCCAGGTTCACCGTACCAAAACCTGAATCTGCCGCCACTTTAAGCGCGTTGCGGTCACGGAAATAGGGCGGCGTGAGCCATTCACCCGCTGGATCAAAACCCACCAAATGCGCCACGCAGGCATCGGTGGAGACCACATGATCGCCCGCTACCAGCGTGTTGGCGATGCGCGGCTGGTCTCCGGGGCCCCATTCCCCGCCTGACTGGGTGACCAGGCCATCCAGGATGGTCAACGCAGGCTGGTAGATACGCCCCAGATCCGCCAACATATAAGGCATGCGTACCAGATGGTGGTAGTACATACGCGGTCTGCCGCCGGACAGGAAGGGCATCAGCCCGAACAGATTTTTCAAACCGAAGGTAATGCCCATGAAATTGTGCGTCTTGATCTTTTGCACATCCACCACCGCGTCCAGCTTGAGCATCTCGCTGGAGATCGGATAGCGATCGAACATCAAGCCGCCGCCGGGCACATCAATCCAATCCGTGGGATGATCACAAAGCTCAATGAAAGGCACGTCATACTGCTGCAACGCGGGCATGGCATTGGTCCCGCTGTGATCAGTAAGTTTGTCCCGATACGACTCAATCCCTATATCCACGCACACCAGGTCGGCGCTGGTCTCCTCGCGCAGCAGACGCAGGACCGACTTCATCACCTGCACGCTGGCCAGCTGCTGCAGATGACCCTGATAGGTTTTGAGCCTATATTGCGGCCAATCCTGGTTGAACTTGATCCCTATGCGTTTGGCCTTGCGCAGTTTTTCCCAGGAGCGTTCCAGCGGCATGCACATGCGTCGCACCGCGGCATCGATTTCTTCCTGGCTGGCCTGGTAATCGCAGGTGACTGCACGGACTTTATATGCTGGGGCGGTGGCTGTCATTGCTTAACTCCGTATAGTGAACGTTCACGACATGGTCTGGATTATATGCCAAGTGAGCGAAAGTGGAAAAAATTATCAGCCCGGTCTACATTCCGGCAAGCCTCAGCCTGTCAGATTCCCAGACGCGCCACGGCTGACTCAATCGGCCAAACGATTTCCGCATCAGTCCGCCGCGCTGCTTCCCCAGCATCCCCAATGCACCCGCCCAGGCTCATATTGCGTGCGCGGTTCAGGCGTTTCAGCTGGCCAGCCGATATAGGCGACACCCATGGGGATCACATGCCCGGGGATGCCAAACGTTTTCCGCAGCGCCTCCTGGCGCTCCGCGTCCGGATGACAACCCAGCCACACGCTGCCCAGGCCTTCGCCGGCCGCCGCCACGAGAATGTTTTCCATCGCCGCCGATGTATCCTGCTCCCAAAACCGTTCGGCGCAGTTGTTGAGCGCCTTTTTCAGGTTGGCGCACACGACGATGGCAGCCGGTGCGTTGTATTTTCCATGTGGCATCACCGCGCGCATCTCCGCCATCCCCCCGGGCGTGTTGACAATCAGAAACTCCCATGGCTGCGCGTTGCATGCGGTCGGCGCGGCCATTGCCGCCTCCATTAAGCGCGTGAGCAGTTCTTCAGGTACGGGTTTGTCCTGGTAGGCGCGGACACTGCGCCGGGCCAGAATCGCGGTGTAGGCATCCATGGTTCCTCCTGTTCAGACGTTGCATAGATCAAAAGCTGTTTTCAAGGCGCTGAGCGCCTCCCCTTTGGGGCTGAATTCCTGCCCCACATACGCGCTGTACCCGTTTTCGGCCAGCGCGCGCATCACCGCGGGATACTGAATCTCCTGTTGATCATCCAGGTCTTTTCGCCCCGGATTCCCCGCGGTGTGCACGTGGCCGAAGCGGCTGGCATGACCATGGATGGTGCGGATCAGATCACCTTCCATGATCTGCATATGGTAAATATCGTACAACAGCTTTACCCGCGGCGAGCCAACCTTATCAACCACCGCGGCGCCCCACACAGTGCGGTCGCACTGGTAATCGCGGTGATCGACCTTTGAGTTGAGCAATTCCAACACCAGGGTCACCCCTGCGGCTTCCGCCAGCGGGGCGGCTTTCGCCAGCCCTTCCGCGCAGTATTCGACCCCGGTCTGGTCATCCAGCCCGGCTCGGTTGCCGGAGAAGACAATCAGGTTGGGCACTTGCCAGCGCGCTGCCAGCTCAAGCTTTTCCTTGAGCGTATCCAGCAGCGCCGCATGGTGTTCGCGCCTGTTCCAACCCTCCTCCAGCTTGCCGACGCCTTCGGTCACGATTGCCAGCCCTTCGCCCCGGGCAGTCTCCCAGAGCTCGTGGGGCAGCATTTCCACGCCCTCGTATCCGATCGCGCGCGCACTGCGCAAAAAGCCGGCCGCGTCACGCGCCTGCCCCTGTACGCACCACCAGGCAAAGGATTGACGCATGGTTTCCTCCTGACTTGGGATACGGGGATTGTATCAAAGGAAAACAATTCGTTATTCCTGTATCTTGACCAAATTGATCCGTCATATGTGTCCAATTTGACCCTTGACAGGCGATTAACTGCCGGTAAAAGGGTTGTCAATGCTTTTCAAACCCCGTATAATGAATCCCAACCTTAAACCCGACCGGAGTTCATCATTCAAATGGATCAGAAAGACGCCCAGATCGAGCAGGGAGCCCATGCCGAAGGCTCTGAAAACCAGAATAACATGGCTTCTTTGCTTGAAAAGGAAGGCCTGGGGCTTGATTTTCCGCAAGCCGGTGAGATTCGCACCGGTGTAATTGCCAGCATCAGCCCCAATCAGATTCTTGTCAGCGTTGGTACAAAATCGGAGGGCATCATTACCGGCCGCGAGCTGGAAGCCATCCCCGCCGACGAGCTGGCAGCCCTGGAAGTCAACCAGGAAATTCCCGTATATGTCATCAATCCTGAGGACAGCAACGGCAACCTCGTTCTCTCCTTCACGCGCGCCCGCGAAGAAGTCTCATGGCAAAAAATCGAAGAGATGTCCAGGGAGCGCACCGCCATCCACAGCAAGATTGTCGGATTCAACAAAGGCGGGTTGATTGTCCCGGTGGAAGGTTTGCGCGGCTTTGTGCCCGCGTCGCAAATCAGCCTCTCCCGCCGGGCCGGTTCCAGCGGGGAAACACCGGAAGCCAAATGGTCCTCGATGGTAGGTGAGGAGATCGATGTGGTGGTCATCGAAGTGGACCGGGAACGACGGCGCCTGATCCTCTCCGAACGCGCCGCTTCCACCGAAACCCGCGAAACGCTCAAGGAACGGGTGATCGAGGAGCTTAAGGAAGGCGAAATCCGCAACGGACGCGTGACCAGCCTGGCCGATTTTGGCGCCTTCGTCAACATCAACGGCGCTGACGGCCTTGTACATCTCTCCGAGATCTCCTGGGACCGCATCGCGCACCCCAGCGAGGTGCTCAAGGTGGGACAGGATGTGAAGGTCAAGGTCATCTCCATCGATCGAGAGCGTAAACGCATCGGCCTTTCCATCCGTCAGCTGCTGGATGATCCCTGGACGGAGCGCACGGCTTCATACCAGATTGGTCAGCTTGTGGAAGCCACTATCACCCGCCTGACCAAGTTCGGCGCCTTCGCGCGGCTGGAACAGGATATTGAGGGACTGATCCACATTTCGGAGGTCTCCGAACGGCGCATTGAACATCCGCGGGATGTGCTCAAAGAAGGCGACTCGGTCACCCTGCGCATCATCAAGATTGATCCGGCCAACCATCGCATCGGTCTGAGCCTGCGGCGCGTCGATTCCCAGGCGTACGCCGATCTGGACTGGCAATCCCTTGAGGATTTCATCGGCGATCTGGAAGACAACGCCTGAACCGGCCAACCCAACCAGCGCACCGCCCAGGCGGTGCGCTTTCTTATATGTGAGGATTGTTCCATGAACTGGATCACGGTGGATGCCCATCAGGATATGGCTTATAACATGCTGTTCTCCGGACGGGATTACACCCTCTCCGCCCTTGAAACGCGGGAAAAGGAAGGCGGGCTGGAGCGCAAGCCGCCCGGAGGCCACTCTATGCTGGGCTGGCCTGATTACCAGCGCGGACAGGTGGCGCTGATCTTTGGCACCTTGTATCTCGACCCTTATGATCCCGCCCAACCGGAAAAACCGTCCGCTCCGCGCGATCCCCGGGATGCGCGCCGGCTTTGGCGCGAGTCGGTCGAATGCTACCGGCGCCTGGCCGGAGACCATCCCGATATGTTCCGCATGGTGGAGAGCCGCTCCGCATTGGACCAGCTGATGCGGGAATGGGAACAGGCGCCTGCCGATCCT
>MTKY01052966.1_pt1 | contig 13536 bp, 8 predicted proteins | sample 1042731 | NCBI WGS metagenome assembly MTKY01 (sample SAMN06212206, study PRJNA360538) | anaerobic digester metagenome | biome: Wastewater treatment plant; material: sludge; isolation source: anaerobic digester fed with sludge from wastewater treatment plant | place: Denmark: WWTP Soeholt ... | reverse complement strand
CAGGCCCGGGACCATGGCGGAATAATACGGCCCCCAGATGCCGCGGATGAACTGCGGCTGCCGCGCGACCGCCATGTGGCATGTACTTGTCCCGCCGATGAGGGCGAGCCGCTGATGCGCGGTCTCGGGAATGAAAACCTCGCCGTCCAGCGTCGCCCCGATCATGCCCAGGCCGCCCGCGTGGGCGTCAATGATGCCCACGCCGACCGGCGTGCCCGGCTCCAGGCCGAGCGACCGTGCGGCGGCGCCAGTCAGGCCGGCGCCGATCGGCTCGCCCATGGGTCGAACGCGCTGCCCGATCTTCCGGTGCCCGTCGGTCACCAGATCCTCCAGGCCGATCGCGCTCCAGAAGGAGTCGTCCCATTGCCCCACGCTGGGCGCGCTCTTGCCGCGCCGCCCCCGGTGGCCCTGGTACGTCCACTTGCAGACGGTGGTGCAGAGGCTTCGCACGTCGACGCCCGTGGATCGGTAGGTCATGAAGTCGGCCAGGTCGAGGAAGCGCCCGGCCGCTTTCCAGGTCCGCGGCAGGTGTTCCTTGAGCCACAGCAGCTTGGGCGGCTCCATCTCCGGCGACACGCCGCCGCCCACGTAGCGGAGAACCTTGTGCCGCGTGGCGTTGATGCGATCGGCCTGCTCGATGGCACGATGATCCATCCAGACGATCACATTCTGCTCGGGTCGGCCCGTGGGAGAGACGGTCAGCGGTCTGTCGTCGGCATCGAGACAGACAAGCGAGCAGGTCGCGTCAAAGGAGATGCCGGCCACGTGCTTGCCGGCGGCGCCCGCCGCCTTCAGGGCAGCCTTGACCGCCGCCGCGCAGGCCCGCCAGATGTCCTCCGACGATTGCTCGACGAAATCCGCGGCCGGCCGCCAGAGCCGGATCGACCGGACGGCGAAGCCGTGCCCCCCGCCTTTCAGATCAAACACGCCGGCCCGCACACTGCCCGTGCCGACGTCCACGCCAATGACGAATCGTTTCTTCTTTGCCATGGCTGCCTCGCCGGGTCCAGAGGGTTCCGCTGCCGTGCCCGCCGCCGTCAGCCCTTGATGCCGCTGCTGACCACTCCCCGCACGAAGAATCGCTGAAGGAACAGGAAGACGATCAGGACCGGAATCAGCACGATGATCGCGGCCGCCATGCGAATGGACCAGAACGTGTCCGTGTACGCCTCCTGGAACACCGAGAGCCCCACCTCGAGGGTGCGCATCGGCGTCGTGCTGGTCGCCAGCATGGGCCAGTAGAAATCGGTCCAGGTCCAGATGAAACCGAACGCCCCCGCCGTCGCCAGGACCGGCTTCGAGGAGGGCAGCACCACATGCCAGAGAATCCGCAGGTCGCCGCAGCCGTCGAGTCGGGCGGCGTCATCCAGGCTGCGCGGGATCGTGATGAAAAACTGCCGCAACAGGAAGGTGGCGAACGCCGTGCTCAGGTACGGGTACGGAAGAATCAGACCCCAGTACGTGTCCAACCACCCGAAGCTCGCCACCAGGTTGAACAGCGGCACGACCAGCACCTGGGCCGGGACGGCCATGGTGAACAGAAAAACGAAGAAGATGACGTCTCGCCCGCGGAAACGCAGCCGCGCGAACCCGTACGCCGCCAGCGAGCAGATCGTCAGTTGAAACGCCACGACGCCGCCCGTAACGACCAGGGAGTTGAGAGCAAAGCGGGCGACGGGCAGTTCCGGAAACGTCAGGACGAACTTGTAGTTCTCGAAGTGGTAGGTCCGGTCGTCCGGCACAAACAGGTTCCGCAGCGTCGGGACCTGGGCCTGCTTGCTGTGCAGCGACGTGAAACACATCCAGACAAACGGAACGATCGTGGACAATGCGATGGCGATCAGCGTCGCGTACAACGCCAGTCGGCCGATCCGGCGGCGAAAGGGTGCCCGGGCCCGCCTCACCGCGTTTCCTCCGTGTACAGGCCGCGCCGCATGACGTACAGTTGAACCGCCGCGATCAGCAGAATCAGCGCCAGCAACACGCACGACATGGCGCTGGCCGACCCGATCTCCCGACGCCACCACAGCTCCTTGAAAATGTGAAACAACACGACGTCCGTCGAACGATCCGGCCCGCCCTTGGTCATGACGTACACCGGCGTGAACAACTGGAACGCGGCAATCGTCGTCGTGACGGACACGAACAGCAACGTCGGAGCCAGCATGGGCAGCGTGATGTTCGTGAATCGACGCCACCCCACGCAGCCGTCCAGCGAGGCGGCCTCGTACAGTTCCTCCGAAATGTTCTGAATGCCGGCCACGAAAATGATCATCCGCGGCCCCAGCCCGATCCACAGGCTCATGGCCACCAAGGCGGCCATCGCCCAGCCCGGCTCGCGCAGGAAGGCCGTGTGTGTGGGGATCCCCGTGCCGGCGATCCGGTTGATCAGCCCCAGACCGTAGTTCAGCAGGCCGATCTCGGGCATCAGAATCCACATCACCACCATCGAAAGCGCCACCTGCGAGCAGATTCCCGGAACGTAGAACAACGTGCGGAACAGCCCCATGCCGGCCAGCGGCCGGGCCACCAGCAACGCCACCAGCAACGCCGTGATCACTCCCAGCGGCACGCTTGTCGCGACGTAAATGAGCGTGTTTTTGACGGCCCCGAGGAAGAAGGGGTCACGCATCAGCCTGCCGTAGTTGCCCAGGCCCACAAAATCATGCTGCGGGTCCAGCAGGCTCCAGCGGAAAAGACTCATGAACAGGGCCAGGACGATCGGCAACAGCGAGAACACCGCCAGGTAGATCGTCGCCGGACCGATGAACGCATAGCCCCGCCAGTTGGTACCCGCTCGTTCCCGCATCACTTCTCCAGCGCGGCGTCAATCAGCCGGGCGGTGTTCCGAAGCGCCTCCGACACGTCCCGCCGCTGGTAATGCACCGTCTCCATCATCTCCCGCAGCAGGTCCTCCACGAAGGCGTAGTCCTCCACCACGACGCCCCACGGCGGACGGGCGATCTCCGCCGCCCGCAGAAACGCCTGCTCCAGCGGATCGTCCGCGAAGCGCTCGGCCGCCAGGCGGTTGCCGGAGACCGCAACGCCCTGCGCCATCCGCTGGGCCTGCACATCCGGCGATGTCATGTACTTGATGTAGTCCCAGGCGAGGTCCGGATGGGCCGCCTTCGTCGTGATCGCCAGCCCGACCGGAAAGATGACCGTCACCGGCGGTATCCCGTTGGTGGGGATGGTGGTGATCCCCACGTCAAACCGCCTGGCGCGATAGTCGATCATCATCCAGTGCCCCTTGAGGTCCATCGCCGCCTGCCCGTTGAGGAACGGATCCTGCCCGATCCGCTCGCGTTCCAGCAGCGTCGGAGCGTAATGGAACTTGAAGAAAAGGTCCGTCAGGAACCGCATCGCTTCCACCGTCTGCGGCCCGTCCAGGTAGCCGGTGGCGCGATTGCCCTCCGGATTCAGCACGTCGCCGCCGTTGGTCCAGATCCAGGGCGTCCAGAACGGCACGAAGTTCTCAAACGTGATCGCATAGACCTGCGGCAGATCACGATCGGGATGATAATCGGCGGGAAACACGCTGACCGCCCGGCACGTATCCAGGAACTCGCTCCACGTCCAGCCCCAGCGTGGATACGGCGCCTTGCCCTCGGCGCGAAACACGACCGCGAACTCCGCGCCGTCCGCAGTCCCCAGACGCCGTACGGTGTACTTCTGATCGGCGTGGGTGAACCCCCAGCGCCACGCGAGAGTCGCGCCGCTCTGGGTGTCCGGTTCCGCCAGCTCAATGGCCAACTGCGCGTCGGACGCCAACTCGATGCCGTGCGACGCAAGGGCGTCGCGCAGATCCGGGGGAACGGGCACCGGACGCCCGCGCAGCTCCCGGTAGGGATCGCCGCCCTGGTAGTCCAGCGGGCCGGCCATGGCGGCCGGAAGCGGAATCCGCAACAGCTCCGTGTCGAACAACTCCCTGTTGTACCACACGACCATGGGCGTAAAGTCCCACGGAATGGCGTACAGCGCGCCGTTTCGCTGCGCGAAGGAAAGAGCGCTGTCGGAATAGTCTGACAGGTGAAAATCCGGGTCTTTCTCGAGGAACGGCCTCAGATCCTGAACGACTCCGTTCTTCATGAACACGGCGGAGTAGGCCCCGTCCAGATGCATGACATCCGGCATGCTCCCGGCCAGATGCATCATGATCATTTTCGGCGCGTACAATCCCAGGCCCGGAACCTGCTCCTGCCGCAGGACCACGCCCGGACGAGTCCGCACGAATGCATCCCAGAGCTGTCGCTCCAGAGACATGAAGTCTTCTTCGACGCGCGGACTGCCCCAGTTGGCCACCCGCAGAACCGCCTGAGTCTCCTCGCTGCGCTCCGCGCAGCCTCCGAGCAGGCCGGCAAGCAGGGCAAGGCTGGTCATCGGGCCAAGGCGTGTGCTCATGGTGACGGAATGCTGTTCCTCAAGGATCGACGCCGCCTTCCCGCTTCCCGGGTCGCGGCGCTGGCACCGTGCGCGGGCCTCAGCCTATCCGCAGCCCCCCCGCAAATCAACCGCCAACGCACAACCCGACCGGGTCCGCGCCCCGCCGGCCGCGGAGGCCGCGAGGGATGAGGTGCGACGGGAAATCCGCCGGAGTTGCCCTCGCCTGCCCCCGGCCGGACCAAGACGACGCAGCGCCGCGGCGCCAGACCCGTGACGCCACGCGCGTACCGACGCTTGCATCCAGGCTCTGTTTTGCGTACCTATACGCGGGTGGCGCAGTGGGGGTCAGCCCCCGACGAACGGCTCCTGTCAAAGGATATCATGAATGATTGCTGCGTGCCTGGCTTTTCTCGCGTTGGCGGCATCCGCCCAGATGCCCGAAGTCTCGTTCGAAACGCTCCTTGATGAAATGACCGACCTGGCCCGCCTGACCCGCCTGCCGGACCCCCCGTACACATGCCGCCAGTTCTCCAGCTATGACCGGGCGTCCAAATCGCCCGAGCAGGACTGGTTCGCCAACGCGGATGCCGGCCATTTCTTGCGGGAGGAAACCCGCCCGGATCGCACGGAGTACGTCCTGATGGACGCCGAGGGACCCGGCGCCATCGTGCGCATCTGGTCCGCCAACCCCAAAGGCACGCTCCGAGTGTACCTGGATGAAGACCCCGAACCGGTCATCGAAGTCCCCATGAGCGACTTTCTCAGCGGTGAGGTGCCGTATAACCCCGAACCGATCGCTCACGTCCGCAGCGCCGGCTGGAACAGCTACCTTCCGATCCCGTACGCCAAGTGGTGCAAAGTCACCAGTGACGACAAAGACTTCTATTATCACGTGAACTACCGAACCTACCCGGCCGGTACAAACGTAAAGTCCTTTACGCCGCTTCAGGCGGAAGAACTCAAACCGCGCATCCGGGAAATCGCGCGAAAACTGGCCACCCCTGGAACGCTGGCGCCGGAAGGAACGGTCCGGGCCCGACCGGTCAAGCTGGAGCCGGGCAAAACCGAGCTTGTGGCCACGCTTTCCGGTCCCGCGGCGGTGGGCGTGCTCGCTGTGGAAGACCTCCAGGCGCCCGACCCAGACGCCGCGCTGCGGGGCATTCTGATGACCGTCGAGTTCGACGGGCTACCGACCGTAACCGCGCCGCTCGGCGACTTCTTCGGCACGGCTCCGGGCCGTTCGCCGTACGAATCCCTGCCGATGGGGGTCTCCGCCGGCGGCCGGATGTGGTCGCACTGGAAAATGCCCTTCCGCAAGGAAGCCAGGATCACTCTGACCAATCACACCGACAAACCCGCCGCCGTCACGATGGGTGCAGCCACGGAACCGTACGCGTGGGACGATCGCTCCATGTACTTCCACGCGAAATGGCGCATCCAGCACGACATACCCACCCGTCCGTTTCGTGACTGGAACTTCATTGAGATCGACGGACAGGGCGTATTCGTCGGGGCCGCCCAGTACGTGGCCAACAAAACCAAGGTATGGTGGGGCGAAGGCGACGAGAAAATCTACGTCGATGGCGAGACCTTCCCCAGTCACTTCGGTACCGGAACGGAAGACTACTTCGGATATGCCTGGTGCAGCTCCGAAATCTTCACCCACGCCTATCACAACCAGCCTCGTTGCGACGGGCCGGCCAACTATGGCCACACCGCCGTCAATCGCTGGCACATACTCGACCCCATCCCATTCACCAGAAGCTTCCGGTTCGACATGGAAATCTGGCACTGGACGGAGGACTTCACGGTGACGGTGGCCGCGATGAGCTACTGGTACGCCCGTCCGGGCGCCAGGGACCGCGCGATTCTGCCGCCACCCGCCGACCTGCGGGTGCCGGACATGCCCGCGTACATCCTGCCCAAGGTCACCGGGGCGCTGGAGGGCGAAGACTTCCGTATCATCGCTTCAACCGGGAACGTCCGCCCGCAGGAATGGGGCGGCCTGAGCATGGAGAGACATCTGTGGTGGACGGATAACAAGCCGGGCGACAAGCTTGTACTCGGATTCCCGGTCGCGGAGGCTGGACGGTATAAGGTGACCGCCCGGTTCCTTACCGCCGGCGACTACGGGATTGCCCAGCTTTCCATAAACGACCAGCCTGCCGGGGAACCGATCGACCTGTACCATGATGGCGTGACGCCCGGCGAGGAACGAGTTCTGGGAGTCTTTGACCTGAAGGCCGGCGAAAACACACTCACCGCGCAGATCGTGGGCAAGAACGAGAAATCCATGAACACCTTGTTCGGCCTGGACTACCTGCGGGTGACTCGCGAATAACCGCGGATAGCGGCCCGGGCGGGCGCCGCCCGCACGGGTGCCGCGCGAACCGACACCCTTTCACGGAGGAGTCGTCATGGATGCGATGCGGACGTGGTGGCACGCGGCGGGCGTGCTGATGGTGCTTGCGCTGCTCGTCGGCGCGGGCTGCAAGAAAGAGGAACCTGCTCCGGCGAAGCCGCCGGGAGGCGACACGCGGGAGACCAAGGTGCAGGAGGTCGCCGACGCCGCGAAAGACGTCGCCGAAAAGGCCGGAGAGGCGGTGGACGCCGCGGCGGACAAGGCAGCCGAAACGGCCAAGGACGCGATCGAGAAAGCGGAGGATGCGCTGGAGAAGGCCGGGGACGCGGTGGAATCAGCGGCCGAAGCGATCGTCGGTGCCGTCACGGAGGCCAAGAAAGAACTGACCGAAGAGGACAAAGCCAAGATCCTGGCGAATCTCGCCCGGGCGGACGCCCTGGATGGGGCCGAGGACAAGGTGGTCAGCAAGTGTGCGGCCTGCAAGCTGAGCGTGGACGGCAACGATGAGAACACGATCGTCGTCGAAGGCTACACCATGAAATTCTGTTCGGTCGAGTGCCAGCGAGCGTTTGACAAGGATCCGGAGAAAGCCGTCCTCGCCATGGAGTTTCCGGAGGAGCCCCCGACCGAGTAAGCGCGCGTGCGAAAGGTCCGGCAGGCCCCGGACGGTGGAACGCCGGCACAAGCCGTGCGCTACGCCCCGGCGTGTATGCACCTTTGCCTGACTGTCGGCCGCCCGCGACCTGCGGGCGGCCGATCGGTCCACGGCGGCGCCGGCCATTCCGAGCGGCGCCGAACTGAGCCACCTCTTCGCGGCAAGCCGTTTACTGCTTCACCGTGTCCATCGACCCCGTGCCGGTCAGGACGATCTCCTCGCCGTTCTGGGTCGTGAGCACGCGTTCGATGTCCACGTCTCCGCTCAGCGAGACGCCGGCGGCGTCGAGTTGCGCGTGCCAGATAAGGCTGTACTCCAGGTGGTCGCCTCCGGCGTTCTCCGCCTCGATCGTGAACCGAACGCTGACACGACCATCCGAGTCGATGTCGCTGAGGCTGACCGATACCGGGCCCACCGTGGGGTACAACTCGGCCAGCGTATGGGTCTCGCTGCCGTCCGCGCTGGTAATCGTTCCCACCAGGGTGGGTGGAACGGTCTGAAAGTCTATGCCCACGTCCGTGTTGTAGTCCGGCGCACCCTCGGCCTGCGCGGCGGTCATCGCCTTGCCGTGAATGTTGATGAGCACCACGTGAAAGCCGGGCAACCGACCCTGGAAATTGGTCAGGAGAATGTTGCTGTACGGATTGCCGCCAAACCGCACCTGGGAGTTGCCCCGCTCGGAAAACTGGTACGATCGGGCCGTAGCGGCAAAGGTGGCCTGGACCCGGCCGAGAAATGCGCCGGTCAGCAGGCCGAAGGCCACCCCCGCGCCCGCGACGGCCATTGCACCGCAGCCCGCCAGCCCCATCGAGACGCTGAAAACCCCACCCCCGGAAAGCACCCACCGTGCCCATCGCCGAATTCGCCCAACCCTGGCGAATGAACTCGCATTCCGTTGCATATCCTGGACCCTCACTGTTACCCGCGATTTGTCGCAACCAGACCGCGCCCGGTCACCCGCCTATTGTTACCCCGGCCCGACTGTCCCGACAAGGCGCCCGCACCGGCGTCAACCGGCAGCTACCGGCCGTAGTGGTCGGGCAGTTTGGACAATTCGACCTGGCGGACGGCCAGATCCCCGCCGGGCGAGTGGAATCGGAAATCCGCGCCGCCGTTCTGGCCGTTCGCGCAACGGGCCTCCGGAAGCCGAAGAATGGCCGTCTTCCAGGTCTTCGTGTCGGTGCGAGTGACGGTCTGCGGGCATGGCCGGTAGCGAGCCGCCAGTGATCCGGTGTCTGAGACGCTGTCATACTGGATGATGATCGGCTCGCGGCCGGCGTCCCAATAGGTGAACCGCATCGTGATCGAACCCCGATGGTCGTAGTAGTACGGGTCCGCGATGTCGAAATAGAGGTACCGATCGTTCCCGATGCCGCGCCGCGTCCGAATGCAGGGTTCGCCCTCCACCCGTGTGATCTCGAATGGGCCGTCTTCCACGCCCGAACACACCCGCAATCCGTCCTCCACGAGCGTACCCTCGGAGGTCGCCCGGCAGATCAATTTCAGACGGCTGGCAGACTCGCGGCCCTCCCGTTTCGATCGGTCCGCGCCCAGCAGCGCACGGACGGCCATCGACCAGTCGTCGGACCCCGGAGTTCGGCCGGCTTTGAACGAATCCGCGAATCGGCGCGTCAGATCGATGTAGAAACGGCCGTCCTCCACCGTCTCACAGATGGGGGTCCCCTCGTGCATCTCGTTCCAGGTTTCCACGATAACCAGCCTGGGTTTCGCCTGGAAGGCCATCAGCCATGACGCGGCATAGAACCCTCCGCCCAGCCGATCGCGGGTCGGCGTGTTCCGGCCCGGCACGGGCGAATCGTCGTACCCCGGCCCCACCTGGGCCGCGCCCTCGCCGAGAATCGGCCCGCGCAGCGCCGCACCCCAGCCGGTGCGGGCGTCAGCCGTGAACGACCAGGACGGGCCGGCCACAATGAACGGCCGCCGGCCGTCAAAGTCCTCGGCGAAGCGCCGGTATACATGGTCGATCGTGCTTTGATCGTGCCCGGCCGAGAATGCGGACTCGTACAACTGGACCAGCGGCCGGCCCTCGACGCAGGCCCAGTGTCGCGGCGGCACCAGGCAGAAGAAATCGCGGATGGTGCGATAGAAAATATCCTTCCCTTCCTCATCGCGCAGGTCCACGTTTCGATCGCGCTGCTCGCAGAAGGCGAAATCGGCCAACAGCGTGGACGTGTCGTAAAACAGCCCGATCCGCGGCGCGTTGCCTTCGCGGGCCAGCTCATCCAATGCGGCCACCAGGGGAGGGATGCCGTGTACGGAGAATCGGATTCCCGACTTTTCGTACTGGTTCGGCGCGCCCCAGTACACCAGGAGAGCGACGTCGATTCCGGCGGCCGTCAGATCCTTCATCTGCCGCCGGTGCCAGGCCGCAGATTCGTAGCTCACCTCGCGTTCGTTCGGAAAGTGGTTGCGCAGCGCGTCGTCCCCGTGCCCGGCGTCGTCAAAGAAATGCTCGTCCGGCCAGCGATACCAGTAGAAGTAATGCGTGGCCACGATCCGCTCGTCGGGACCGAAACACGGTGCGGTGGCGATCTGGTCCGGCGTGGGAACGGGTGGAATGACCACCTTCTGCTCGGCGGCCGCGACGGTCCCCACGAACACGAATCCCACGATACACCGGGCGGGATGGGAGACAGTCATCAGTGCATCTCCGCCTGCACAGGCGCATCACCCCGGCCATTGCCGCCGGCCGTCGTGCGCCCGGGTCGCTCCATCGCCCGATCCCTCTGCCTGCGCCGGAGGCCGAAGCTCGCGTTCACCAGCGTTTGGCGCCCAGGAAGGATTCGGCCCGGTATTTGGAGAAAAGCCGATCCGCCTCCTTCAGGCTGTTGATCTTCACTTCCGGCGGCGCAGCATGCACGAAATGGGTCGGCGTCATGGCGATGCCCACGTGATAGATTTTGCCGGTGCGGTCGAGGAAGAACAGGTAGTCTCCCGGCCGGATGCCGTTCGGATACCAGCGGGGAGCCACCAGCCGACCGGCCAGAACCTGCTGGGCCGCGTCGCGGGAAACGGCGATCCCCGCCTGGGCGTTCACGTTGCGGACCAGACCGCTGCAATCCAGCCCCGCGCTGGACAAGGCGCCGAACACGTACGGAACGTACAAAAACTCCAGGGCACTTCGCATACGCTGTTCGGCCCCGGCGGCCGTGTCGAGAATCCGCACATCCGCAAGCGGCACCTCGACAAAACCCCCGTCCGGGCGCAGGAGCTGCACCTGCGAATCCGACTGACGAGCCACGGGCAGCGTGGCCCCGCAACTGATCCGCTGCTCGCCCGCCTCCACCGTTTTGAGCAACACGGCCGGCGTGGCCCCGGCATAAGGCCCGAATTCCGCCTCCGTCATGGCTCGCACGCCATCCGCCCGCACCCAGCCCCAGTATCCGTCGGCCCCGTGCAGCAGGTAGTAGCCCCGTGCGGCATCGTGATCCAGAAGAAACAGCGGTTCGCCGTAGAGAACCTGCGTCTGCAGCGGCGCGGATTCCGACGGCTCGGCGAAAGTCAGGGCCATCGGTGCCACGCAAACCCCGAATCGTCTGTCGCCCAGCCGACCCTCCTCCGGCAACAGCTTCATCTCGTTGCGCACGTTCGCGATTCCCGCCGCCTTCAGAGCGTCGGCCAGCGTGTCCCGCAGGATCGCCTGGTTCGTCGCGCCGCCCACGATGACCGTCTGGCCATCCACCCGGACCTCAGGCTTGAGATAGACGATCGTTCGATCGCTCAGGTTCGTGCGGCAGTACAGATCGCAGAACCACGCCGCCTTCTCCACCGGCAGGCTGCCCTCCGGCCAGACGCGGCGTGCGGCGGCGGCCAGCCGTCGGTTCAGGCTGGGACGCGGGTAATGGGGTACGGAGTCCGCGTCGGCCGGTTCCGTATCGTCGTCCGGACCCCGCGGCGCCAGGCGCAGCGCCTCCCGATTGCGGTCGGCCGCCTGAGCCAGCGCTTTGTACAACGTTTCCGCACACTCGCGATGGAATGCCCCGCGCCGGCCCGCTGCCGTCGAATCATCCGGAATCGAAAACCAGACCGCCACCCCGGGCACGCTCAGTTCGCCGCGCGGATTCACCGGCGACTTGTCGGACGCCGGCGCCAGCGCCTCGGCCAGCGCCAAGGACACCGGGTCGTCCGCGAACGGCACGGCCCGCACGGTTTTCCCGCGGTCAAACCCGATCGTCAGCATGATGTCCGCCTTATGCTGTCGGCAGATATCCGCTAGGGCCGCCCGGGGCCCGCCCTCGACCGTCCACAACGGGCGGTCATCGGCCCGCGTCATCACAGACGCGCCGCCGGCCTGGCGAACCAGGTGATACAGGTGCGCGCCGGTCTTGAGGGCCAGGTCATCACGGATCCGGTCATCGGCCGCCGCCGCCCCGCCGCCGAGCGGATCCAGGATCACCACCAGCCCTTTCAACTCACCGGCCGGCGGCATCCAGGCGGGCTGGTACGAATCGATGATTTCATCCATCGGCGCTCGATTATTCATGGCCGGTTCGGTTCCCTGCGCGACGACAGCCGCCAGAACGGCCAGAAACAACTGCATCATTGCGGTTCCCTTTCACGGATTTCGTACACTCCGTTTCACCCTTGTGGCCCGAGGCCCCCGCGCGATTCAGGCTCGTTTCACCCAGATCGGGCTGGACCACGCCATGTTGTTGTCACGCAACGTGACGCGCAGGTAGTAAAACGACACGCGACCTTGCGGCGGCTGCTCGTCCACGAAGACATACCGGCTCTGCCGGCCCTCGCCGCCAAAACAATGAACGACCTCACCGTCGCGAACAATCTCCAGCGTGTGCAGCTCGCCCTCGTCCGACGGGACGGACACCTCGACGGTGAACCTCGGCGGCGACGCCTCGGCAAGGTCCAACTCACTGCCCATCAGGTGCTCCCCGCAGAGGAACCGCAGGCACAGCTTCACGCCGGTGGTGGCGAACGTACGGCGAGCCCGGATGGCATCGAGGATCGCCTCACGCGAAAGCTCCGGCGCCCAGACGCCGGTCAGCCCGGTCCGGTAGGCGTTGCGTTTCCAGCATACGCCGTGCTGCCAGATCAGACCGTGCTGATCGGTACCGCCCATGACGCCGACGCGCTTGCCGGCCAGCAACCCGTCGCGAAGGAAGTGGCCCTTCATGCCGCCGCGGTGCGGAATGGGCCGGTTGCCCTCATACTCGAACGCGCCATGCACCGAGCAGATTTCCACCGCCGGAGTGAGCTGCGGATCCAACTGTTCCCAGGGGATGCCGGTCCAGCCGATATGGTGCGGGATCGCAATGGCGTCGTAGCCGCGGATGGCGTTGTAGAGATCGGGCAGATCGCGCGTGGCCGGGTCCGTGTGATCAAACAGCACGATGCGCGGATCGGCCGAGTAGATGTTGAAGTGGCCCCAGCCGTGCGGATGCCCCATTCGCAGCGTCGTCCACTCCTGGCCGAACAGAGTCACGAACGCGCCCGGCCGGTGATAATGCTCGACCAGATCCTTCTGCTCCTGCCATTGAACGTCGGTCAGTCGCTTGCCGACGAACGAATCGTGGTCCGTCAGTGCGTGGAAGTCGTCTTGAAAGACGTCGCGTGCGCGAACGTATGAATCCTCCGGATCGCCCATGCCGTCGCTCTGCCACGTGTGCCCGTGGAGGTCGCCGAAATACAGATTGAATGCCGGGGCGCCCTTGGGAGGCGCTGGCCATGAATACTTCGCGGTAATCCCGGTCAGCACGCGAGCTCCCGCCTGTGACGGCTCGGTCCGCGGTTTCAGCGTCGGCGCCTGGAGAGACTTTCCGAACCCGGCGATACGATGCAGCAGGTTCTTTCCCAGGTCCCGCCGGGCGCACCAGAGGGCGCCGTCGCCGTCGAACACCGCGCTGATCTGTCGCCCGCGACCGCCCCAACCGTCTTCCGGAAGCCGAAACAGCGGGCTCACCTCGTCGCCGCTGAAATACTGCAGATAGAAGCCGTGCGACGGCCGGCCAAGCACGCAGAGTGCCCCGCTCGGTGCGACGGCCAAGCGCACAAACTCGAACCCCTGAATGGTTCCGCTGGCGCCCAAATCCCGCCCGGCCGGCTCGCACACCGGCTCGAACCACTGGCCGGTCCGCAGATCCAGGGCGGCCAGGCGATA
>MTKY01052328.1_pt1 | contig 13548 bp, 11 predicted proteins | sample 1042731 | NCBI WGS metagenome assembly MTKY01 (sample SAMN06212206, study PRJNA360538) | anaerobic digester metagenome | biome: Wastewater treatment plant; material: sludge; isolation source: anaerobic digester fed with sludge from wastewater treatment plant | place: Denmark: WWTP Soeholt ... | reverse complement strand
CCAGGCGGAGCGGATGCACGAGCGCATCACCCGCATCTGATGGGCCAGCGGGCAGCGGCGCGGCGAGTTGTGGCCCGGTCGCCCCGCGCCCGCCACAACCAGTCTTGCTACCGCCCCGCCCGAAAGCTATAATGTAAACATAAGGTAAGTCAATCCGGCTGTGTGTTTCCTGACAGACCGAACCGGGGGCGTCCTTGCTCGACGCCCCGTTTACTTGGATGATAGGCAGACTGAGGTAGGTAGATGGACAACTTCCTGCTGGGGCTGGCCTCGTTTGTGCTGGTCCTGGTCCCCCTGGTGATCATCCACGAGTTGGGGCATTTCATCGGTGCGAAGCTGGTCGGCATCACCGTGCTGGAGTTCGGCATCGGCTTCCCGCCGCGCGCCAGGAAGCTCTTCACCAAAGGGGACACGCTCTACACGCTCAACTGGCTGCCCATCGGCGGTTTTGTGCGTCCCTATGGCGAGGACTTCGTGCGCCAGAAAAGCCCCGACGAGCTAAGCGCCGACCGCCGCGAGATCGAGGAGCGGGGCATCAAGAACCCCAAGAGCGTTTTCCAGGCGTCGCCCTGGGAGCGACTGCCCTTCCTGGCCGGCGGGCCGGTGATCAACTTTGTGGCGGCGCTGCTGCTGTTCATCTTCGTCGCCCTGGTCGGCCAGCCCTTCGCCCGCGCCGATGTCACCGTCTACGATGTGGAACCCGCTTCGGCGGCGGCAGAGGCCGGCCTGCAATCGGGCGATGTCATCACCGCCGTCAACGGGCAACAGGTCGAGTCCGCCGACGCGTTCAACCGTCTGATTGCCGCCAATCTCGATCAGGCGGTCACTTTGCAGATCAAGCGCGACGCCGCAACGTTCGAGACCACGCTGATCGCGACCAGCCAGACCAGCCGGACTATCGAGCGCGTCTACATTGACTCGGTTGAGCGCAACATGCCCGCCCACGACGCCGGGTTCCTGCCCGAAGACCTGATCGTTGCCGTAGATGGCCTCGAGATCACCAGCATCAAGCAGCTTCAGGACTACACCCAGGCGCACAATCACAAAGAGATTGTGATCACCGTTCTGCGCGGCAGCGAGCGCCTCGATCTGCCGGTCACCCCGCGCCCCGATAGCGACGGCGTGGTGCGCATTGGCATTGGCATCGCCGGCGTCGAGCCGTCGGCCATCGGTCTGACGGCAGTCAACCGCAACGCCGAGACCTACACGCGCGCCCTGCCCCTGGGCAAGGCCATCAGCACCGGCGCAAATGAGTTCGTAGACCTGCACCGCATGATGGCCGAGTTCGTCCGGGACTTGGTCCGGGGCGACATCGCACTGGAGACCGCCCGCCCGGTCAGCCCGGTGGGCATCGGTCAGCTTGGCGCGCCCATCTTCGAGCAGAGTCTCGACGAAGGGAAGATGTACCCGATCGTGCTCTTCGCCGCGATGATCAGCGTGGCGCTGGGCATCACCAACCTGCTGCCCATCCCTGGGCTTGATGGCGGGCGCATTCTCTTCGTGGTCATCGAGATCATTCGCGGCAAGCCGATGAAGCCGGAGCGCGAAGGGTTGATCCACCTGATCGGCGTGATGCTGCTGCTCGGCCTCATCTTCCTCACCGTCCTGAACGACATATTCAACCCGATCAACATTGACAGCATCAGATAGGCAAGAGAAAGCGAACTGGCAGGCATGATTCATGGGGCCATCAACGAAGAGGAGCGCAGCGCCCGCTTCCAGCGCACAGTCGCCCTGCTGCGCGATCCCGACGCATCTCTCACCGCCGAAGCGATCTACGCCCTGTCCGACCTCGACGGCGCGCACCTCGCCCAGTTCCGCGTGCTGTGGGGCGAGATGCCGGTCGCGCGCCGCCGGATGCTGATCGCGCGCCTGGTGGAGACCGCTGAGACAAACTTCGAGCTTGACTTCAGCACCATCGTCCACCCTGCGCTCGACGATCCCGACGCCGACGTGCGCGCAGCAGCCATTGAGGGCATTCTTGAGGACAGCCCCCGCCGCATCATCGAGCGTCTGATGCATCTCGCCCAGGGCGACCCAATCTCAGCGGTGCGCGCTGCCGCCGCCAGGGCGCTGGGCCAGTTCGTGCTTCTGGGCGAACTGGGCAAGCTCTCCGAAACGCTGAGCGCCCGCCTACAAGACCTTCTCCTCGACCTGTACAGCAACCTCCGCGAAGACCTCGACGTTCGCCGCCGCGCGCTGGAAGCGATCGGCAACTGCGGGCGCGAGGGCGTGGCCGAGCTTATCCGCGAAGCGTACTACGCCGACGAGCTGCCCATGCGCGTCAGCGCCCTGTTTGCGATGGGCCGCTCGTGCGACGAGCGGTGGGCCTCGCGCATCATGGACGAGCTATCCAGCGAGCGTCCGGAGATGCGCTTTGAAGCGGCCCGCGCTGCTGGCGAGCTGGAATTGCGCCCGGCTGTGACCCGCCTGATCGAGCTGGCCTACGAAGACGACCGCGAGATTCAGGAGATGGCGATCTGGGCGCTGGGCGAGATCGGCGGCAAGCAGGCTAACCACGCCCTCGATCAGTTGGCTGCCCTGGCCGCTGCTCAAGAGGACGATGTGCTGGCCGACGCCATCGCCGAGGCGCAGTCTGCGTCCTCGCTGGCCGGTGACGATCTTCTGCCCCTCTTCGACTTCAGCGACTTCGACGACGATGATCTGCTCGAAGACGAAGACCTGCTCAACGAGGACGGCTCGCTGAATCGCCGCCACTTCTCCTACCTGGACGACGAAGACGACTACGAGCGCGATGACGAGGATGACTTCTTCGAGGACGACGAAGACGACGACCTATTCTAGGTCGTCCTGCGTCATGCCAGCCCACCCAGCCAGGTAGACAGCACGGAGACAAGTACTCATGACAGATTCCGCCCACGATTCGCCCGCTGACCGCGCCGAGTACGACGCGCACCTTGAGCGGCTGTCCGAGGAGCAATTCCGCCGCCAGATGCGCCAGGCGGCTCATCTGCTCACCAGCGGCCAGGGGGAGGGTGCGATCCCACTGCTCAAGCGCTGCCAAGACCTGCACCCGGACGACATTGACGTGCTGATCAACCTGGGCAGCGCGTATATCCTCGCCGGAAGGCACCGTCTGGCCGTGCCGCTGCTGGAGCGCGCCAGCGAGCTAGACCCGGACAATCCCGCCGTGTGGTCGAACCTGGCCGCCGCCTACCTGGGGCAGATCATCCTCTCGACGCGCGCCAAGCAGGACAAGGCGCTCGCGGCGTACCGGCGCGTGATCGAATTGGACGCTTCTTATCCACACGCGCACTACAACATGGGGCTGATTCACATAGACCGGCGCGACTGGGACGCCGCCCACGCAGCCTTCACCCTCGCCATCGAGTCGAATCCCTACGACGAAGATGCCCACGTGCTGCGCCAGCGCGTCGAGCAGTTGCGCGCCCGCCCCGACGCCTCACCGTTAGCCAATTGACTCCCCTGACCGGCGAATCCGCTGCGGCCCCCTGATGCGCGATTGTGAGGCGTCGGGGGGCTTGCTATAATGGCAGCGTCAAAGCAGCCAAGCACAGGAGACAAGAACGGTGACGCAGACACCAGGGGATGACTTCGCCAGGCTACATGCAGTGGTGAAGGGGCGCGTGCAGGGCGTCTACTTCCGCGCGACGACTCAGCACGAGGCAGTCGCGCGCGGCCTCTCTGGTTGGGTGCGCAACCGCTGGGATGGCGGCGTGGAAGTGGTCGCCGAAGGCCCGCGCCGCGCGCTCGAATCCTTCGAAGTCTTCCTGCACGAGGGGCCGCCGAGCGCGCAGGTCATCCACGTCGAGATCACTTACGGCGCGGCGACAGGCGAATTTGTCGGATTCCACGTTCGTTAGCGGGGCGAGGGCCAATGTTCAAGTTCAACCCTCAGCGCATGGCGTGGATCACCATGATCAGCAGTCTGGTGGTCTTTGTCCTGATGTGCACCGGCACGGTGGTCTTCGCGCGCTGGCTGGTCTTTGAGTCTCCGACGCGCCTCAACGCCACGCTGCATGTCGGTCAGGGCACGGTGGCCCTGGCCGCGCCGGACAGCGCCGACGAAAAGGCCGTGCGCAGCAGCGCCAGCGTCAACCACAACAACACACTCACGACCGACAACCTCTCGCAGGGTTACATCGCCTTCTCTGACCCCTATTCCGGCGAGATTATCGCCACCGTCACGCTGCGCAATGACAGCCTAGCGACGCTGCGCAGCGCCGTTCGCCCGCGCTTCAGCCTCAGCGACAATCCCTACGTCGTGCGCCTGACCGGAGTCATTGGCCGCCTGGAAGTGTGGGTCAGCGGCGGCCTGGATCGCCATATCCGCATCGAGATCGAGAGTCCGCTGGGCTTCACGCGCATTGACGAGCAGGGCAACTTCCTGATCGAAAGCACCACCGCCTACCTGCGCGTGACCTCGCGCGACGGCAGTGCCATGCTGCTAGCCCGCGACTCCACCGCCCAACATCTGGCAACCGGCAGCGAAGGGGAGATCGTGGCTGGCAGCCCGGAAATCCTGGTTGGCTCCGCGCCCATTGATCTGCTGCCCAATAGCACGTTCGGGCAGAACCAGGAGTGGCCGACTGAGTGGGTGTGCGCCCACACCCCCGATCCCGGCTTCCCGAACGCCCCCAGCGGCACGTATGACTTTCCCACTGTGGACGGGCGTCCCACCATCCACATCAAGCGGCTCCAGCCCAACCCCGGCCCGGCCAAGACCGGCTGCATCCAGGTGCTCGGCGGCGGGACGCAGGGCCTCGATGTGCGCCAGTACAACAGCCTGCGCCTGCGCGTGACCATGCGCGTCCAGCACCAAAGCCTGAGCGCCTGCGGCATCGCCGGATCGGAGTGCCCGGTCATGCTCAAGCTGACCTATCTGGATCAGGACGGCAACGCCCGTGTGTGGTATCACGGCTTTTACACCGAGTACCAGCCCGCATCGGGCGGACGGCGCATCTGCGATTCGTGCTGGGAGCCGCACGCGCAGATCAACAAGGGAGCCTGGTATACTTACGAGTCCGGCAACCTGTTCACCGACTGGCCGGAAGGCGAGCGCCCCGGTGTCATCCAGCAGGTCGAGTTCTACGCTTCGGGGCACGAGTATGAGGTGATGCTCAGCGAGGTCTCCCTGGTGGCGACGCTGCCAGCAGGTGCCAGCGCCCCGGCAGAGGGATGACCTCGCGCCCATCGCGGCAATCGCCCGGCCATGCTATACTGGCGGCGTCCTGAGCCGCAGGGCGATAAGACTCTCGCCTGCGGCTCTGCCAGCGGAGCAACGAAATGTCACTGGACCGCGAAGCGCTCAACACCATCCTGCTTTACGCCATCACCGCCGCTGGCGCAGTCATTGCTGCCACCTGGCTGGGGCTGATCCTGTGGACGTGGCGCGACATTCGTCAGCGCTCGCGCGACCCGCTGGCTCCCATCGCCGCCAGCCTGATGGTCGCTGTCCTCGGCTTGTTCGGCATCATCATCTACGTGCTGCTGCGCCCGCAGGAAACGCTCACTGAAGCCTATGAGCGCTCGCTTGAAGAAGAAGCCCTGCTGCAAAACATCGAGGAACGACCCATCTGCCCCGGCTGTGGCCGCCCGGTCAAGGACGGGTGGCAGGTGTGCCCTTACTGCCACACCAAGCTCAAGAAGCCGTGCGCGCACTGCGGCGAATTGCTGGAGCTACCCTGGAATCTGTGCCCCTACTGCGCCATGAGCCAGGTACCCGTGACTCATGCCCAGCCGCGCCAGCCCTCAGCTACGCCCGCGCCCGCTTACCGGGCAGAGCCGCCCCGCGAGGCGACCGGCGAAGCCGTTGAGTTCGTCGAAGAGGACTCGTACTGATCGCGCGTCCGGCTGGCAGAGCACAGGTAAATCCACGAGAATCGTAGGGGCGGGTTTCGAAACCCGCCCCTACACATCGCGCCCTGATTGCCCACCCGGACAGGTCACTGGCGGGCCGGAAACATTATCCCGCGCCACCTGCTACATGATCACCGCCAGCAGGATAGTCAGCGTCGCCACGCTGGTAACTGTGCTGACCAGGATTGTCGCCGTCACGAACTCGGTATCGGCCCCGAACTCCGACGCCAGCACGCCGGTGACGACCGCCGTCGGCATGGCCGACTGCACAATCGCCACCTGCCGCGTCAGGCCCGACAGCCCCAGCAGCACGACCAGTCCCAGCGCGATCAGCGGGCCGAGCAGCAGGCGCAGCCCGGACGCCAGCAGGATCGGCTGGATGCGCCCGCGCACCGAGGCGCGCGAAAGCTGCGCGCCAAGCACGACGAGCATGACCGGGATCGTCGCGTCGGCCAGCAGGTGCACCGCGCGCTCCACCGGCAGCGGCAGGGTCACGTCCCCCAGGTTCACCGCCAGCCCCAGCGCCGCCGCGTAGGGCAGCGGCACAGTGAAGACGTTGCGCAGCGCCCCCCGCGCTGACAACCGCCCGAACGACGCCAGGAAGACACCCAGCGTGTACGACACGAGCAGAGTGGTCATGAAGAAGACGATCGCCCGCTCCTCGCCGGCAGCGCCGAAGGCGAAGCGGTTCAGCGGGAGGCCGTAATTCCCCGCGTTGACCAGCGTCGCGCTCAGCGTGAACGCCGCCGCCATCTGCCGGTCGAAGCGAGCCTGACGTGCCAGCAGCCAGGCCGCCACTGCCACCGCCGCCGACATCAGCGCGGCCACAGCAATAAGCTGTCCCGCCTCGTCGCCGCTCAGGTCGGAGTAGGCCACGCCCTTGAAGATAAGGAAAGGCGTGAAGACATAGACCAGCAGGCGCGACAGCGCCCGCGAGTCAAGCTCAAGCTTGCGGTCGGCGATGAAGGCAATGCCGACCACCAGCAGAATCGGGCCGATGATGTTGGTGAGAATCTCGCCCAGCATGGACATGGTCAGGTCAGCGCAGTCTGATCAGCATGGGCTATCGTGCTCGCCCACTGTCAGCACTCTGAGGAAGTTGGTCTGGCTGCCGATCCCGAACGGGACGCCGCCGATGATGACCATCAGATCGCCGCTGACGACCAGGTCAGCGGTGCAGGCTGTTTCCACGACGACATCAATCATCTCGTCAATCGTCGCGAACTCGTGGACCAGCACGGGCAGCACGCCCCACACCAACGCCAGCCGGCGCTGAGTTCGCTTGTTGGGCGTCGCCGCCAGGATAGGCGTCTTGGGGCGCACACGGGCCACGCGCTGCGCGGTATAGCCCGACCACGTGCTGGCGACGATCAGCTTGGCGTCGAGCATGTCAGCGATACGGCTGGTCACATGGCTGATCGCCGCCGCGATGGAGCGCTGCCGCTCAAGATGCAGGCTGTCCAGGTTCAGCTCGGCGCGGTGCAGCTCGCCATGCTCGTCCAGGTATTGCTCGGCAATCTGAGCGATGCGCACCATCGTCTCCACCGCCTGCAACGGGTACTTGCCGACCGCCGTCTCGCCGGAGAGCATCACCGCGTCTGTCCCGTCGAAAATGGCGTTCGCCACGTCAGTGGACTCGGCGCGCGTCGGGCGCGGGTCGTCAATCATGCTCTGTAGCATCTGCGTCGCCGTGATGACCGGCTTGCCCACTTCGTTGCAGCGCTTGATGATGTTCTTCTGGTAGACAGGCACACACTCTGCTGGCGTCTCAACGCCCAGGTCGCCGCGCGCCACCATGATCCCGTCAGACCGATCGAGGATCGCATCGAAATTGGTGATCGCCTCGGCCTTCTCGATCTTGGCGATCAGCGCGACCTCGCCCTTCAGGTGACGCACCAGCCAGTGTAGCTCGCGCAGATCGTCCGCCGTGCGCACGAAGGACATCGCCAGATAGTCCACATCCTGTTCCAGCGCGAAACGGATGTGCTCGCGGTCTTCATCGGTGATGGAAGAGATGCGCAGCGCCGAGTCCGGCACGCTCACCCCCTTGTGCGAGGACAGCGTCCCGCCAGAGACTACCTCGCAGCGCACATCGGCGCCGTGCCGCGCCGCGACCACGAACTCAAGCTGCCCGTCGTCCAGCAGCAGCCGCTCGCCCACGTTCAGATCGTCCAGCAACGCCTGGTGCGGCAGTGGGATGATGAACGGCTTCTCCGGGTCGAGCGCAGCAGACGCCGTGAGCGTCACCACGTCACCGGCGGTTAGCTCCAGCGGGTCTTGAGCCAGTGTGCCCAGACGCAGCTTGGGGCCGGGGATGTCGGCCAGGATCGCCACGACCTTGCCTTCTTCCTCGGCCACACGGCGCACATTCTCGATATTGCGCGCGTGCATCTCGTGGTTGCCATGACTAAAATTGATGCGCGCCACGTCCATCCCGGCGTGAACCATCGCCCGCAGCATCCCGATATCCTGCGACGCAGGGCCGATGGTCGCCACGATCTTGGTGCGCTTGTGGTAATGTGGCACCGTGTCCATGCTCGCCTCTCCTCCGCCCGGCCAATAAAGCGAATGCCTGGGCTGTGCTCACACGCCCAGTCCAGGCATCCAAGAATCATGCGAATTGCGGACTTGTGCTCCGCCTAGAGGTGGCGCTTGAGGTTCGGGAACGCGCTCTTGCCCGCGTACACCGCCGCGTCGCCAAGCTGCTCCTCGATGCGCAGAAGCTGGTTGTACTTGGCGATACGATCCGAGCGCGCCGGCGCGCCGGTTTTGATCTGCCCGGCGTTCATCGCCACCACCAGGTCGGCAATGGTCGTGTCTTCGGTCTCGCCGCTGCGATGGCTCACCACCACCGTCCAGTTGTGAATCTGACTCAGGCGGCTAGCAGCCATCGCCTCGGTCAGCGTGCCGATCTGGTTGACCTTGCACAGCAGCGAGTTGCACGCGCCTAGCTCAATCGCCTTCTGCACGCGCTGAGGATTGGTCACCAGCAGGTCGTCACCGACAAGCTGCATCTTGTCGCCCACCGCTTCGCGCAGCATCACCCAGTGATCCCAGTCGTTCTGATCCAGGCCGTCTTCCAGCGAGATGATCGGGAAGCGCTCCGCCCAGTCCGCCCAGAAGGCGACCATTTCTTCCCCGCTCAGGCTGCGCCCTTCTTTGGCGAGCACGTACTTGCCGTCCTGGTAGATTTCGCTCACCGCCGGGTCCAGCGCAATGTACACCTGATCGCCGGGGATGTAGCCCGCTTTCTCAATGGCTTCCAGAATGACCTCGATCGCACCCTCGTTGCTGGGCAGGCTCGGCGCGAAACCACCCTCGTCGCCGACGGTCGTGCGGTAGCCCTTGCCAGAGAGCACCTTCTTGAGACTCTGGTAAATCTCTGCGCTCCAGCGCAGCGCCTCGCGGAAGCTCTCCGCGCCGACGGGCATGACCATGAATTCCTGGAAGTCCGTGCTGTCCGCCGCGTGCTTGCCGCCGTTGAGAATGTTCATCATCGGCACGGGCAGCACGTGGGCGAACGTCCCGCCCAGGTAGCGGTAGAGCGGCAGGCCGACGCTCACCGCCGCCGCCCTGGCCACGGCCAGCGACACGCCGAGGATGGCATTCGCGCCAAGCCGTCCCTTGTTGGGCGTCCCGTCAAGCCCAATCAGTAGCTCGTCAATACCCTTCTGATCGGTGGCATCCCAGCCGAGCAGCTCGTCGGCGATCTCACCGTTCACATTCTCAACCGCCTGGAGCACGCCCTTGCCGCCGTACCGCTTCTTGTCGCCGTCGCGTAGCTCAACCGCTTCATGCTCGCCGGTGCTGGCCCCGCTGGGCACAATCGCCCGCCCGAAGCTCTCGTCTACCAGCGTCACTTCCACCTCAACCGTCGGGTTGCCGCGCGAATCAAGCACCTCGCGCCCGACAACAGACTCAATCTGGCTGTACGTCATGTGTCGCCTCTCCTGTGTTTTCGCCTCACAAGGCCGGACAGCGCCCACAAGACGCCCGGCGTCGTGGGCAGCGGATGACAAATCAAGGGGCGTAGCGTGCTACGCCCCAGATTGGGATTGCGTGTGAGTCTACAGCTTCAAAAGCTGTATCAGCTCGTCGTACTTCAGGTGCTCGGCCACAATCGCCTGGAAGCGGCTGAGCTTCTCCGGCTGGCCCAGGCTGGTGCGCCCGAACATGCTTTCCACCTTCTCAACCGCTTCGAGCGTGTTGTCCGGCACCAGCAGAACCGCGACATTCAGTTCTTCCGAGCGGCGCAGGATGGTGGAGGTCGGCTGAAGATTGCCCGTCAGCACCAGGCAGGTAGTCGAAGTCTCCAGGGCTGCCGCCTGAATGTCCGTGCGGTCGCCACCGGTGAACACAGCCTTGTTAAGCTGGCGGCGGAAGCGCGGCAGCGCCGACTCAACCGACATCGCGCCCACACTCAGGTGCTCAACCAGCCGCTCGCGCAGGTGCGAGCCGGTCAGCACTTTGGCCTTGAGCGAGTCGATGATCTCGCCGACACTCAATGCCTGCAGATAGGGATCGTAAGGCAGCACACCAAATACCTTGATGCCCTGCTTCTCCAGGAACGGCACTGCCCGCTCGCGGACATAGACCATGTCTTCACGCGGCACACCATTGATCACGACACCGATGAAGTGATCTCCCAGGCGGCGCAGCGATGCCAGTGCATCGTCCAGCACGCACAGGGCCGTGCGGCACTGCTCGCCATAGCTCACCACGCTCAGGGTGGGCGCTTTCAGGCGATCAATCACGCTGAGCGTGTTGACCCCTACCGCGTACCCCTCGCGCATGCTCGCGCCGCCCTCCATGATCACCACGTCGTTGTCTTCGCTGGCCTGTTTGTGCGCATTCTCGATCTCGGCCAGGAGGTCGCGATCCAGCGCGCCGTCCATCGCCTCTTCGAGCAGATCGTTGGTGATGAGCACTGGCGACAGCTCCCAGGGCGGCGTTTCCAGCCCCAGCGTCCGGCGCACGAAGTCGGCATCCTCGTCCAGTACTCGCCCCCCGGCCTTGTACGGCTGCGTGCTGACGGGTTTCAGATAGCCTACCTTCAGTCCCGCCGCCTGCATACGCAGCCCCAGGCCCAGCGCAATCGCTGTCTTGCCGGAATAGGTGTTGACCGAAGTGATGTACAAACTCGTCATGTCTGTCTGTCCTTCTCAGCTAGCAGAATGCCCTATCGGACGTCTCATTTGCTCTTGAGTACCAGACGCATGTCCAGCGCAATCGCCCCCTGCCCAGCTTCGTACACCATCAGCGGGTTGATGTCCATCTCGACGATCTCCGGGAAATCGGTCACCAACTGGCTGATGCGCAGCAGGGTATCAACCATTGCCGCGCGATCCGCCGGGGGCCGCCCCCGCACACCCGCCAGCAGCGCCGTCGCGCGAATCTCGTCGAGCATCTCCTCGGCATCCTGGCGGCCAAACGGCGCAACGCGGAATGTGACATCCTTCAGTGCTTCTACCAGGATACCACCTAAACCGAAAGTCACCAACGGGCCGAACTGCGGGTCTTTGCTCATACCGACCAGCACTTCGATGCCGTTCATGGGTACCATTTCCTGCACCAGGCAGCCCCAGATGTGCGCGTCCGGCACGTAGCGCGTCGCCCGGTAAACGATCAGGTCAAAGGCATCGCGCACGTCGTTGGCGTTCTGCAGCCCCACCTTCACGCCGCCCACATCGGTCTTGTGCAGAATGTCCGGGCTGGCGATCTTGAGCACCACCGGGTAGCCAATCTCGCCAGCGATGCGCACCGCTTCGTCCGCTGTGGTGGCAAGCTGGCTCTTGGGCAGGTGCAGCCCGTAGGCCTCGGCCACAGCGCGCGCCTCAGTCTCGCCGACGCTCACCCGTCCGTCAGCGTAGGCTTCGTCGAACACCTTGCGCACGGCATCCCGATCCACGTCGTAGCTAGCAAATTCCGGCTCCGGACGGTCGCGGGCGATGATGTAGTCGCGCATGGCGGCAAAGGCCCGCGCCGCCTGTTCGGGGAACATGTAGTTGGGCACGTTGTAGCTCGCCAGCACGTCCTCGCCCGCCTTGGCCCGTTCCTCGCCCATGAAGGCTGCCAGAATCGGCTTGTCTGTGCGCTGGCTCAGCTTGCCCACCGCGTTGGCTGTCTCGACGATGTCGGTCACGGCCTGCGGGGTGACGATGCACAGCAACCCGTCCACGTTGGGATCGAGCGCGATCATCTCCATCGCCTGGGCGTAGCGGTCGTGACGTGCGTCTCCCAGCACGTCCACCGGGTTAGCGACACTGGCTGCGTCGGGCAGGAACTCCTCCAGCTTTCGCACAGTCTCGTGCTCGAACCGGGCAAGCTGCATCCCGCTGCGCTCCAGCGTATCCGTTGCCAGAATGCCGGGGCCGCCTGCGTTGGTGACGATGGCGATGCGGCTACCGTTGAGCAACGGCTGGTTGGCGAAAGCACGCGCGTTGCCGAAAAGCTCTTCCAGGCTGTTCATGCGCAGCACGCCCGCCTGGTAGAACGCCGCGTCATAGGCCGCCTCTGCGCCGGCCAGCGATCCCGTGTGGCTGGAAACCGCCCGCGAGCCGGACTCGGTCACGCCGCTTTTCAAGACCAGGATCGGCTTCTTGCGGCTGACTTCGCGCGCCACACGCATGAACTCCGGCCCATTGGGCACGCCCTCGACATAGGCCAGCATGACACGCGTCTGCGGGTCGTCCACCCAGTCGAGCATCAGATCGGTCTCGGTGACATCGGCCTTGTTGCCCAGGCTAACGAAACGGCTGAAGCCCAGATCGTGAGAAGCTAACGACCAGTCAAGGATCGCCGTCTGTAGCGCGCCGGACTGCGACATGAACGAGATGCTGCCCTGCGGCGGCGTCCCGGCGGCGAAGGTCGCATTCAGCGGCGTGTTCGTGTCAATGATGCCCAGGCAGTTCGGCCCGATGACGCGAATGCCGTACTTCTTGGCGATCTCGATGACTTCCTTCTCGCGCTCTGCCCCTTCAGCGCTGGCTTCACGGAAGCCGGCACTGATGATCACCACCGACTTGATGCCCTTCTCCCCACACTCACGCAGCGCTGCCGGCACCGCGTTGTAGGGGATCACGATCACGGCCAGGTCGGGCGCTTCGGGTAGGTCCAGCACCGAAGGATACGCCTTGTAACCGGCAATCTGCGTTGCGCCGGGGTTGATCGGGTAGATGTTCCCTCTGAAGCCCGACTCGATGACATTAGACAATACCGAATAGCCCAGCTTGCCAGGCTTCGTGCTCGCGCCAACGATCGCTACTGCGTTTGGTTTGAAGAATCCCTCAAGCATAGATGCTCCCAGCATTGAACACTAAGCGATACACCTCCCAGCACAGCGCCGCACAGACCAGCAGTGGCAATGCGGGTGACTGCACGGAGCGTCAATCCTACCCCTGGGCGGGGGCAGCGTGTCTCGCCGTCGGTACAGCCCATCAATAGCATGGCTGTGGCAGTGCAAATTCGCGAAGCTACGGTGTCGCCAAGCCGGGGGTCATTATAACGCCGCCCTTCACACCCGCCACAGAGATAAGTCACTGCCCAGCCTGCCGAATTGCACGAACGCCAGTATTGGTCGGAAACGCCGTCTTGCCGCACTCGTCGTAGGGGCGTATTGCGATGCGCCCACGCAGCCTCGCTGCGCTCGGCGTGCGGCGAGGCCGGGGGGCAGTGTATCCTTGTCGGTTGAAACTCGTCACACAGGAA
>MTKY01051366.1_pt1 | contig 13555 bp, 10 predicted proteins | sample 1042731 | NCBI WGS metagenome assembly MTKY01 (sample SAMN06212206, study PRJNA360538) | anaerobic digester metagenome | biome: Wastewater treatment plant; material: sludge; isolation source: anaerobic digester fed with sludge from wastewater treatment plant | place: Denmark: WWTP Soeholt ... | reverse complement strand
CGACGTCTCGCGCTTTCCCCACGGACTGACGCAGGCGCGCTATCCCTGCCGGAGCACGCAGCTCATCCCACCATTCTCCCTGTGGTGGTGTGGCATGGTCTACGACTATGCTCTCTGGCGCGACAACGCCGATTTCGTTCGCGGGCGGATGCCCGGCGTGCGCGCCGTCATCGATGCATTTCTCTCTTACCGCAACGCCAGTGGCCTCATCGAAGCGCCGCCCGGCTGGAACTACGTCGATTGGACGACCGACCCGGCCTGGCACAGAGGCGTCCCGCCCGACGGCGAGGGCGGCGTCAACGGCATCCTCAACTGGCATTTCGCGCTGGCACTCACCTACGTCGCCGCGTTGGAAGACTGGCTCGGCGAGCCGGAGCAGGCGGCGCGGATGCACCGTTATGCGGCAGATGTCGCTAAAGCAACAACGGCGGCCTTCTGGGACCAAAGACGTGGCCTGTTCGCCGACGACTTGACCCACCAACACTTCTCCGAGCACGCGCAATGCCTGGCGCTGCTCAGTGGCCTGGTGGATGCGGATAAGCGCGCCCGCGTTGCCGAGGGGCTGTTCACGGCGACAGACCTCACGCGCGCGACGATCTACTTCAGCCACTATCTCTTCGAGACCGACCGTGTCTTAGGCCGTATCGACAAATTATTCGAGCGCCTCGAGGAATGGTTCGAGCTGGCCGACTTGGGGTTCAAGACCACGCGCGAACACCCTGAACCAACGCGCTCCGATTGTCACGCCTGGGGCGCGCACCCCATCTATCACAGCTACGCGACCATCCTCGGCATCCGTCCGGGCGGCCTGGGTTTCCGGGAGGTCGTCATCCAGCCGATGCTGGGGCCGCTCACGGCGATCGAAGCCACGCTACCGCATCCCCAGGGTGAAATCGCCGTCGACTTGACGCAGCCCGAACCCGGCGTCCTGCGCGGCGCGCTCACCCTGCCGCCCGGCGTCACCGGCAAGCTGATTCTCGGCGACGAGATTCATCCGCTGCATGGCGGCTCGCAGGCTATTCCTCAACGGATTTAACGGATTAGAATGGATTTCTCCCAACTTTCACTTTTGACATTCGACTTGGGACTAACGACTACAAGACTATTCGGAGGCTAACGTTATGCTGAAACTATCGTTTACGACTCTTGGGTGTCCCAACTGGACATTGCGCCAGATTGCGGAGAATGCGGCAAGCATGGGCTACGACGCGGTGGACTTTCGCGGTTTGCAGGATGCACTGGACATCACGACCACGGCGGAATTCACCACCGACCTGGCGGCGACGAAGCGCCTGTTTGCCGACCTCGGCGTCGCCATCTCTGGCATCGCCACCTCGGCGCGCTACGCCACTGTGGACCCTGTCGAGCGCGAGCAGCAGTTCGACGAGACCCGCCGCAACATGGAACTCGCCGCCAAACTCGATGCGCCCGTGCTGCGCGTCTACGGCGGGCGCGTGCCCGACGGCTACACGGTGGACTCGATTCTGCCGGCGCTCGTGGAGAACCTGCGCACTATCGGCGACGAAGCGGAAGCGTTCGGCGTCACGCTGGCGCTGGAAACCCACGACGACTGGACCGACTCGGCGATCTTCGCCCGACTGATGCGGACGGTGAACCATCCTCGTGTGCGCGTGCTGTGGGACTTGCATCATCCCTTCCGCACCAACGGCGAACCGCCGGACGTGACCTACGACAACCTCGCGCCGTACACCGTCAGCATCCACGTCAAGGATTCCGCGCCCACCGCCGATGGTCATCACCAGTACGTCCTGCTCGGTGAGGGCGATGTGCCCCTCAAGCGGATGCTCGATTTGCTCGTAACGGGCGGCTACGACGGTTACGCCATCCTCGAATGGGAAAAACGCTGGATCCCTGCCTTGCAGGAACCGGAAATCGTCTTTCCGCAGTACGTCGCCAAAATGCGCGAGTGGCTAGACTGGCCTGCTCGTCCTTAGTCCTGTAGTCTACGACCAATTCGCTGATTCTCACATTCGCTGATTCTTGTATTCGCTGATTCTTGTATTCGCTGATTCTTGTATTCGCTGATTCTTGTATTCGCTGATTCTTGTATTCGCTGATTCTTGTATTCGCTGATTCTTACATTCGCTGATTCTCACATTCGCTGATTCTCACATTCGCTGATTCGCTTATGAAAACCATCGGACTCATCGTAAACCCTATCGCCGGGATGGGCGGCAGCGTGGGCCTCAAGGGCACCGACGGCGGGATGCACGAGCAGGCGTTAGCCCTGGGCGCGACGCCGGTTGCTCCGCAGCGCGCGCAGGAGGCGCTGGCGCACATCCAGCAGCGCGATGATGTCGCGTGGCTCGTTGCGCCTGGCCCTATGGGCGCGGACATTGTTGCTGATCTTGGCCTTGTGTATCTCGTCGTGGGCGCGACGGGTGAAGAAACAACCGGCGAAGACACGCGGCGCATCGCCAGACTGATGCTCGACGCGGGCGCAGAACTCCTCGTCTTTGCCGGCGGCGACGGCACCGCGCGGGACGTATACGACGCGTTGAGCGCGCTCCCACCTTACCGGCGCGTCCCCGTCGTAGCGATTCCGGCGGGCGTCAAGGTTTACAGCGCCGCCTTCGCCCTCAGTCCCCACGCCGCCGCCGAACTGGTGGATGCGTTCGTCGAAGGCGCGGGCGTCGTCGAAGAAGAAGTGCTCGATATCGATGAGGTCGCGTTCCGCGAAAACCGGCTGGACGCGCAGCTTTACGGCTACCTGCTGGTTCCGGCGGTCGAACGCTTTTTGCAGCCGGGCAAGGTCGCTTCAAGTATCAGCCCTTCCGTCGAAGAGAACAAACAAGACATCGCGGCCTCTTTTGTCGAAGGCATGTCCCCTGAAACGCTGTACCTCATCGGCCCTGGCACTACCGTCAAGGCCATTGCCGACGCACTGGCGTTGCCCAAGACGCTGCTCGGCGTCGATGCGGTCTGCGACGGAGCGTTGATCGCGGCGGACGTGAACGAACGCGCAATCCTCGACTTGCTCGAACGGTATCCTCAACGTAAAATCGTAGTCACGCCGCTGGGAGGCAACGGCTTCATCTTTGGGCGGGGGAACAAGCAATTCACACCGGAGGTCATTCGCCAGGTGGGGCGTGAGCACATCTTTGTCGTCGGCGCGGAAGACAAGATGCGCCAGTTGCCCGGCCTGCGCGTCGATACCGGCGACGCAGCCCTCGATGAGTCACTCGGCGGCTACTTCGAAGTCGCCGTCGGCTACAGGCGTGGGCGGGTGATGAAGGTGTTGATTGCGTGAGTGTGGTGACAATTTTTACCACGAATCTTCACGAATCTACACTAATTTTGATTTTTTGTTTGTGCAGGTTAGGGGGTATTTCGGAAGGAATGAAGCTATGACGCAGAAAATGACAAATCATCCTTTGGCCGAAGTCTTTGGTTTTCCGCCGGACAATTTTTCCGCGAAAGCACAACACTACCGAAGGCACAAACTTTGCCCGTATAACAATCGCGTGCCCTCTTGTACCAAAGATAAAGCCAATGCCCCATTGGGCGTGTGCAGTATCCATGCTGGGGATGAATTGGCGATTACGTGCCCAATTCGCTTTCGGCAGGATTGGCGGATCGCCAGCGATGCGGCGACTTTTCTCTTTGATACGTCGGCGAATTGGACATCGTTAACTGAGGTACGGCTCAATACCTTGAACGGGCAGAGCGCCGGCAACATTGATGTTGTGTTGGTTGCCTATGATGATCGAGGGCAGATTGTTGACTTTGGTTCTCTGGAAGTGCAATCTGTTTACATCTCTGGCAATATCCGACTACCTTTCGAGCTTTATCTTGCCGCGCCGGAAGCGCGCTATAATATGGATTGGTCAACACAGAGATCGTATCCCCGGCCTGACTATCTTTCGTCGTCGCGTAAACGTTTAGCCCCGCAGTTGATCTATAAGGGTGGTATTCTCAATGCCTGGCAGAAGAAGATGGCTGTGGCGCTCCATAGCGGCTTTTACCAAACGATGCCTGTCCTACCAGAAGTATCGGAAGCGTCGGCCAACCTGGCCTGGTTTATCTATGATCTCGAATATGATGACGCGCAAGGTGTTTATCAGCTTGTTCTAACACGAACCGTCTATACGCAGTTCAAACCCGCTCTGGATACCATTACAACACCTGCTCCCGGCCTGGTCGAGGATTTTGTAGCCTATCTACAGGAAAAGCTGGACGCGCATCTTGAGGAACAAAACCCCCCTGATGCGCCTATCTTGACCGATGTCTTGGAAGTGTAGTGTGCTTTATGCAACAACTAAGTTTTCTACCAGAGAATACGCATAAAATCATCAACGTGGCTTCTGTAAAGCAGCGCAGCCCTTTCCGTTATCCGGGTGGCAAGACGTGGCTTGTCCCGCGTATCCGTCGTTGGCTACTCAGTTTACTAGAGCCTCCTGGAGAGTTTTTCGAAGTCTTTGCCGGCGGGGCGATTGTTGGTCTGACGGTGGCAGCCGAAGAATTAGCCGCACATGTCACGTTGGTGGAGTTGGATGAGCAAATTGCTGCGGTTTGGCAAGCCATTCTGGGAGATGAAGGAGAGTGGTTGGCAGAAGCGATTGTCGAGTTTGAATTTAGCTCAGAAAATGTGGAACACGTGCTCTCGCGTGATTCACTCTCGCAGCGCGAACAGGCATTTGCGACCATTCTCAGGAACCGCGTTAACCATGGCGGCATACTTGCGCCTGGAGCCGGGAGGATCAGGGCGGGTGAGGGAAGCCGGGGAATGCGCTCACGCTGGTATCCTGAAACGTTAAGCCAACGAATTCACAATATCGCTGCTATTCGTGATCGCCTTTCTTTTATCCACGGAGATGGAATGCAAGTGCTCTGCGAACATGCCACTGACGCTGACGCAGCCTTTTTCATCGATCCGCCGTATACGGCTGCCGGAAAGCGCGCCGGCTCGCGTCTTTACACGTATCATGAGTTGGATCACGAAAATTTATTTTGTATTGCGGAGACCTTGCAGGGCGATTTTTTGATGACTTACGATAATTGCCAGGGCGTGCGCCAGTTGGCGCGTAAGCATGGCTTCGATATGGAACCAATTGCGATGAAGAATACACATCATGCTCAGATGACAGAGTTACTGATTGGGAAGAATCTTGACTGGTTGAGACAGAGTATACATCCCCAATTCTAAACCCCTATTGTTGATGGAGGAACCGATGACTCGAAAACTTTCGCATAAAAACCCAACGAATTTGCAGACGTTTTACTATGGCGCGCCGTACTACCCCGAACACTGGGACGCCGCCACCCGCGAGAAGGACCCGGAATGGATGGTCGAAGCCGGGTTCAACGTCGTCCGCATGGCAGAGTTCGCCTGGGACTTGATGGAGCCGCGCGAGGGTGAATTCAATTTTGCGCTGTTCGACGAGACGATTGCCCGGCTCGGCGAGAAGGGCATTGCGACGATCCTCTGCACGCCGACGGCGACGCCGCCCCGTTGGCTCACGCGCGCGCATCCAGACGCGCTGCGCGTCGATGCGGATGGCGCAAGGATGCAGCACGGGTCGCGGCAGCACGCCTGCCCGAGCAGCCCCGTCTTTCGCCTGTACAGCCGCGCGATCACCCAGGCGATGGCCGAACACTTCGCGGACAGTCCACACGTGGTTGGCTGGCAGACCGACAATGAGCTGAACTGCCACTTTAGCGAATGCCACTGCGAGAACTGCCAGGTCGCCTTCCGCGAGTTCCTGCGCGAGAAGTATCAGGACGACATCGGCGCGCTCAACATTGCGTGGGGCAACGCGTTCTGGGCGCTCACCTTCGGCAGCTTCGACGAAATCCAGACGCCCAAGAACGCCAAACCGGCCTACGCCAATCCCGCGCATCTGCTGGACTACGCCCGCTTCATCTCGTGGAACGTCACCCGCTTCCAGCGCGAGCAGGTGGAAATCCTGCGGGCGGCGAATCCGGCGTGGTTCGTCACCCACAACGGGACGTTCCGCCACATCGACTATCGCGGCGACTTCACCCAAGACCTGGATTTTCTGGGCTTCGACGTGTACCCGTTCTTCATTCCCGATCCGGAACACCGTCCTCTTGCTCAGGCGTTTATGCTGGATCACACCCGCGCGTGGTCGGGCAACTTTATGATCCCGGAGCAGCAATCCGGGCCGGGCGGGCAGGGCGGCTACTTCCACGACAACCCGGAACCCGAAGAGATCAAGCGGATGGCCTACACGTCCATTGCCCACGGCGCGGATAGCCTGCTTTTCTTCCGCTGGCGGACGTGTCGTTTCGGCGCGGAGGAGTACTGGTGCGGCATCCTCGATCACGACAACGCGCGCCGCCGTCGCTACGACGAGGTCAAGACGCTCGGGCAAGAGCTGCAAGTCGTCGGGGCGGAGGTGTTGGGGACGCATGTGCGGGTGGACGTGGGCGTCGCCGCCGCCGATATGGAGGTCTACGACGCGCACGAGGCGCTCTCGTTGGGCTTGCCTTCGCCGCATCAAGTCGCGGGGCTGATCCACGGCTTTTTCTACAAGCGCGGCTATGCCGTGGGCTGCGTGCACCCTTCAGACGACTTGAGCGGGCTGAAAGCCTACATCATCCCGCACTGGGCGCTTTTCAATCCCGACTGGCTGCCGAATCTGACCGCGTTCGTCGAGAACGGCGGCACGCTTGTCATCGGGGCGCGGACGGGGACGAAAGACTGGCACAACAACGTCATCGCCGAGACGCCGCCGGGCGTGCTGCGCGAATTGACGGGAACGCGGGTCGCCGAGTATGGCCGGCAGAACGCGCCGGATAAGCGTCCATTGTCGATCAACTTTCCCAAGGCGAAAGTCCCCACCGCGCATTGGTACGAGCAACTGGACGTGCTGCCCGGTTCCGCCGTCATGGCGCGTTGGGAAGGCCGCTTGCACCTCGAACGCAAGCCCGCCGTGATGATGAAGAAGATCGGCGCGGGCGCAACGCTGTACGTGGGCACGTATTTCACCGAGGAAATTCTCGAACAGTTGCTCCCCGCGCTTCAGGAACGCAACGACCTTGCCCCACTGTGGCCGTCTGTACCGGAAGGCATCCACGTCGTCGTGCGGGAGAACGATGAGAAACGGCTGTGGTTTTTCATCAACGATGCCGACGGCTTCGTGTGTGTCGAAAACATTCCGGAGGGTGAGGACCTGACCAAGTCACGGATCACGGGGAAATTCTATCTCAAGCGCAACGAAGTCGCGGTGGTGAAACAGTTGCGCGCGTGATTGACTCAACGGATCGAACGGATTTCAACACTTCAAGGCGCACTGGCAGGATGCCGGACGGCGTGAGCGATTGCTGGAAGTGTCGCGTTGGCTGGAGGAGCCGTCCCTGCGCGGGGCAACCGGGCATTTACTGGCGATTGCGCGAAAGGGGTAGGGGATGATGTCTCTTTCTCAACAACGCTTCGGCGCATACGCCCAAAACTACGTCACCAGTCCAACGCACGCCAAAGGCGCAGACCTGGATCGCCTGCTCGAACTGGCGCAGCCGCGACCGTATTGGCGCGTCCTCGACGTGGCGACAGGTGGGGGACACACGGCGCTGAAGTTCGCGCCGCGCGTCGCGCGCGTCGTCGCCAGCGACCTCACGCCGCAGATGCTCAAGGCGGCGGAGGCGCATATTGCCGGCAAGGGCGTGCGCAACGTCGAATTCAAGGAGGCGCGCGCGGAGAGCCTGCCGTTCGACAACAACAGCTTCGATCTCGTGACGTGCCGTATCGCGCCGCATCACTTCGACGATGTGGCGCAGTTCGTCAAGGAGGCGGCGCGCGTGGTGCGGCCCGGCGGATTGGTGCTTATCCAGGATCAGCAGATGCCGGAGGATCCGGTGGTCGCTGGTTACGTGGAAACGTTCGAAAAGCTGCGCGATCCGAGCCACAATCACGCGCTCACCGAGGCCGAGTGGCGCGCGGCGTTTGCGGCGGCGGGATTGACGTTGGAACACGTCGAAAGCCTCTCCAAGTCTCACAGTTTCGAGGAGTGGACGACGACGCAAAGCGTGCTGCCCAGCACGAAAGCGTGTCTGGAAGCGTTGATCGCTGCCGCGCCGCCCGCTGTCGTCGAATGGCTGCAGCCACGCGATTTCGGGACGCCGGAAGCGACGTTCGTGAATGTCCACATCATCCTGGCGGGGAGAAAGGGCGGATGAGCGAATAGGCGAGTGGGCGAATTAGCGAATCTACGAATGGGCGAATTAGCGAATCTACGAATGGGCGAATCAGCGAATCTAAGAATGGGCGAAGCAGTGAAGGAGTTTCCATAAAGCGTATGGGTGAGGCGGCGAAAGAGCGAAGCGGTGGATGAACGAAGCGGCGAATGAGCGCATGGTGAGTGGGCGCGCTGTCTGGTGGCGGCGGGTTCTGGGGGCGATCTTCGATCTGCTCAAGGAGACGGCGTTGGCCTGGCACCGCGACAAGGCGTCGCGGCTGGCGGCAGCGTTGTCGTACTACGCGATTTTTTCGCTCACGCCGCTGTTGGTCGTCATCATTGCTCTCCTCGGACTGGTGTTCGGCGAGCGCGCCGCTCAGGCAGAAATCGCCCACCAGATCGAGGGCGTCGTCGGGCTGGAAGCCGCCGTGATGCTCGAGACGATGCTCGCCAACTTTGGCAACCCTGCTTCGGGTATTCTCACCTCATTTGTCGGTTTGATGACGTTGTTGTACGGCGCGACCGGATTGTTCAACCACGTCCAGGGGGCGCTGAACACAATCTGGCACGCGCCGCCTAGAACGGGCAACGGCGTGGTGCATTTCTTCAAGCAGCGCGCTCTCCACGTCGTTATGATTTTTGGGGTGGGGGCGTTGCTGCTTTTGTCGTTGTTTGCGGAACTCGTCATCACAGCGGTGACGGAGTACTTCAACCTCGAGTCGTTCCCGCAGATGCGCAACTTCTTCGTTGCCCTGGCGATGCTGACGGTGCTGTTTGCCGTCATCTTCAAGACCCTGCCCCAGGTCAAAATCGCCTGGCGCGACGTGCTCATCGGCGCGGTGGTAACGTCGCTGCTGTTTAACGTGGGCCGGATTCTCATCAATGCGTATATGCGTTGGAGCAACATCGGTTCCATTTTCGGCGCTGCCGGATCGCTGGCGGCGCTGCTGGTTTGGGTTTACTACTCCGCGCAGATTTTTCTGCTCGGCGCGGAATTTACCCACGTTTACGCGCTGAAATTTGGCTCGTTACGCAAACCACCGCCTCCTGTCGAAGAGGCCATTGTCTCTCTGCCCTCGGCGGCGTCGATAAAAACTGACAACGCGCCACTCTCCGTTCCGCCTGCTGCTGCGGTCGAGCCTGTACCGCCGTCTGCCGAAACAAAGCACCGCGCCTGGCCGAAGAAAGCCCTCGCCGTCACGACAATGGCGGGAACGATCGTCGCCTCGGCATTCGGCGCGCGCTGGCTGTATCGAAAACGTAAGGGGAAATCGAACGAGACAGGCTTGCCGACCTCGAATCTTACCGAATAATGAATGGGCGCCTGAATCATTCGCTTATTCGTTTTCCATTCGAGATCAGCGTTTGGCTTTTGTGGGTTTTGTATGATAATGATAATCGTTTTCTATGTAAACCATGGACACTGAAAAGGAGATCAATGCATATCACAGACGGGAAGGTCGTACACATTCACTACACGTTGACGGACGACACCGGAGAAATCCTGGATACCTCATCGGGGGGCGAACCGCTCGCCTATTTGCATGGCGCGGGCAACATCATCTCTGGGCTGGAGAATGCCCTGGAAGGCAAGGCGGTGGGCGACACGTTGACCGTGGTGGTCCCCCCGGAGGAAGGCTACGGCGTGCGCAATGCTGAGTTGGTCGATACGGTTTCACGCTCGCAGTTCCCGAACCCCGAACAGGTCGAGGTGGGCGTGCGCTTTCGCGTGCAAATCGGCGATATGATGCACATCGCCACCGTCACGGACATTGTCGGCGATACCGTGACCTTCGATATGAACCATCCGCTGGCCGGCGTCACGTTGCACTTCGACGTTGGCGTCGTGGATGTGAAAGACGCCACGCCGGAGGAACTGTCGCACGGGCACGTCCACGCACATAGGACGCACGAGCATTAGAGCTAATCAAAAAGGCCGAAACATTTGTTCCTGTGTAACCGGTCTATCCGCTTGCAACTTCGCTTTCGCGTTCAACAAAAAAACTGACAGATCTTTTTAGACCTGTCAGTTTTTTTAACGTTTACACCCGGCTCAAGCCAGATCGAACCGATCCAGGTTCATCACCTTGTCCCACGCGGCGATAAAGTCGCGCACGAACTTCTCTTGCCCGTCCACGCTTCCGTAGACTTCTGCGATGGCCCGCAGTTGGGAGTTGGAGCCGAAGATGAGGTCAACGCGGGCGCCGGTCCACTTGAGTTCGCCTGTGGCGCGGTCGCGTCCCTCGAACACGTCCGCGTCCTCCGCGGTGGGCTTCCACACCGTGCCCATATCGAGCAGGTTCACGAAGAAGTCGTTGGTGAGCGCGCCCGGCCGCTTGGTGAAGACGCCGTGCTGAGTCCCGCCATAGTTGGCGTTCAGGACGCGCAGCCCGCCCACGAGCACTGTCATCTCTGGCGCGGTCAGCGTCAACAGTTGCGCGCGGTCCACCAGCAGTTCCTCCGGCGTGACGGCGTATTTGGCTTTTTGGAAGTTGCGGAAGCCGTCGGCTACCGGTTCGAGGACGGCAAAGGAGGCCGCGTCGGTCTGCTCCTGTGCAGCGGCCATGCGCCCCGGCGTAAAAGGCACGGTGACGTCGTAACCGGCGTTCTTTGCTGCCTGCTCGACGCCAGCGCAACCGCCCAGGACGATCAAATCGGCGAGCGACACCTTCTTGCCGCCGGTCTGCGCGTCGTTGAACGCCTTTTGGATGCCTTCGAGGGTCGTGAGCACCTTCGCCAGTTGCTCAGGCTGGTTGACTTGCCAGTCCTTTTGCGGCGCGAGGCGGATGCGCGCCCCGTTTGCTCCGCCGCGATAGTCGGAGCCGCGGAACGTGGACGCCGACGCCCAGGCGGTCGTGACCAGCTCCGAGATCGACAGGCCCGAGGCCAGGAGCCTGGCCTTGAGGTCGGCGACGTCCTGCGCGTCGATCAGCTCGTGGTCCACAGCGGGGATCGGGTCTTGCCAGATCAAATCCTCGTCGGGAACTTCCGGGCCGAGATAGCGCGAGCGCGGCCCCATATCGCGGTGCGTCAGCTTGAACCACGCGCGGGCGAAAGCGTCGGCGAACTCCTCCGGGTTTTCGTGGTATCGCTTGGCGATCTTCCGGTAGGCCGGATCCATTCGCAGCGCCATATCCGCCGTGGTCATAATGGGCACAGCCCGTTTCGATGGATCGTGCGCGCCCGGCGCGTAATCCTTTTCCTCCAGGCCGGCCGGTACCCATTGCCAGGCGCCGGCGGGGCTTTTCACCACGTCCCAATCGTAGCCGAACAGCATATCGAAGTAGCCCATATCCCATTGGGTTGGGTTGGGCGTCCACGGGCCTTCGAGGCCGCTGGTGATCGTATCGTCGCCCTTGCCGCTGCCGTAGTTGCTCTTCCAGCCCAGGCCCATCTCTTCGATGGGCGCTGCTTCAGGCTCGCGCTCTACGTGGGTCGCCGGAGCGGCGCCGTGGGTCTTGCCGAAGGTATGCCCGCCCGCGATCAGCGCGACGGTCTCCTCGTCGTTCATCGCCATACGCGCGAAGGTCTCGCGGACGTCGTGGGCAGACGCGACGGCGCTCGGCACGCCGTTCGGCCCTTCGGGGTTTACGTAGATCAGGCCCATCTGCACGGCGGCGAGCGGGTTTTCGAGATCGCGGTCGCCCGAATAGCGTTTGTCGCCCAGCCATTCGGCCTCTGCGCCCCAATAAATGTCCTCCTCAGGCTCCCAGATGTCCTCGCGCCCACCGGCGAAGCCGAAAGTTTTGCAGCCCATCGACTCCAGCGCGCAGTTGCCGGCCAGGATCATCAAGTCGGCCCAGGAGATTTTGCGGCCGTATTTCTGCTTGATAGGCCAGAGCAGCCGGCGCGCCTTGTCGAGGTTGGCGTTGTCGGGCCAACTGTTGAGGGGCGCAAACCGTTGGTTCCCGGTGCCCGCGCCGCCGCGGCCGTCGCCTATGCGGTAGGTGCCGGCGCTGTGCCACGCCATACGGATGAAAAGCCCGCCGTAGTGACCATAATCGGCCGGCCACCAATCCTGCGAGTCGGTCATCAGCGCGTAGAGGTCCTTTTTGACAGCCTCCAGGTCCAGGCTTTTGAATTCCTCGGCGTAGTCGAAGTCCTCACCCATCGGGTTGCTCTTGGCCGGGTGCTGATGCAGGATCTTGAGGTTCAACTGGTTCGGCCACCAATCCTGGTTCGATGTGCCTCTGCCCGTCGTGGGCATAGCGGGTTTTCCCGTTGCCGGGGATTTGCTTTCTTCACTCATTTCTATTCTCCTTTCATTTGGTTTTTACTATGGATTGACATTTTTGGATTGACATTTTTGGACAAACGCCTCATCAGATTTCGATGCCGAATACCTCGTGGACGATCAGGCCGATGACAAAACTCAGCGCCGCGACGCCCAGACTCAGCCCCGCCATCTCGAAAAAGCGTTGTTTGAACGGTTCATCTTTGGCAATGGCGATGTAGTAGTTGAACACGGCGATGACGCCGATTCCGATAGCCAGCGTTAACGCGAGGGCCGCGTAATAGTTCTGGAAAAACAAATAGGGCGCGATGAGGAGCAGCACGGTGACGATGTAGGCGCTGCCGGTGTACAGCGCCGCTTTGAACGGGTGCTTGTCCGTTTCTTCGGATTTGGTAGACAGATATTCAGAGGTCGCCATGGAGAGCGCTGCCGCGATGCCGGTGATCATGCCACTCAACGCGATCAGGCGCGTATTCTGGAAGGCGAGCGTCAGCCCGGCGAGTGTGCCTGTCAGCTCCACCAACGCATCGTTCAGTCCCAAGACCATAGAGCCGGCGTAGCGCAACTTCTCCTCGTCGAGCAACGCGATCAACGCCTCTTCATGGGCGTTTTCTTCGCGTCCAATCGTCTCGGCTTCGGGAATCCATTGTTGCAGATGCGCGTAGTTCTCCTGCGCGCCCTGTTCGCCGCGTTCCATTAACTTGATGCCGAAGGTGAACCCGAAGATGCGACTGATCCAATAAAACCACCGGATTTTTCCGCTGTCCGGTTTGACTTCTTCCTGGGTGTATGCCTTCCACTGATGGTAGTGCCGCAACTCATCGTCGGCGATCCGTTCGAGTATCTGCCGGTTTTCAGGCGTTTTGATGGTTTGCGCCAGCCGCCGGTAGATGTGGTATTCGGAGATTTCGGCGCGCTGGTAGGCCAATAGCTCTGTGCGTACTTCCTGGCTGATGTTCATTGTCCCTCTTTTTATGAGTCAGTTTCGCTTTTCTGGCATTCCGGGCAGAGGCCGTAGAATGTCACCTGATGTTTGTGAATTCGAAAGCCTTCTGCTTCCTCTGGGGTGAGATATAGCGTCTCGAAATCGTGGTGGATATCCACCAGGGTGTGGCAGCGCGTGCAGAACAAGTGGTGATGGATATCGGTGCGGGTGTCGTAG
>MTKY01054054.1_pt1 | contig 13563 bp, 9 predicted proteins | sample 1042731 | NCBI WGS metagenome assembly MTKY01 (sample SAMN06212206, study PRJNA360538) | anaerobic digester metagenome | biome: Wastewater treatment plant; material: sludge; isolation source: anaerobic digester fed with sludge from wastewater treatment plant | place: Denmark: WWTP Soeholt ... | reverse complement strand
TAAATCCTGAACTTCCTTGGTGGTTGTACGCCCCGACACGGCGAATCCGCCCACGGTTTTACCGTCTTCGTCCTCGTCGATGAAAATCTTTACGCCGTTTTCATAAACTGCGAATACGATTTCACCCTTTGAGTTTTTAATCTCGAAAAGCGGAGCATCGGGATCGCCATTGGGTTCTCCCTTAAATTGGCTTGCGCTCTTGGCGTGCATGGCGTATGGCACGGAAAGCAGCTGAGAAGTGCCCATCTCGGTGTAATTGCTACCCCCCTGGATATCAATCTCCACCTTGATGAAATGGCTGTCAGACGACCATTCCACATCGCTTAACTTCCCCTCTTTGGGGTTGCCTGTACCAATTACCAGGTTGACTATTCCTAAGTTATTGGTTGCGGTGGAAAAGGTTTCTACGTATACAGCATCCCCGTTAATTCCACCCTTAAGGATGCTAATCCTGATGCCTACGGATTGGTTTTGGATTATTTCACCATTGGAACTGCGTATTACAGCCTGATAGTTAAAACCCGAAGGGTTTTGCCCCAGCACTTGCAGGAAGGAAAACCCGAGGATAATAAGTGGTACAAGAACTCTTTTCATAGGGCATGATTTAAATTATTAATTACTTGCTAAGATATGATTTTCTGTAGTTTTATTATTATATTTCAATGAATTTTTATAAGAAATAAAGCATTAAACCAGCTGAATATTGTAATGAATAATTCCAATACTCGCTATTATTAACAGAGTTGTTTTCAGATAATAGAAAAAAAGTAGAACGGGATTTAGAAACGTCAACGGGTTTAAGGAAGTTGTTTAAACAACCTTCATCCCAATCACAAGTTGATCGTCAATTTGCTCATATCCATCCATCCATCTCTCCATTTCAGACTTAAGCAATTCTCTCTGGGTTTCAATGCTCTCGTGGTGGATAGACAAAAGAAAATCTTTGAACTGCTTTTTCATATACTTCCGTCCATCTTCCCCGCCAAACTGATCGACAAATCCATCGGAGAAAAGGTAAAAAGTATCCCCTGATTTTAAGGTAATCTCTTCTCTTCTAAAGGGCTCGTCCTGTTTTACGTATGCCCCAATGGGCATTTTATCGGGCTTATACTCTACCAGTTGGTTGTCGCTGATAAGTACCAGCGGGTTGTTTGCCCCTGAGAATTCGAGTTTCATGGTAGCGAGATCAATGGATGCCAGGGCCATATCCATACCATCCTTCCGCTCGTCGTCTTTTCCCTCCCTGATACCCTGACTCAGAGTATTGATTACATACTCCCTGAGACGATTGAGGATCATATCAGAGTGGATAATATCGAGTTTCCCGACGATTTCGTTGAGGAATGAAGTCCCCAGCATGCTCATGAATGCCCCCGGGACGCCATGACCGGTACAGTCAGCCGCAATAACAATAAGCCTGTTTTTCTTTTCGAAATGGTGAATCCAGTAGAAATCACCGCTAACGATATCCTTTGGGGCAAAATAAATGAAATACTCAAATTTGTTTGAGGTTTGTTTATCGGGCAGAATAGCGGTTTGTATCCTTTTGGCATACCTTATGGAGTCGGTGATGGCAATGTTTTGGTGTTCAATCCTCTTGTTCTTTTCCACAATTTCAGCAGTTCGTTCTTTCACAATAGCTTCGAGGCGCTTTTTGTCTTCCTGAAGTTTCCTGGTGTATAGGGCTACAGTGATACGAATAAATACGAAAGCCAGCAAAAAGTAGAGAATGTAAGCCCACCATGTGAGGTACCAAGGGGGCAGTATCCTAAATTCAACAACAGCCTGATGGCTCACAACACCATATAGGTTTTTTGCCCTAACATGGAAACGGTAGGTCCCATGACTAAGGTTAGTGTAGTTCCTATAATTGTCGTTTTGCCACGTTGACCAGTTGCGGTCGTTACCCTCTAAGTATGACTGGAATAGTAATTCATCCTCGTTTTCGAAGAAACTGGCCGAAAAAACAAAGGCAATATTGTTGTGACTAAAAGAAATGGGCGAAGTAAAGGTTTGTATTGATAATGACTCGTCCGTACTTTTACTGAGAAACCCTTCAGAACCATTGTAAATGACCGAATCGGAGCCAATGGTGATAGACCGTATCAGGGATTCGTATGGTTGATGATACTCTTTCGCTCTCTTGATATTGTGAATAAACAGACCGTCCTGACCGCCTACCATTGTGTAGGGGTAATCCTCCATGGCCGTGTAGATGGTCATGGAGGGAACAATGCGCAACGAAAGAGTATCCCTGTGCCACGAGTTGTCGATTTTAATCAGAAGGTCAGCACGAGTCACATTGCCACTGCTGAAAAAGGCCAGGGCCCGTGATTCGTTGATGGGGAATATCTCTCTGAGTGTTTCCTTATGATTAACGTAAAGGGTATTGAGCGGAACGCATGGTACAAAGTCGCGATTGCCAATCAAGTACTTATATATAAATCCGTTAGAATTGAAATATATATCGTTGTCGAAGCTGAGGAAATCGCCTATTTTCCCGTCAATTGACTTTGGCAGTGGCAGTGTCGAACCTTCGGAGTCAATGAGGTGTAATCCGGAGAACGATTTACACCAGAGGTTACCCATTTTATCTTCGCATATGCGGGTGATGGCCTCGTTCTGAAGGGCAAATACCTTGTCGTCCAGGGATAGACGATTATTTTTAATCTGAAGAATTCTTATTCCCCGCGAGGTGGCAACGTATACCCTGTTAGGGAATTTTTCTGACTTAATCAACTTGTATGTTTCCAGATTTGTGTTGAGAGGAAAAGCTCTGTCGCCCCTCACTTCGTAAATATCCCTGACGCTGGCTGCAATCAGTATTTCATTGTTTTCGGTTGTGGGAACAGTAAGAAGGGAATATACTGCTTCGGCTGGCATCCCAGAGATGGCCTTAAACGAAGTGTTTTCGCCCGGTTTTTTTATTAACTTGAATACGCCAAGCATGGTAGCTGCGTAATAGTTGTTATTGTGCTTCACAATATTATGTACAGCACCGTTCAGCCCCGATTCGCCGGCAAACATTCTAACCGGCGAAGTGATATTCACCGAGGTAATTCCCTTGGTAAGGGTAATCCACAGCACGTCCGATTTAGCGGTATCGAAAAAGAGGTTTGACACTGTTTCGCTTTGCATACCAAGCGATTCATTGAGATGGGTAACAATTTGACCCTGTTTGTTTATAACAAATACGCCATCTGCATGAGTGCCAAAGGCAAAGAGGGCGTCGTTGATTTGTACACCGGAATAGAGTATGTTCTCGTGGAGAATCCTATTTGTGGTTGCTGCTGTGTTGTTGAAGTTAAAACCTGTTACCTTACCGGTTTTGGTATTGAACAAACACAACCCATCCTGACTTGTGGAAATGAGCAGCGTATCACCCCCCCAAGGGAGCATGGTAAAAATATCCTTGTTGATAAAATTCTCGCTTCCCTTTATCTGAGATAGTTTGCCTTTTTCGAGGAGCATTAATCCGGAATCTGGATTACTGGTGTAAAGGCGATTGTTAACCATAAAACTCCAAAAACTATCCTTTGGTAATTCAATGGTTTCGAGAGTGTAACTATTGGGTTCGTATATGAATAAGTGTTGTAGGGTACAGAAATAAACATACTGACCATCGGAATGGGTTTTCCATACACGGGATATGCCAGTGCTATCGCTGAGAAGGTAGGCTAAAGATTCATATATCAACTCTCCTTGTTGGTTGGCAATCAAATGGCCGAAATCATCTACACCACCGGCATAGATAGTCCCATTGGGACCGCAGGCGAGTGACAGGATGTAGGTTTGGCCGGGAACATCAATCTTTCTCCAGGACTGGCCATCGTACTCCAAAATGCTATTGGAATTGCCAAAGTACATAACTCCTCTGTTATCCTGTGCAATGGACCAGTTCGATTCTGAGGCTGCATAAGTACGCGGAGAGTAGTTGGTGATAAACGGGATGCCATCGACATTTACCTGTGCCAATGCGTAATAGGTAATGCTAAGTAAGCCAAGTGATATAAAAAAGGTTTTTATGGAGGCAGAAAACCGCATACGAAGAAATAAGTAGAATACAATCTACAAATTTAAAATTAATAATTAAAAATCATATAATTTTTTGGTATTGTACTATCGATTTTATGAAAAGAATTGATGATTATGTTCATTGTTTGGTTTTTAAAATCGCACTTGCGATTTCTCTAAAAATGGCTACTTTTGAGACAGAAAAGAAACCTTATGATAGCGATAGGCCTTACTGTCTAATTAAACCAAAATGTAATCCGCCCCATGAGAATTAAATTAATGCATAGCGCGAAATTCATCTTGCTATTATTAGTACTATATTTCCCATTATTTGGGCATCTCGATACCCTTCCTATTCGACTTTTTGATGAATCCCGACTGGCTGTCAATGCGTATGAAATGCACAGGGGAGGGAGTTGGATTGTTACCAGTTTTGAAGGAGAACCTGATATGTGGAATACAAAGCCTCCCCTGATGATCTGGCTACAAGTATTGTTCATGAAATTTATAGGTGTTAATGAGTTGGCCATTCGCTTACCGGCAGCCTTGGCAGCATTTCTGATTTGCATTTTTTTCCTATCCTTCACGGCGAGGAGGTTTAAAGACCCTTGGCTTGGCATCATTTCATGTATTGTGTTAACATCAACCGTAGGGTATATTCACGTCCATGCAACCAGGACAGGCGATTACGATTCGTTGCTCACCCTGTTTACAACACTGTATCCGTTACTCTTCTTCTCGTTCATAGAAACGAGGGAAACGAAGTATTTGTACTACACGTTTATTTGTCTGACCCTAAGCGTGCTGACTAAAGGTATTGCCGGATTGCTATTCGTCCCTATTTTACCTCTATATACACTGTATAAACGCAGGGTGGTGGCCATTATAAAGGATAAACATTTTTATGTGGGATTGGGTGTGTTTCTTTTCGTTTCATGCGGATACTATTTACTTCGCGAATCATTAAACCCCGGATTTATTTAGGCGGTTTGGCACAATGAGATTGGAGGCAGGTATGCAGAGGTTGTTGAAGGGCACCATGGCGGGTTTTGGTACTACTATAGGTTGATTGTGGATCACCTGTTTACCTACTGGTACCTGTTGGTTCCCTGCGGTGTCCTTATAGGGTTGTTTCACAAGAACCCGTTGTATCGCAATCTCACTGCTTATTTATCTGTTTTGATTGTTTTTTATTTTCTGGTTGTATCCTTTGGCAAAACAAAACTTCAATGGTATGCTGTTCCCATGTACCCTTTTCTGGCCATGTTAGTTGCCATATTCATAAACTACATTTTTCATTGCTTGGAGCAATCATCCTGGCTAAAAAAAACATTGAGGGTAAATGTTCTCCCATACATCTTCCTTTTTATGGTTTGCGTAAACCCGGTTAGCCGCATGATTAACACTACAATTTCTCCCAAGGAATTTCTATGGGAAGTGGAGAGGTACCGAATAGGTTATATACTGAAGGATGCCTTGAAGGGAAAGTCGGATCTAAACGGATATACCCTGTTGCACAAGGGTTATGCAGCACATTTTTATTTTTATGTCACTGTAATGAGCCATAAAGGGATTGATATTGCACTAAAGAAGGAAGCCAATAATCTGCAACCCAATGATAAGGTTTTTGCCCAGCAAGAAGAAATGAAGGATTACATTGTCAGGAACTATGCTTACAAAGTTCTGAAAAAGGAAGAAGATGTCGTCTTTTACCAAATCATTAATCCATTAGACCATGAATGAACTCACAGTGATTATCCCTCTGTATAACGAACAGGAGATTATCAACGAGCTTTACGACCGGCTTAGTGCCTCTGTGGCAAGCATTTCTCCCGATTTTATACTGCTGTTTGTTGATGATGGGAGCAAAGACCATACTTTGGAAAAGGTAATGCAAATTGCAACAAAGGATAAGCGGGTGAAATACATCTCCTTCAGCAGAAATTTTGGGCATCAGGTTGCGGTATCGGCAGGTTTGGACCATTGTCAAAGCAAGGCGGTGGTTATCATTGATGGTGATTTGCAAGATCCCCCGGAGCTTATCCCTTCATTGTATGCCAAGTATCAGGAGGGTTTTGAGGTGGTTTATGCACGAAGATTGAAAAGGAAGGGTGAAACTTGGTTCAAACTGCTTACAGCAAAATTATTTTACAGATTGATGAAGCGAATTACCTCAATTGACTTGCCTTTGGATGTTGGCGATTTTAGAATAATTGACCAAAAAATCGTGGAGTGCCTAAGGCAAATGCCCGAGCAGCACAAGTTCTTGCGGGGACAAATAGCGTGGCTGGGTTTTAGGCAGGCATTTGTTGAATATGAGCGCGATAGCCGTAAAGCCGGAAAAACCGGCTACCCTCTTAAGAAAATGGTTCGTTTCGCCCTGGATGGCATAACCGCCTTCTCCAATTCTCCATTAAGGTTGGTTACAAACTTGGGCATTTTCATTTCACTATTATCGTTTTTAATCATTCTTTACGCCCTATATTCACACTTTGTTTTACAGCAAACCATAACAGGATGGACTTCGCTCATTATCAGTTCTATGTTTATCGGCGGGGTTCAATTGCTTTCCATAGGAATTATTGGTGAGTATATTAGTCGCATCAATACCGATGTTCGCAAAAGGCCGTTGTACATTGTTGATAAATCGAATATTGACACTAATTAGCAGGAAGAATACGATACTTTATTTTGGAAAAGCATTTTAAGCTTAAAGAGATTGATTAGTTGCGGAATACCGAAAAAACTTTCTGCGGCCATCTCTGCTGAAGCAAAACCTTGGTTTGTAGCAGGTTAATAGTTTGTTTTTATTCTTGTATTTATCCTAAATCTGCAATTTAATTCTTGCGCTTGTCGGTTACCCCTTGCCATTAGATTTTTTGTTAACAAGATTTCATTTTCTTACTTTTGTCATCTTATTCAAATTGTTGGCTTTATAAGAGAAGTGACAAAATGCTCAGGTTATAACTAATTAATGCCCCAAAATTGCTTTGAGATGCCATTGAAGTTAAGTATTATCATCCCGGTTTTCAATGAGGAGAAGACCATCCACTTGATACTGGATAAGATTTTACAAGTAAAGTTAATAAATGGTCTTGCGAAAGAGATGGTCATAGTTAATGATTGTTCTACCGATGGAACAGTGGATGAAGTGAAGCGATATATCGCAAGCCATCCGGATGAAAGTTTCATTTTTTTCTCACAAAGTAAGAACATGGGGAAAGGTGCAGCCATACACAAGGGCATTGAGTTGGCCACCGGTGATTTTATCATTATCCAGGATGCGGACTTAGAATACGACCCCCACGAGTATAATCTACTCCTTGCACCTATGCTCAATGGGTTTGCCGATGTTGTTTGCGGATCACGATTCATGGGGGGTAACCCTCATCGCATTCTGTTCTTTTGGCACAGCATTGGCAATAAGCTGCTGACATTCCTATCGAATATGTTTACCAATCTGAATCTTACGGATATGGAAACATGCTATAAACTATTCAGGGCCGATATACTAAAGCAGTTAAGGTTGAAAGAAAATCGGTTTGGGTTTGAACCCGAGGTGATTGCAAAAGTTTCGCGATATCCCAATGTTAGAATTTATGAAGTGGGTATATCCTATTACGGCCGTACATATAAAGAGGGAAAGAAGATTGGCTGGAAGGACGGGTTTAAAGCCATATGGTGTATTATTAAGTATAATATCTTTTCTACAAGCTATCTGAAAAATGATAAATAGAAAAAAATAATGGCGATAAACTATCCATTGAACGATGAAAACAATAAGATCACAAAGCGATAGGTTTTTACTAGTTTTAGTTCTTTCATCGTTATTCATCTTTTTTTTAATCCTGACTATTCTGTCCAAAGGAGCTTATGGGGGGGGAGATGATATTACGCACTACCTGATCGCTCGGTATGCCTATAAGCACCCAATTAATTTGTTAAGTCACTGGGGAAAGCCTTTTTATACTCTTCTTATTTCGCCATTTGCTCAATTTGGCTTCTTAGGTTCAAAGATATTCAATCTTATTGTTGGGATAGCCACTTCATATTTATGCTATAGAATTGCGAAGCACTTTCATTATCCGAAACCTTATCTTATCCCCATATTCGTACTTTTTACCCCTGTTTATTCCATCATGGTTCTTTCCGGCATGACAGAGGTGCTGTTCAGTTTTATCCTAGTTCTTTCAGTGTTTTTGTTTCTCCGAAAGTCGTATATTTTAGCAGCAATAGTTCTATCCTTTCTACCATTTGTTCGAAATGAAGGAGTTGTAGTATTTCCCATTTTTATTTTTTTGTATATACTTCAACAGCAGTATAGGGCTATTCCTTTCCTTTTTTTGGGATTTTTGGCTTATAGTATAATTGGGTATTTTGCTTTCGATGACTTTTTTTGGGTGATAAACCAGTTACCATACGGCGGATCCAGTGTATATGGTAGTGGTAGTTTAATGCATTTTATAATTAACACCGATAAAATAAATGGCTATCCCCTTGGGATACTATTCCTAATGGGGGCTATTGGGTTATTAATTCAATGGGGGAAAGAAAGATTTTGCGTTAGATCAAACGCATTTTTTCAAATAACAATCATTCTGCTCCCGGCTATGGCATACTATTCAGCACATTCTTTTATGTGGTGGATTGGGGGAGGAGGATCATTTGGATTAGTGCGTGTTATGGCCGGAATAACTCCACTTATGGTTATAGTTAGCCTAAATGGTATTAGCATATTGCTTTCCATGGTTAAGAGCAATAAAATTCAGCATGCTATCGTATTGGGGATTACAATTTTAGCATTATTGTCACCATTCCACGCCTTTAATATTCCATTAGGATACGACGGCAGGGAAAAGTTAATGCAAGAAGCAGTGATTTGGTTCAAAAATTCAGAGTACAAAGATGACAAGGTTTTATTTTGCGATCCCCTGTTTGTTTTCTATGCGGGAATTGATCCCTATGATGGTGCTAGCGCATCGTATCTTTGGTGGGACAACAAGAGGGATTATCCTCAAAAAACGGAGAATGAAGTGATCATTTGGGATGCACAATTTGCTCCCAATGAACATCGAATGCCAAAGCATATACTCATGGAATCCCCATATTTAAAACTTGTAAAATCTTGTGAACCCACTTTTCCATTTATTACTTTTGGAGGTTACAATTATGAAGTCCTTATTTTTTCAAATAGGATAGATACATTATCAAATAATTAGACAAATATTTAACTCTTATTTATCCATTCAACTTCAAAACATTTTATGTGCATGCTTAAAAGTTCTGTTTAGAAAATAATAGAATACCATATGAGAAAACTTCATTTAATAACCATTATTTTTATCCTTCTGGCCACTATATGGTTGCAGTTCTTTGTAAAGGGATGGAAGCAAGACAGGATAATAGATTGGGATACAATGATATACTATTCTTACCTCCCTGCAACTTTTATACATAACGATATTACATTTGAATTTACCAAAACCGATATTGAAAAGTATTCACGTAGGTTTTGGGCTATTAGGTCTCCGGGTGGGGGGCTAGTGGTGAAGATGAGCATGGGCATGGCTTTTATATACTCTCCATTTTTTTTCATCGCCCATTCTGTTGCCCAACCCCTAGATTATGAAGCCGATGGATATTCAGTACCTTACCAAATGGCCATTGCTTTTGGGGCAATACTCTATTTTGCAATAGGTTTATTCCTTTTAGCTAAGTTGTTAAGAAAATATTTTTCACCTTTAACGGTATCAGTGACATTGCTTCTGGTGGCCCTAGGAACCAATCTTTGGTACTATACTGCCATAGAGCCCGGCATGACCCATGTTTACAACTTTACATTTTTTATTCTATACATTTTGACGCTTGATAGTTGGTTAAAATCGCCAAAAGTGAAGCTTAGTATTGGCTTGGGGCTGCTTTGTGGTATTATTTCCCTTATTAGGCCATCGAATACATTAATCGGCTTATTATTTTTATTGTGGGGCATTTCATCATGGGATGGATTTAAAGAACGGATCCGGCTTTTGCTAAGAAGATGGGACAGGCTTCTTATTGTAGCCCTTTTTGCCATAGCCGTTTGGATGCCCCAAATTATCTACTGGAAAGTGCAAACAGGACAATTATTTTACTACACATACGAGGAACAAGGATTTTTCTTTGCAAACCCCCATATTATTGATGGGTTATTTAGCTTTAGAAAAGGTTGGTTTATTTACACGCCAAGCATGCTATTTGCAGTTGCAGGGATTTTCTATTTGCCAAGGTATATTAAGGGGGTTACATTGGGAATTTCGGTTTTTCTTGTATTGAATGTTTACATTATTTTTTCGTGGTGGTCATGGTGGTATGGCGGTAGTTTTGGAGCACGCCCAATGATTGATTCCTATGGAATTTTAGCAATTCCTTTAGCAGCTATGATTGAGCAAATGCTTGGAATGAGGAAATGGATTAAAATTTCAGCAATATCCATAATGCTGGTTTTATTTCTTCACGGAGTGTTCCAAACATTTCAATACTACTATGGCTCAATACATTGGGATTCAATGACGAAGGAGGCATACTTCCTGTCGTTCGGGAGAATAAAGCAACACCCTGAATTGCCCCTATTTCTAAAAAAGACTGATTCTGACCGGGCAATAAAAGGTGAATATGTTGATGTACCGCAAGTTAAAGGGCTGAAAGTCTTGGTTGAATGCGATTTGGAAACGGTGAACAGCGATAGCACTGCATATAAAACTAGTTTGGATGGCGTTGAATGGGGTAATCCTTATTGGCGCTATAAAGATGATTTCAAATCGGGGAAATATTCCTTTTATACCGGAAAAGAGAACAATACGGGTTTTAACGCTTTTGTCGTTGTCAAGCCCAACCATTTCTACCTGATTGAGGTTTGGAAAAAGGGTAGATCAAAGGATGTTTTCCTTGTGGTGCAGTCAAAGGAGCCACACACTTTTTACAAATCTAGCCGGTATGTTACCGAAAGAGGGGCAAAGGGATGGAAAAAAATGGCCATTTCGTTTACAACGCCTAAGGAATTGCCCAACGACACCCTTGAACTATTCGTTTATAACCATTCAAATAGTAGGGTGTTGTTAGATGATGTGGTTGTTTATGAGGAGATTAAGGAGTGATTTTGTCAAAAGTGAATCAATACTACTAAATAGCCGATAGGCTAGATGGATGTTTGACGAAAAGTAATAATGTTTGTAATTGTGTAATTGAGCAATAGGTGTTTTTTTAAACAGTTAGCGAGCATGCTGAAATCTAATTTTATAGAGGTTTTGTAAGGAGTTTCAATATTTCAATTTTCACATTCATTGATAAATTTGCATTCGTTTTTACCCTGAAACCAACTTTTTTATGAGCCCTAACCTACATATCCATAAACGCTTAAATAACGTTTTTCAAGTTCTGGAATACCCCTTAAAAATATCTCTTTCCATAACTGCCCTTTTTGTAATTAACCGTATTCTCGAAATTATTTCACTATTTTCACAACTTCCTTCAGGTTCTGTGCTGAACCATATTATTGGGATACGCTATGATTTTCTCTTTGCCATTGTTTTAACGCTTATTTTTTCGCCATTCTACTATTTGTTCTACAGGAGATCAAAAAGATGGGCAATGTTGATTGTTTACCTTTATTTGTTTTTTATTGCATTGATAGCGTGGGCATTATCCGAATACTATGCTGTTACGCAGATGCCACTCGATCGTGCTTTGCTAATCTACCCGATTTCCGAAATAATCTACATCACAAAATCATCTTATAGTTTTAGTATTGATTTTGCCATTAAGTTGATAATCATTGTTACCAGTGCTTTTATTGTACCCTATTTGTTGGTTTCAAAAGTGAAATTTCCAAAATACTTAAGTCTATCCTTATCCCTTTTGGTGGTAACGGTCCTAGTTTTTTTCCACAACATTACACCCGACTTAAAAAGATTTGAGACAAACCAACCTTTTTACCAACAAATTAATAAAACCTCATATCTTGGAAAGGGGTTGATAAAGAACAGTGCGTTGAGATTGTCCGGCAATGACGATATAAAAACCGTGGCGAAATATTACCAAAGGATGAATGGTGACGAAGAGTATTTAAACCCCAACTATCCTTTCCTTAAAAGAAATACAGGGGAGGACGTTATTGGAAGTTATTTCAAATTTAAGGGGGCCATGCCCAATTTTGTTTTTATAATCGTTGAGAGCCTTTCGCGGGGTTTTTCGGGACCCGAAGCTTCTATGGGGAGTTTCACACCTTTTTTAGACTCATTGGCAACCCAAAGCCTTTACTGGAGTAACTTTTTAACTACTTCCGAAAGAACCTTTAATGTATTGCCATCTACTTTGGCCTCACTGCCCTATGGGAAAAAAGGATTTATGGCGCTGGTGGAGAATAATAGTCCGTATCCTGATTTTCATTCTCTTACAGGGATTTTAAGCAATTATGGGTATAAAGGCCACTTTTTGTATGGTGGTTGGGATTACTTTGATTTTATGAGTGTCTTTTTAAAAAATATTGGAGTAGACATCTTTTTGAATGAAGATGGGTTTAATGAAACTTTCGAAAAAATTCAAAGTAACGAGCAAGGCTTTACGTGGGGCTACCCCGATGATGCTGTTTTTAGGCGTGCACTTCAGCTATTGGAGACGGTTGAACATGAGCCTCGTATAGATATTTATTTGACTCTCAGTATGCACGATCCTTTTTTTGCACCCTCATATGATTACTGGGAATCTGTTTTTTACAAACGATTGGATAGCTTTCAATCTTTGCCGCAGGAAAGGGCTTTTTATTTGCAACGAAAGCATCGATTCGCCACAATCCTATACGCTGACAATGCCATTAAGTGGTTTTTCCGTGAATATGCAAAAAGGACGGATTACGAGAATACTATTTTCATAATTCTTGGCGATCATTACATGCCCCTTGGGTCTGTTATGCCCATCGAAAAGTACCATGTTCCATTAATTATCTTCTCCCCATTGCTAAAGCAATCCAAGCTGTTTCCTGCTGTATCAGCTTCTGCCGATATTACCCCCACACTGCTTGGAATGATGCAATCGCAATTCAACGTCAGAACTCCGCAATGGGTTCATTGGTTGGGAACACCATTGGATACCGCATCGCATTTTCAAAGCAAAAAGTTTGTGCCTTTTATGAGGGTAAACAGGAGTGTGGACGAAATGCTTTGGAACGATTACTTCTTATCAGAGGATAGGGCATATAGATTGACCAGTAATTTGCAAACTGAACGGATTACAGATGAAGAAGTATTAAATGAATTAAAAGCACTTCTGGAAAGTTTTGTTACTTTAAACAATTATGTTTGTTCCGAGAATGCATTAAAAGTACCAAATTATTGACATGAACTGTATGTGTAGAAATATTAAATGTATGAAATATTTACTCTATTTGACCCTTGTGCTAATTGTAAGTTCCTGTAATACAGGTAGCCAAGAGGCTAGTCAAAGATTGTATAAAATACTTGGTCATAGGGGGAGCGGCGCTAATGCCATTTCGAATTTTCAGGAGAATACTTTGGC
>MTKY01056694.1_pt1 | contig 13564 bp, 12 predicted proteins | sample 1042731 | NCBI WGS metagenome assembly MTKY01 (sample SAMN06212206, study PRJNA360538) | anaerobic digester metagenome | biome: Wastewater treatment plant; material: sludge; isolation source: anaerobic digester fed with sludge from wastewater treatment plant | place: Denmark: WWTP Soeholt ... | reverse complement strand
CAGGTCGAGCTCGACCCAGTCGGCGCTTCTGGTGACGACCAACTCGCCGCTCAGGCTGCGGAAAACGACGGGAGAGCCCTTGGGGATGATCTCCTCTTCCCATAACACGTGGGCCGTGGCCAGCGTCGGGTGGCCGCAGAGCTCCACCTCCGTCTTGGGGGTGAACCAGCGCAGGCGCCACCCACCTTCTTCGGGGTGCAGGTAGGCCGTCTCCGACACGTTGGTCTCGCGGGCCAGCGCCTGCATCCAGGAGGGGTCGGCGGCCGCAGGCATGAGGCACACGGCCGCGGGGTTGCCGGTGAACGGGCGATCCGTGAACGCATCGACCAGGAAGAACCGGCAGGCGCTTCCAGTCAAGGAAGGGTGGGTGTCCATGACGTCTTGCACTCCTCCGAGCGGATCGGGTACCAAGCACCGGGCGGTGGCGGACATGGGCGCGAGGCACGGCGGCCCGCCGGCACTACTCAACGGTTGGCTGAATATACCGCAGTTGACTCTGCTTCCGGTGCGAGGAGGTGGGGTACCCTAGGGCGTGAGCGCCGCCGGGAAGGTTGGGCCGATAAGCGGGCAACCAGGGCGGAGGCTCAATCGCACACAGTGAGTACGGAGGACATTGCGGTGAACACATCGAGTTCATCTGAAGTGCAACGCAGCGAAGTCGGACTTCGTCCCGCTTACCCCGAGTTGGCGGGCAAGATTGCCATTGTGACCGGGGCGGCCCAGGGCATCGGCAAGGGAGTGGCGGAGAGGTTGGCGGCTGAGGGTTGTCGCGTGGCCCTACTCGACATCCAGGATGAGGCGTGCGAGGGTGTGGCGCGGGTCATTGCCCTCCAAGGCGGGGTGGCGCTGGCGCTTCACTGCGATGTGTCGTTGGAGGATCAGGTTGAGGCGGCTGTGGCACGAGTTGTCCAAGAATGGGGAGGAGTGGATATCTTGGTCAACAACGCGGCCGTGCTTACGTTGACCCCTTTCGAAGAGCTGACGGTGGAGGAGTGGGATCACGTCATGGCCGTCAACCTGCGCGGGCCTTTTCTTTTGTGCCGGTCTGCCGCCCCTCATATGCGGCGCGGAGGGTGGGGTCGTGTCATCCAGCTCGCTTCCGATGCGGGCGAGGCGGGTGCCATGTTCTTTGGGACCCACTGGGCCGTGTCCAGCGCCGGACTCATAAACATGACGAAGTGCCTGGCTTTGCGCTTGGCGCCGAGCGGTATCACCGTCAATGCGGTGGCACCATCTGCCATTGACTCCCCGCAGCTGTACGCACTAGGCTCCGAAGTCCTGGAAGATCTTCCCAAGCACTTCCCGGTGGGCCGAATCGGCACGGTGGCAGAAGTGGCGGCCGTGGTGGCGTTCTTGTGCTCCGACGGAGCAGCTTTTGTAAATGGGGCCACCATCGATGTCAACGGCGGGGCACTGATGAGGTGAGAGGGACGGGTCGGGGTCTGGAATCCATCCGGTGCTGGGTTTGGGAGGCTGTGCTCGGTGGGCATGACAGAACAGGGCTTCGCGACTTCCAGGGGTTATCGTGATCGAGAGACTCACCCGTAGCGAGGAGGAATGGCGGCGCATCCTGCCTCCCGATCGCTACCTCATTCTGAGACAGAAGGGAACGGAACCCGCGTTCCGCAATCCGTACAATGAGCACTGGGAAGCAGGTGTCTACAAATGCTTTGCGTGTGGGCTGCCGCTTTTCAGTTCCGCGGCCAAGTTCCACTCGGGCTCGGGGTGGCCGAGCTTCTTCCGGCCGCTTTCATCCGATGTGGTGGAGACGCACGCCGACCACTCATTCGGAATGACGCGCACTGAGGTTGTCTGTGCGCGTTGCGGCAGTCACTTGGGCCACGTGTTCGAAGACGGTCCACCCCCCACCGGCCTGCGCTACTGCATGAACTCGGCGTCGCTGGAGTTCGAGGCGGGCTAGTGCATGAAGCGGCGGGACGCCCGCCGGTTCACTCGGGGCGGTGGATCTGCGCTTCCACCACACTCCCTCCGGCATATGTCCGACGCAGCTTGGGCTTTTCGATTTTGCCTGTGGGGTTACGGGGAACGGGGGCAAAGATGACGGCCCGCGGGCGTTTGTAGCGGGGCAGGGCGGAGCAGAAGTCCAAGATCGCCTCGGTGGTGGCCTCGGCGCCGGGTTTGAGTTCGATGACCGCGGCCACAATCTCCCCCAGGCGCTGGTCGGGTAGCCCGATAACGGCTACATCCTTAACGGCTTCATGGCGATGCAGAAAGTCCTCGATCTCCACCGGATATATGTTCTCACCGCCGGTGATGATCACGTCCTTCTTGCGGTCCACCAAGTAGACGAAGCCGTCCTCATCCGTGCGCGCCATATCTCCGGTCAGCAACCAGCCCTCTTTGAGGACCGCGGCGGTGGCTTCAGGATCCTTGTAGTAGCCCTTCATGACACCGGGGCCTTTCACTGCCAACTCGCCCACGTCTCCCTGCTTCACGGTGTTGCCTGCTTCATCGACGATCTTGATCTCCCAGAGATGGCCTGCTTTTCCAATGGCGCCCACCTTGTGCGTATTCTCGATTCCCAGGTGCACGCAGCCGGGACCGATGGATTCGCTGAGGCCGTAGTTCGTGTCGTAATCGTGGTTGGGGAAGCGCGTCTTCCAGCGTTGTACCAGGCTCGCCGGCACAGGTTGGGCACCGATGTGCATCAGGCGCCACTGATCCAGCTGGTAGCGGGCGAGGTCGATCTCGTCTCGGTCGATGGCGTCCAGGATGTCCTGCGCCCAGGGCACCAACAACCACACGATGGTACAGGCTTCGTCCGATACCGTGCGTATGATCCACTCCGGCCTGACACCGCGTAGCAGCACGGCTTTGCTGCCGGCCAGGAGGCTGCCGAACCAGTGCATCTTGGCTCCCGTGTGGTACAGAGGGGGGATGCAGAGGAAGTTATCCGCGCGCGTCTGTCCGTGATGGGCCTGCTCAGTCTCGCAGGATGACACCAGGGAGCGGTGGTCGTGCAGGATGGCCTTGGGAAAACCCGTGGTGCCCGACGAGAAGTAGATGGCGGCCTCGTCGGTGTCGGTGACGGCGATTTGCGGCGGCCGGGCCGAAGCGGTGGCGACGAGTTCTCGGTAGCTTTCTGCGAAGGGCGGCACGTCGACGCCCACGTGGACGAGCAGCTCCACCCTGGGGATTTGTCCGAGGATGCCGGCTATGCGGTCGACGAACTCGGGACCGAACACGATGGCGTCGGCGTCGGCCAGGTTCAAGCAGTAGGCGATCTCCTCGGCGGTGTAGCGGTAGTTCATGGGCACCGCCAGGGCGCCAGTCTTGAGGATACCGAAATATATCGGCAGCCACTCGAGACAGTTGGTGAGCAGTATGGCCACCTTCTTGCCCTTGCCGAGCCCCCGAGTGAGGAGTAGATGGGCGAAACGATTGGCATCGTCGTCGAACTGACGCCAGGAGATCTCGCGGCGGTCTTGGGTCTCGGGGGTGACTTCCACAAGGGCGATCTCATCCGCGTAGAGGTTGGCGTTGCGGGCAAGGATCTCCGTGATGGGCATCTGCTGCGCTCCTCGTCGGGTGTCTTTCGACGGCCGGGCCTGCCCCACTCTAACCAATTGCGCCGGGAGGGCGGGGGTGGCACAGGTCACGCTGCCATTATGCGACGCCCGCGGAGCCGAGGCAAATGCGGCCCCCGTACATCTGGTGGCAGCTGGTTACCGCGGGCGACCCGTCGGTGCGGGGCGCTCCGCTAATAGGATATACTCGCGCACCATGAAACGCTCCGCCTCGGTTCGCCCGCTCACCTCATGCGCCTGGTAGTGCTCGCCAAACAGGTGCCGGACACCAGACAGGTGACCGGTCAGGTCATGCGCGAAGACGGCACGCTCAATCGAGCCGCCCTCCCCGCGGTCTACAATCCCGACGATCTCTACGCTTTGGAGCAGGCCCTTCGCCTGAAGGACCGTTTCGGCGGCCGGGTGACCGTGGTCACCATGGGCCCCCCGGCGGCGGTACGGCTCCTGCAGGAGTCGCTGTATCGTGGGGCCGACGAAGTAATTCTCCTCTCCGACGGCCGCTTCGCCGGGGCCGATACCTTGGCTACCAGCTACGTGCTGTCGTTGGCCGTGCGTCGTCTGGGAGTGGTAGATCTGGTTCTATGCGGTCGGCAGGCCATCGACGGCGACACGGCCCAGGTGGGACCACAAGTGGCGCAGCTATTGGGCCTTCCCCAGGTGACCTACGTGAACAGGGTGGACGATCTGGCCCGCGGGTCCATCACCGTGCGTCGCAGGGTGGATGAGGGGTACCAGACGGTGCGCTGTCCACTTCCGGCCTTGCTCACCGTCACCGACGAGGCGCCCGAGCCTCGGCCGCCCAGCGCCAAACTGCTCATGATCTACAAGAACGTGGCCAGCAGTGTCACGCCCGAGTACGACGACAGCTATCTGGATCCGGAGAGCCCTTCGTCCGAGGTATGTCACATCGATCATATGGGGCGCCCGCTGTGTCGGGCTCGTGTGATCGTGTGGGACATGGATGCCGTGGGCGCCGAGAGGGAGAGGGTGGGGCTGCACGGGTCGGCCACCAGGGTGCGGAGGGTGGAGAACGTGGTTCTGGCCGCATCACAGGCTCGGATGGTCGCCGCCACTGACGAGGAACTCGGCGGCTTGGTTGCCGAACTGCGCAGGGAGCACATCCTTGAGTAGTACGGCTTCCGATAAGGTATGGGTCTTCCTCGAGGTGCGGGATGGGGGCTTGGCCTCGGTTTCCCTGGAACTCCTGGGGAAGGCGCGCTCGTTGGCTCAAGAAGTGGGAGGGGGCGTGGCAGGCGTGCTCCTGGGTGCGGACGTGTCTGCATTGGCTCCAGTAGCTTTTGCGGCGGGAGCGGATCGGGTCTATTTGGCCGACGATCCGCGTTTGGCCGAGTACGCTTCGTTGCCGTATGCGCGGGTGATCGGGAATCTAGTGGCCGCTTCCACTCCGGACATCCTGCTCCTCGGTGCCAGTGCTTTGGGCCGGGACCTGGCTCCGCGCCTCTCTGCTTTGTTGGGCACCGGTCTCACTGCTGATTGCACCGACCTGCATATAGCCGCCGCTCCACGGGAGCCATCGGCCGCCGCGCGGGAACCATCGACAGTTGCGCGGGACGGCGCGACGGGCGCGCCCGCCGGCCCGCTCCTGCACCAGATTCGCCCCGCCTTCGGCGGCAACATCATTGCCACCATCGTGACGCCGCGCCACCGACCGCAGATGGCGACGGTGCGTCCCGGCGTCTTTCCGCCCCCGGCACAGGAGGTTGGTCGTCGAGGAGAGGTCGTCTCCGTGCCTGTGGAATTGCGGGGGGAGGACTTGGTGGTGGAGGTGCTGTCCCGCGAAAGGGAGGAGTGCCTGGTTGATTTGGCCGGGGCGCGCGTGGTGGTGGCCGGTGGGGCCGGTGTGGGCTCGCCGGAAGCCTTCGCTCTTGTGCGTGAGTTCGCAGAAGTGCTGGGGGGCGTGGTGGGCGCGACGCGGGCGGCCGTGGATGCCGGGTGGATTCCGCGCGAGCACCAGATCGGGCAGACGGGAGTGACGGTGCGGCCCAAACTCTACATCGCGGCCGGTGTCTCCGGATCCGTGCAGCACTGCGCGGGTATGAGTGATTCGGCGCGTATCCTCGCCATCAACACCGACCCCGACGCTCCCATCTTCTCCCTGGCACACTACGGGATCGTTGGGGATCTCAAGGAAGTCATCCCAAAGCTGATCAAGGCCTACCGGGCGACGGGAGGTGATGGTGGGTCATGAACTTCTTTCTAGATAACCGCGATCTCCTCTTCCGTTTTGAGACGCTCGATCTGGCCCGCGCTGTGGAGTTACGGGAGGACGGCTACAAAGAGGCGGGCGAGTTTGCCTACGCTCCCAGCGACCTGGCCGATGCGCGCGATAGCTACCACAGGGTGTTGGAGCTCGCGGGGGGCATAGCTGCCGAGTTCGTGGCGCCGCGCGCAGAGGAGGTGGACCGGCTGGGCAGTCAGTTGCTGGATGGAGATGTCTGCTACCCGCCTCCGCTGGCCGAGTCGCTCGAGCGCCTGCGGCAGGCCGATCTCATGGGCATGACGCTGCCTCGTCGCTACGGCGGCCTCTTTTTGCCTGTGTCGGTTGCCACTATGGTCATCGAGTTGATCTCGCGGGCGGATGCCTCGCTCATGAATGTTTTTGGTCTGCAGGACATTGGCGAGACCATCAACAAGTTCGCCTCGGATGAGATCAAGGCGGCCTATCTGCCCCGCTTCGCTTCCGGAGAGGTGACCGGATCCATGGCCCTCACCGAACCCGAGGCCGGCTCGGATCTGCAGAACGTGCAGCTGAAGGCGCGATTGGGTGAGGACGGTCGTTGGTTTCTGACGGGCGTGAAGCGCTTCATCACCAACGGCTGTGGCCAGATATCGCTGGTCCTGGCTCGGAGCGAAGAGGGGACCACCGACGCCCGTGGTCTCTCCCTTTTCCTGTACGAACGAGATGAGCACCTCACTATTCGTAGGCTGGAAGACAAGTTGGGCATCCATGGCTCTCCTACCTGCGAGATGGAGTTCGAAGACGCACCTGCCTTGTTGATAGGTGAGCGGCGGCGGGGCCTGATCACTTATGTGTCGAGTCTTATGGACGGCGCTCGGCTGGCGATTGGGGCTCAGGCCGTGGGGATTGCCGAGGCGGCCTATCAGGCCGCCGAGAAGTACAGCCGGGAGCGGGTGCAGTTCGGTGTCCCCATCGGCAGGTTGCCCGCGGTAGCCGGCATGTTGGCCGACATGAAGGCTTTGCTCACGGCCGCGCGCGCCCTCCTCTACGAGACGGCGCTGATGGTGGATCTCAAAGAAGGCCTGGAACGCGAGGCCGAACGACGACCCGAACAGGCCAAGGAGATCCGTGGTGAGATCAAGCACATGGCCCGTCTGGCCGGTCTCTTCACTCCTCTGTGCAAGGCTTTCTGCACCGAGGCCGCCAATCGTGTGGCCTACGACTCCCTCCAGGTCCACGGCGGCTCGGGCTACATGCGCGACTTCGCCGTTGAACGTCACCTGCGTGATGCCCGCATCACCAATATCTACGAGGGCACCACGCAACTGCAGGTGGTGGCTGCCATCGGAGGTGTGATGTCCGGCACGCTATTCGGGCGGCTCGACGAATACGACGCTGCTCTGGAGTCCGTGCCGGAGATGCGCGACCACATCCGCTGCGCCCGGCAGACGCTGGAAGCTGCAGTGGCGCACGTGCGCGAACTGGGGGATTCCCGATTCCGGGAGTTCTACGCCGGCCGGCTCGTGGCCGCGGCCGCGGATTTGGTGTGTTGCTGTCTGTTGGCGAGGGACGCTGCTGCGTACCCAGAAAGATCCCTGTCCGCGCGACGGTTCGTACGGGATGCCATCCCCCGGATAGAGGCCCAGTGCCGCGTGGTGGCCGAGGGCCGGCCGGAGGACGTGGATGACGCCTTCGCACTAACTGCGCCCCTGTATTAGAATGAATACAAGGGGGCCCAACCACCCACGAGTGAGAGCGGGCTCACAAGCTGAACGGTAGGGCTCCGCCGCCCGGCATTGCCGGACGCACGCCTCGAGACAGGAAGGTTGGTCGAGATGGCAGGCGGCGAGGGACGCCCAGGTGCCACTGCCTCGGTGTCCGGTGGGGATCTGGACAGGCTGATGCAGACGGAGCAACGACTGCAGGCCGTGGTCGCTGAGTGCGAAGTGGAGGTGGCACGCATCCGTGCCGCCGCTCAGGAAGCCGCGGAGGCGGCGCGCGTCCAGCACGAGGGGGAACTGGCCGCTGCGCTCCAGGCCCTGGAAGAACGCGTGACGGCCGAAGGCCACGCCGAGGTCCACCGTCTTGAATCCAAGTATCGAGCCGAGAAGATTGCTTTCGATGGCGTCTCCGCAGATCAGGTGGCGGAACTGGCGGGAGTGGTTATCCGGCGACTGCTGGGAGAGACCACCACGACTTCCGAGCGGGGGAGTGGAAGCTCGTGATCGTGGAGATGGCTCGAGTCCGTGTGTTGGGTCCGCGTCCGCGTTTGCAGGAGGCTCTCGCTTCGCTCCAAGAGCTTGGTGTGCTACAACTCGTGGAGCCGAACCGCGATAGTCCCGTGGAGCGGGTAGGGCTCACTCCCGCTCAAGCGGCCCAGCGCCGCCATCTCCTCGCCATCCTCTCCGACATCGATGTCTGTTTGGAAGCATTCGGCTATGCGCCGCCCCCCACTCCCTCCCGGCGGGTGAGCCGCGATGATCTGGCACGCTGGGCGCGTTTGGCCAGGCGTCTTCGGCCGGAGGTGGAGAGCCTGACTGAAACCGCTGCTGAACTCGCCGAGGAAGAAGCGCTCATCCTCAAATATCGTCCCTTCTTCACGGCGTTCGGTCGCCTGCTCAGCCACGAGTCGACGTGGGGTCACGCCGCCGCCTACCACGTGGTGATTGGGCGAGACGACACCGATGTGGTCCCGCGCCTCACCGAGGCAATGCGTGCGGCAGTGGGGGAGGAATTCGAGTTGCGGACCGAGCGGCTACCAACGGGCGAGGCGGCCCTGCTCATCCTAATCACCAGCCGTGTGGCCAAACGCGTGGAGCAGATCCTGCGGGACGCACGGGTGCAGGAGATCCCGGTGCCGGCTTCGTACCAAGCCGGCACGCTGGCGGATGCGGTGCCGCGCATGTTGGACCGTCTCGCGGAGTTGTCTGATGAAGCCGACACCGTACGGCGGCAGTTGGAAGAGCTGGCCGCAGAACATCGGCAGGAACTGGCGCAGGCCCGGGATGCCTTCCGTGACCGCGTGGCCGAACTGGAAGCCCTACCCAGCTCGGGGGCTACGCGCCATGCGTTCGTGGTTGAGGGCTGGGTGCCGGTGGAGCGGCTTGCGGGTATGCGAACCCGGTTGCAGGACGAGTTCGAAGGACTGGTGGTGGTGGAGGAGATGTGCCGGCGCGGCCCCGGCACGGAAGAGGCACCGGTGGTGTTGCGCAACCCGCGGCTGGTGCGTCCCTTCGAGGCGATCCTGCGTTTGCTCGCCCCTCCGCGGTACGGGAGCGTTGACCCCACGCCTTTTGTGGCCGTGTTCTTCCCACTTTTCTTTGGGGTCATGGTGGGCGACTTCGGTTACGGGTTGCTCATGTTCCCACTGGCCCTGCTTCTGCGTTCCAAGACCCGTCCCGGGACCACGTTCCGTTCGATCAGCGAAGTGGCTCTGGTATGCGCGGGCTGTGCCGTGGTTTTCGGGCTCCTGTTCGGTGAGTTTCTGGGGAATTTGGGGCGGGAGTGGTTAGGGATGAGGCCTCTCCTCTTCGACCGTGAGGAGGCCTTGGTGCCGTTTCTGTTGGTGGCGGTGGGTGCTGGGTTTGTTCACGTGATCTTGGGTCTGATTCTGGGGATGGTCTCCAGTTGGCGTCACAGTCGTCGTCACGCTGCGGCCAAGGGAGCCGCCGCCGTGCTGGTGATGCTGTTGGGCGTGGTTTTGCTCGGCTTCGTGGGTGTGTTGCCCAAGGTTGTGGTGCTGCCGGGGGTGGCTCTGCTGGTCGTGTGCCTGCTGCTGGTGGTTTGGGGAGAGGGATTCATAGGGGTCATCGAGATCTTCTCCACCATGAGCAACGTCCTGTCCTACTCGCGGATCATGGCCTTGGGAACCGCCGGGATCATGCTGGCCGTGGTGGCTAACGACTTGGCCGGTGCCACCGGGTCACTGCTCGCCGGAATCGCCATCGGTCTGCTGTTCCACGCGCTCAATCTGGTGATAGCGATGTTCAGTCCCACCATTCACGCTTTGCGTCTGCACTACGTGGAGTTCTTCGGGAAGTTCTACGACCCGGGCGGTAGGCCTTATCGGCCCTTCGCCCGTTGGGACCAGCAACCTGGCCGCTAGGCCGGAAGGGGGAGGAGGGCATGGAATTCGCTCTCACGATGTTTGCCGCCGCGCTGGCCATCAGCCTGCCCGCGCTGGCGACGGCATGGGCGCAATCTAAGATCGGAGCGGCGGGTGTGGCCAGCCTGGTGGAGAAGCCGGAACTGGCCGGGTCTGTGATCATCATGCTGGCCATCCCCGAGACCATGACCATCTTGGGGTTCGTGGTGGCCGTGATCATCATGCTGCGCTCCGGGGGGTGAGTCGGCGTGGGGATGGACCAGTTGCTCGCCGCATTGGAGCGGGAAGCCGTGGCCGAGGTGGAGGAGAAGCTGGAGCGGGCGAAGGCCGAAGCCGCCGAACTGCTGACCGACTGTCAGGCGGAGTTGGCGCAGCGGCTCGATGATCAACTTCGGGATCGGGAGCGTGAGCTGAGTGTCCAAATCGCCTTGGAGGTGGCACGGGCACAGCGTGCCGGTCGTAGCGAGGTTCTGCTGGCGCGGGACGGGTTGCTGAGCCGAGTGCGGGAGGCAGTCGTCGGGCGCCTGGCGGATCTGGCGCAAGATTCGGGGTATCGAGCACGACTGCCTGAGGATTTACGCGAAGCCGTGAGTTTTTTGGCCGAGGGGCCGGCTGAGGTGGTGTGCTCCTTTCAGTTGGCCACCCCGCTGGCGGCGGCTCTGGATGCTCTAGGACGAGAAGACTTGACTCTGCGCGAAGACCCCGGATTGGAGCCGGGTTTCGTAGTCAGGGCTCGGGACGGCCACGCAGAGGTTGACGCCCGCTTGGCCACGAGGCTGGAGCGGATGTGGCCCGAACTCTCCTTGGCCGTTTTGGCCTCCATGGAGGAGCGTGGCTGGTGGGTCCGCGCAGAACTTGACGGAGATGGGCCCGGGGGTGGTGGATCGGGTGGCGCTGCTTCAGGTAACGAAGGAGCGGGTGGAGCAGATGGCCGGCTGGAGTGACGTGATCGCTCGGGTGGCCGGGCTCAAGACGCGTCTTCTTTCAGCGGACCAGTTGCGAGCGATGGCGCGGTCACGCGATCTGGCCGGCTTGGCCGACGGCCTGGAGCAGGCAGGGTTCCCGGTGCGCGTGACGGTGATGGGCACTTCTCCCGCGGCATTGGACCTGGCGGTGCGGCGGCAGGCGGGAACGGCGTTTCGTGTGCTGGGTCGATGGTGCGGTTCCAGGGCGGACGAGTTGGCAGTGATTTTTGAGGATGAGGACCGACGCAGCCTCCGCATCCTGCTGCGTGGTCTGTTTCAAGGAGTCGCGCCCGTCACGCGGTTGTCGGGGCTCATTCCCACCCCCAGTCTGCCCGAGAGGGCATTGGAAGAACTGGCGGCACAGCAGAACGCCCGAGATTTGGCCGGTCTCCTGACTATCTGGGGCAGCCCGTTCGGGGAACCCCTGCTCCAGGAACTGGGTCCGGCCCAACCGGATCTGTTTCGGGTGGAGTTGCAGCTCGACCGCACGTGGGCCACGCGGGCCCAACGTGCCGGGGTGAGCCGCGACCGAGCCATGCGTGACTTCGCCCGCACCAGTATCGACTTCATCAACGTGCGCAGTGCACTGCTGTTGGCGCTACAGGGAACAGATGTTGATGTGGACGATATGTTTCTGTCGGGCGGAGGGCACCTGCGGGCCAATCAGTTCCGGCTGGCGGCGCTTGCCGGTGGCGTGGAAGCCACGCTCGAGATGCTGGTGCGGGGGATGGCTGCTTCTTCGTTTGCCGACGTCTTACGCATGCACGGAGATCTGTCCACGCTCGAAGAGGCTCTGCTGGTGGAGCACATCTCGCATTTTGGCCGCCTGGCCCGCCGCGAGCCTACGAGTCTGGCCCCAGTCCTCACCTACGTGCTGCGACTACGCAAGCAGGTTATCGATCTGCGGCGGCTGATATGGGGCATCGCGCTGGACGTACCGCGACCCACCCTGCTCCGTGACGTGGTGGGGGTCGGGTCATGAGCTACGGTGTAACCGTCATCTGTCGTCTCGAGGTCTCCACGGGCTTCGCACTGGCCGGCTGGCCCACTCATGAGGTGGCGACCGATATCGAGGCCGGTCAGCGCCTGCTGGAGTTGGCCGCTCACGCCGATACCGGGGTGGTCCTTGTGCAGGACGACCTCTACGAAGCAATGTCTCCCGAAGTGCTTCGTATGTTGGCCAAACGCCCATTACCCATGGTGGTTCCTTTTCCTGGTCCGGTTTGGGACGAGTCTCTGCGCGGGCCCGAGGGCTACATCGTGGAGATGCTGCGTCAGGCAATCGGGTATCGAGTGAGGTTGCGGTGAGTCCGGACGGCCGCATCACCCGGGTGACCGGTGCGCTGGTAGAAGTGAGTCCACTACGGGGAGTGGCTCTTTACGAACTGGCGCGAGTGGGGGTCGGTGAGTTGCTGGGCGAGGTCATCCGGCTGGAGGGCGACACCGCCACCATTCAGGTGTATGAGGACACGAGCGGCCTGCGGGTGGGGGAGCCGGTGCGACCCACGGGCGAGCCGTTGGTGGTGGAACTGGGTCCGGGGCTTCTGGGTTCCATCTTGGATGGGGTGGCGCGGCCCTTGGAGTTGGTGGCAGCCGAAGCCGGCGACTTCATCCGGCCGGGGGTAACCGTGCCCACCTTGGACCCAGAGCATGTGTGGTCTTTCACTCCCGGGGTGGTTGTCGGCCAAGCGGTTGGACCGGGCGATATGCTGGGCGTGGTGGAGGAACGTGCAGGTAGGGAGCTGCCAATTCTGGTGCCGCCAGAGGCCGGCGGCGTGGTGGCCGAGGTGGCGGCCGGTAGCTTCACGGTATCGGATCCCGTGGTGAGGCTGGAGGATGGATCGGCTTTGGGTCTTGCCCATCGTTGGCCGGTGCGGCAACCACGACCGGTGGCTCAGCGGCTTCCCACCGGACCGCCTTTCATCACGGGGCAGCGGGTCTTCGACTTCTTCTTCCCCATCACTGAGGGTGGCTCGGTCTCCGTTCCCGGCGGGTTCGGTACGGGTAAGACCGTGATCGAACAGTCGCTGGCGCGGCACGCAGCGGCCGACGTGGTGGTGTACGTGGGCTGCGGTGAGCGGGGCAACGAGATGGCCGACGTGCTTAACGAGTTCCCGCAACTCGTGGATCCGCACACGGGCCGGTCGATCATGGACCGCACGGTGTTGGTGGTGAACACATCGAACATGCCGGTGGCCGCGCGCGAAGCCTCTGTGTATCTGGGCATGACCATTGCCGAGTACTTCCGCGATCTGGGCTATCGCGTGGCGGTCATGGCCGACAGCCTATCGCGGTGGGCCGAGGCGTTGCGGGAGATCGGGTCGCGGCTGCAGGAGATGCCGGGCGAGGAAGGTTATCCCACCTACCTGGGCAACCGCTTGGGAAAGCTGTACGAGCGGGCGGGGAGGGCCGTGCCTTTGGGTTCGCCCGAGCGTGAGGGAGTGATCACGTTGATCAGCGCCGTCTCGCCACCGGGAGGAGACTTCTCAGAACCGGTCACGCAGGCTTCTTTACGTGTATGTGGGGCGCTGTGGGCGCTCGATCCGGCCCTGGCCCATCAGCGCCAATTCCCGGCGGTGGATTGGGAGACCAGCTACACGCTGTACGCCGAGGAGACCCGGGACTGGTTCGCCGAGCGGGTGGCGCCCGATTGGCCTGCCCTGCGTGCCACCATGTTTGAGTTGCTGCAGCGCGAGCGCGAGCTGCGGGAGATCGCCGGACTGGTGGGCCCGGAGGCGCTGCAGGA